>JAAUXT010033065.1_pt1 | contig 23315 bp, 24 predicted proteins | sample 7278171 | NCBI WGS metagenome assembly JAAUXT01 (sample SAMN14350112, study PRJNA611818) | marine sediment metagenome | isolation source: surface marine sediment (1.8m) | place: French Polynesia: Moorea | collected 2018-08
CACCCACCACCAGACCCGTGCTTGTTCCAGGCGAAGAAAAATTCGCACCATGCCACGCGGAACTGTGCACCTCGGCGAGGTGAAGACATTTTCTCTTCACTCTTGAACGCCAGTGAAACTCGCGTGTAGATCTACGAGCTTTCAGGGTGCTCCTCCAGAGAAAGTCAGTCCCAAGAGACAAACCACATCAGCGAGGAGATACGGCTGAAGGTCTGTTCTCCACTGGGACCAAGTGTACACAGCCAAGGACTTTCGTGACCATGGCAAAATTGCCCCCAGAGGTTGGACATTTCCTCATCAATTTAGATGAAAATTATAAGTCTGGTAATCAACTTGGAAAGGTCCGTAAGACTGTCACGAATAAATCTGAATTGGCCAGGGGCTCAGCAGAGATCAGAAGATCTTGTTGAGAGGAAGAACGGAAGGACGCAGGAAGTGCTGCAGCCTCAATTAGCTCGACCTGCAACACCTCCAACACCGCGTGAATTTATCAGGCCTCCAAGTCCCCAGCAAAGATGCAACCAAGTTGCTGCCCATCCAAACCAATCTTTCGGGTTGCAAAGCATCTTGACATCCATTTTCCTGAAGTGTTTACGCACCAACCTAAAAGCAACATCTGCACACGGTTCGAGTGCCTTCCATCAGAACTCAGCAGAACCATCCAGATCAGAACGCTGGCAGGTTGCCTGCATGGTATCACACAGCTCAATCATGTGAGGTATTTAACCTTCCATTCCTGCGGATTGTAAGCGTAAAAGTACACAGCAGGTCGGAACCTGACTCCACGTCCAGGGAGACCTCCTGCAGCCTCCCAGCGGACAAATGCACTTTGTCCGTGTGAAGCCTTGTCGCAAAATTTGCACGCAAAGTGAATCTAAAAACCCAAAACATCAATTGACTGACAGAAGCTTGCGCCTCGACTTGGAGGAACTGTGGGGAAGGGGCCGCTGTTCAAGGAGATAAGAAAATCAGAAAGTCGACCCAAGAAAGTTCACAGCAAATCTCCATGACAGGGTGGAAGTAATGTGGACTTCGTGGCTCTACCTCCTCCACAACACACAACTGGGGTTTTGTCCACGTAACAAGGTTGTCTCCGCACAAACGGATAGCAGGGGTTGCAACGCAAGGGAGGTCGCGCTCTAAAACAAGAAATGCAGATGGAGAAAGTCTCAGCAAAGGAAAACTGTCTCCCTCTTGTTCGTGATGAGAGCAAAAATTCCATCAGCTATCGTGATAGAGTGCGCGACAAAAACGACATTCTCCAAATGATTCCTTTCGTGGACTTTTTTTTCTGCCTGACGACAATCATTTCGCCGCTCGTACATGAAACCAGTTGCGGAATTGTTCGCTCCCTTGACGCCGTGCTTCCCCTCCGCCGCGGTTTCGTTGAGAATCACTCGGCTGCAACGCGCACAAAGATCTGGAGGTCGTGCTCAGGACCCCACAGTCGGTTCCACAATTTCTCAGAAGAGGAAATTTCAAGAGACGAAAAGCAGCCTGAACGAGGGTTGCACGCCTCCAGCTGCGCGACTCTTGCACCACATTCCTGTTTCCGCTCAACTCTTCGTGCTCCTCGACCACCCAGCGTACGATTGAGGTGCCATTTCAGGGATCGCTTCCCACGTCGCCGTAAAACAGCTTTTCCTCACATCACCTGTTTTCCGTCTCTCACTATTCATAACTTCGCACTCGTGTTTTACACTCGAGCACCGCTGTCAGTGCAAGTGAGCGCTGACAGTCTACGAGTGCAGCGCAGCTGGTGACAACGGAGACGCGGGGTGCGGGAAACGTACCAGGGCACGACGTTGGTGGTCACTCCGAAGTGCTTTGAAATTTGTGGCGTCCTGTGCCTTGTTGACAGTGATCCAAGATTTTTGCCTGAACATGATCCCGAAGACTGCTGGACCAGCAAATTTTGTGGATGGTCAGGGAAAACCAAGTTCAAGGGACCTTCTGGCTGCATTTGCTGGTTTTCCCACAAGCCCTCCACCTGCAATGTCTGCACACACCAATACACACAAGCACAAGAACACACAGTGACAACACACCGAACGAGCGATAGAAAGATCGGGATCGCGTTGCTTCCAAACAAGAACGCTCAGCAGTGCAGAGACTCGCCGTTGCGGAGCACAGCCTTCCTGAACTCAGCCGCCAAGCTTCGGGGTGGTGGGGTCTTTCTCCAGATGTATTTTTTGCCGAAGTTTGCTCTGTTTCATTCCACCTAACGACGTCTTGGCGGTCGGCGCTTGAATACAACTTGGCAATGAAGTGACGAACACATTTCGCCCGTTGAACAATTCCTGTGTTTTGTCTTTCCTCGTTTTTCACTGAATCTCCCGTGCGCCACATCGAAGGGTTGCAGAGCATTGTGGAATCAACAGACATTGCTCGTCCATCTCACCACAAATCTTTCTTTGGTTCAGTTTCTCTCGAACTCGCAATTTCTATGCAAATGTTCGCATCGCATCACATCAGTTGAATCAGCGGCTTTCTTCGCCCGCGCTGGAAACACTGATACGGCGACGTTAGTCCCAACACCACGATTTACCGTCACACAATTTTCCATGGACGGCTGAATGAACGCCATTATTTGCATTCAAAGACGACGACAACAGAATCCATTGATATCCACACTCGTTTGAAGTTGATACGCTATCATTTACTCCCCACGGTTCGAATACAAGTACAACATCTGAAACTTCAATCGAAAGAACAGCGCCACTGTGCCCCCCAAACACAAGACCACATTTGGAAATTGGGGAACTTCGGTTGTTTTTGGAAGTAACTTCATCAACAACTTTTTGTTCACTTTTGGAGAGAAAAGGCTTTTCTGACTGGAACTACTCGTACGATGAGCAAGGAAGAATCTGAAAATTTAATTGAAAGATGCAACCAAGCAACTAAAATCTTTGCATGGCTCGATGCTTCCCTTTGAGTACCTTTCATCCAGCTGAGACACCTGAAAGCATTAGTTATGGATACACCTTCTGACATTTTTCACACAGCTCGAGTCAATTTCTTACAACGGCTTTTTATCTACACCGACGTCTTTGGAGCTCCAAGGCGATTGTGCAGTGTGACACAGGCGGCTCAGAAACACCACGCCCTAGTCCTCCAACAATCAGCCTTGATTTTAAAACGAGAAGGCGGCTTGCAGCTCTGGTCGCGCGCCACCTACGAGTACAAACAATGTGTTTTTTGGCGCCTGTGCACAAAATCATTTGGGACTGGACACAAGGACTCCCGTGCTTGCCTTCCTGGGACGAGTGTGGATGTCAGGCCCACACTCTCCAGGACAGTCACGGCCTAGAGCATCATCACCTGTCACGCCTCCGGGAATTGGTTTGTCAAAACCGAATCATATTTTTTTTTGGGGGGGGGGGGAGGGGTGTCTCTTGTTCTTAGTTTCCGAAGCTTGTCGGACACAAAGATTGGCGCCATGGGGCAGACCTGTATGTCGCAATCAGGCGACCGGAGGTAAGGGTTCCGGAACTCATGTGAATTGCGAGTGCCAGATCGCAGAACGGACTTGAGACATCGGCTTGATCGCAGAACGCGCTCGAGATGAAGGTGTCGAGAGGTCACTTGAGACACGTTCGTCAAGAGGAAGTCTCTGCGATCATGCTGATGTCAAAAAAAAGTCCATTCTGTGATGAGGTACGAGCAATTTGCATGTTCTGGAACTTACTTCTCAGACAGGTGTGATGTGGTCGACTCTTTGCGGGGACGCTCATGAGGGTCAGAGAGTGCGGATGCGCTGTTTGTGGGTCAAGGTTTGTTGGTCGATCTCGGTGACTGTTTTTGACAGTCTGTTAGTGTCAGTGAGAGTGAAAGGATGTGCTGGTTTGCGTGCTGGTTTGTAGTGCGGGTGTGGAGAGATGGAAGGAGGTGACGATTTGCCTGCGCTGCCTCAGTTGATAGACTTGCGTGACTCTTCTGAGGATGAGGTTTAGTCTGGGAGTGCAGGTGCATGCAAGGGACTGTTGGACCAATCTGTGCATGTTCTGCACTTCGACCCTGATGAAGAAGCTCTTGTGACTTTGACTCAAGCCGAAGGGGGTCCAGTTCCTGTTGTGTTTACCAGTCTTGGTGAAGGAGCCCGGGACACTCAAGTTGAAGATCCGGTGGACCTGCAGCTGGTGTGTTCAACGAAGAATGCACCTGAGCCTGAAGAGGAAGAGGCCAACTTTGACCTGTGGTCATCCAGTTCAGATGAAGGCGTGATTCCGGTGGTGCAGCCTCGCTACAAAGTCAAGGATATGTGGTGGTGAGTTGTTGGGTTAATTTTTGTGGCTGTTGCGGACATGATGTAAGGGTTTCCTTGTTCACTTTTTGACAGGATTTTGGCACGGCTTGTTGTGGGAGTGTGAACAAACTTGCATGTTGACTTCATGTGTGGCCACTTTTCTGTCATTGTTAGGCCTGAAAGGAAGTTGCTGGTGCCGTATGAAGGGAGTTCTGATGACGACAGAGCGAAAGGCGCTGGATCGGGTTCATCTCTGCAAGGGGTGGTGATGCTGAGAAGTGGTCTGGTCACTTCAAGGCAGTGACACCTGAAGAAGAACTCGACAAGTTGGGCCGCAAGAGCTTCACTCCGAGCACCGAGCGTAAGATAGAGTGGGCAGTAGATTTGTACAAACAGTGGTGGTGGAGCAGAATGACTCACTCTGTTCTAGACATAAATGTGATGCAGGGTGATATTTGTGGTCTGAATCTCAACAAGGCATCGCTCGCATATTCGCTGTGTGCTTTCCTGAATGAAATTCGCAGGAAGGATGGGCAAGAATTTGCGGGGAAAGGTCTGTACAACATTGTCATTCTGCTCCAGTTTCACTTGGAGAAGAGGGGCTTCATGTGGCATTTGGTTGAAGACCCTGAATTCAAAAGAGTGCGCTTCACAGTCGACAATCTAATGAAGGAAAGGTGCGCAGATCAGTCATCAGTTTCATGTTCATCCTCCGCTATCAGCATGAGTGATGAAGACAAAATGTGGCGAGCAGGTGTTCTGGGCGATGACTCACCTGAAAAGTTGAGAAACACAGTCATGTACTTGTTGGGTGTCTGTTACACACTGCGAGGGGGGAGGAGCATCGTGACTTGCGTGCTCCTGGTTTTGACCCACAGGTCAAGATTTGCTCTGAAGGTGGTGTGGAATATTTGCTGTACACCCAGGATGCACGTTCGAAGACGAATCAGGGAGGGTTGTCTGGATGCAAATTTGTTCCCAAGAGTGTCAAAGTTCCTAAAAGTCCTGATGAGGATCGTGATTTGGTGCGGTTGTACAAGAAATATGTTGGTTTGTTGCCAAAACAGAGCAAAGTGAGTGCGCTGTACAGGTATCCACTGTCAACAAATCACTGTACTCCTGTGCAATGGTACTCAGAAAAGCCGATCGGAGTGAATTCTTTGAAGAAAATTGTTTCAAATTTGACTAAGCAGGCAGGTTTGACCGGGAGGTATACCAATCATTCTGAGAGCGACAGCTGCAACACGGATGTATTGCTCAGGTGTCAATGAGCAGGTGATAAAGGAGATCACCGGACACAAATCTGACAGTGTGCAATCCTACAAAAAGACCAGTGAGTCTCTTTTGCGAGAAGCCAGCCTGAGTACCATGTGCAGCAGAGAGGTTGCCGAGTTGTCTGACCCTTGTGTGGAACCTCCGAAGAAGGTCAAAGTTGAGCATGTCAATTTGGTTGGGCCGCGTGGAAGAGTGTGCATGGTCGAGTTTGCACTGAGGATGTCTGCACTGGTGGTTGCGAGCTTCTGAAAAAAATTGACAAGAAGATAGATCAGAAGGCTGTGAAGAAAATGAAATTGTCTCTGAAATACCGGAAACATTAGATGTGCAAGTTTGAATTTGACATGTTGTTTTGTATTGACATTGTTGGTTTGGACAGGTGCGAGAGAATTGCGATGAGTTGTTGTGTTTGACATGTTATTTGAAAAATTCACTGTGCAGGGAAAGAAATGTCTCTGACAGAAATAAACAGTTCATTGGTCTAAGTCTCTGTTGTGAAAAGCAGACGTGCCGGTCTGGTCGCGTTTGCCCATGAGAGATCGCAGAACGCGACCACAGACAACGCAAAGAGTCGACCACATCATACCTGTGTGAGAAGAGTGATTTCCGAGCGAGGACAATGACAACGTGCGCGAAGAAACTGACACGAGCACGTTCGACTTTTGCGGAGGACAAGGACAAATCCTTGGTTTTCTCGAGGTTCTTTCAGCAAATTTATCGTGGATTTCTACAATGAACGCGCAAGATTGTCGTGGCCCAGATATATCTGGAAAATTTTTACTCATTAGTACGCACGTGTCCATGACTGCCTTCCATGTTGTTTTTTCCTCTTTCTTTGCAAATGACTGCACCAGCTGCACTTGCACGCTAATTTCTCTCAGAATCACTCAGGAACAACCTCAAAATGTCACGATTCGACAGTCTACGAAAACTCACAGGTTGGATTTGCATCCAGTCGCCACGAAGTTGGACATCACGACAGATTTACCAATTTGTCTTCATAGAAACACACCAAATGGACAGAGAAATCGAATAATATCCCATGTCGGTTCCGTCTTTCTGTGACCCCTCTTTGCTTCGCATGTCGTGCTGCACAATCAACGTCCCACCAAAAAAGAGCGTGTCTACAGAACCCGTTTCTCCTCCCGTCCTCTCCAGCCGAAATCAATCAGGTCGGCTTTTAGCAGACTCAGGTTCTGTTTGCTCCCGCAACTTTCTGAAATGGAATCTCAAATTGCTGTCCCGTCTGACACACGCCTCGATTCATGGAAAAGCAGCAACAAACTTGTTCTTTTCGGAAACCTTCTGTCACCGCACACACAAAGGTCCTGCTTTCTACATCACAAGCTGTCAGCAGAGTCTGCAGCATTTCTCCCTTCCAACCAAAGAGCTTTCTGCCCAAGGGGAACAGGTGATGAGGGCCACAAGAGCAAGGGCAAGAAGTAAACACGGCTTTTCTTAACAATATGGACAGAAGGCAGCCGGGGACAAAGCTTGAACTGCAGTGTATCGTTAGTTTTGTCTGCACATGGAGCAAGTGTTGACAGCCCAGAACCCGAAGGTCCCGAGGTCTGCCGCCCATTTCACCGCAACCAGAGAGCATTTGTTATATTTTGGCGCAGGAACTGACGTTCAGCTGAACAAACCACGGCAGAAGCTGAGAAGAGATTTCGAACCACCAGCTGTCTTCAATCGAGAAAATATTGCTTCTTGATAAATTATTCCAGCAAGGCTACCAGCGGCTCTGGGGTTTACAAAGCAAGCCTTTGACCGACACGAGAAGATCCAATGCAATTACGAGTGGGCGATGAACAGCACCCACTGAAGTGGAAATCCATGGATTGTTGCTGGCACCGTCTGCTGGATCTTCAGCGCATCCACCAGGTCATTCCGTCCACAAGTCTCGAATAGTTTCACCCAAAAAGAATCTGGGAATCGTTTCGACGCATTTTCACCCAGTCACGTCGGATCAAGAAGAGAAAGAACGTCCGTCCCGAACACCAACCCTGAGACGCCGTCCACCTGGTGAAGCCCCTTTGTTCTGTCTGAACTTCAAGCAGTGAAAGCAACAAACTCGAGCCACGCGCCAAGCAGTCTGTAGTCTGCGCACGTTTCTCCGTCCACTTTACAAACAGTCTGGACAAGTAACACATTCCCGCATTTCCTTCTGGTCAGAACAAGTGGTGAAACCTCCAAACTTAATTTGTCAACTGGCAAGAATCGCCTTGTATCACCAGAAGCCAAAGGTTTCCCCAAGAAAGCCACTGCAGAGAACGTTTCAGAGGACTGAAGCAGCATCGAAATTAAGAATCTTTTTTCTCACCCAACTCACATTGGCAGTGAACGTGGTGGTAGTCTGCTCAACTTCTGTGAACGCACGGAACTTCTCTTGATCTCGAGCACACCCAGTTGACATGCGACAAAATGTAGACATGTGGAATGAACTTGAAAATGTTTAAAACAGCAGCAAATGCAGCGAACGGAATGAACTGCAGCCCTGTTATGGCGCAGCACGTCACCGAGGAAACAACCTCCTCATCAGCAAGCCTGCGGAAAACTCATCAAACGGGCCGGACAAATTGCTTCGACTGGAGAACCACTCGCCATCACACTTCAACACAGAGCGGATATTTGGCCACTTCGTGGCACAAAACCTGTTGTTTGTTCGCCACATACTTCTCTGGAAATTAATCGGCCAGGAAACGATTTTGCTTTCGGTTGGGTTTCTATCCGACACCCGTTTTGCTCGCGGATCATCGGTGGGGGAAACAGCGGGGCAAACGACTCGACGCCGGTGGAGGCTGCACCTGCTCCAGGAGTCTGCCGCAGATGATCCGCATCAATTGTGCAGATCCTCCTCGCCCATTCCACGTGCATGCAATTTACAACATCGGGGTGTGGAAGGCGCCAGCCCAGCTCAGTGTGAAGAGAATTTGATGTCTGCGGCACACCGGGAAAACAAACGCAGCAATCTGAAAACAGCACACACGCAAAAGTTGAATATTTGTTCAGACAGGCATCTGGTTTGATACTGACGCTGATTTGATTTCCTGATAACCAGTTCATCCAAGCTCACACCGTCAGAAGACAAACTGGAAGTCGGATGTTCTCCGTTCTCTGAAAGCTTTCTTTTCCCTCAATATTCTGCCTCACAGCACCCAAAATGAGCCTGAAAGTTTGAGACAAATGAAGCGTCACTTCCCAATGTTCTTCCCTTTGTTCCTCACCAAAGCCTAAAGTGCTTACTGCACACACAAGCTGGTCATTTCGTCCAACTCGCTCGGGAACTAAGAACTGATGAACAAATAGCTTTTCGCAGCCACAGGCGACGGGAAAGGTAGATGTCAATACTGCGTTCTTTGTCACAATAAAACAAATTGCTCATACATGGAGAAGCCTGTCTGAAAGACTGACACCAATCCGGTGTGCCTCGCAGCTAAATCCATTCAAGTTTTCTGTGGAGCAAAAACGCTGAAGTTTGGGTGAAGGCGACGCGTGGAGGGGCCCCAAGTCTTGCGTTCCGGACAGACACAGACTGACAATTTTCGTCGCGGTGGGGGCTTCGGATTTCCAACAACACCTTGTTGACAACAAGCTGTTTCATTCTCCGAACGGTCGGAGCCAGTCAGACAGGCATACAATTCTGGATACTTGACACATTAGCTCCTCAAATAAGACCAAGGACCTGCGCAGATACGCTGCAAGAACACGCGATTCCCATGTCAATCTTGTGTTTTCGTGGCGCCTGGTGGATACTTCTGTGTCAACACCAGCTTCCTCTTCAAAAGGTAGATTCCCGGTGCGTGATACGAGCCCATGATAAGATTGACAATCTGGTCTGAGGACCGGGGTAATGACATGGCAAGGGAGGCGGCTAAATCTGGCGCAATTTGGCGAGGTCGTTATGAATCTCGCCCAGACTTTACCATGGGAACGACACGCCTGCCCGACACATGCACTGTTCAGCAAATCCACGCTCGATAGGACAGCCACCAACTAGCCATTCTACGTGCAACTTCCTATTATGGGCAATGAGGTGCCGGTTTGGATGGATGAGGGAACTTAAGGTAGATTGATAGTCCTGTCTTTGCCTTGCCAAGCTGTTTTGTAGCGATTCGTTTAGGATCTCGCGAGTTCTTACCGCACCCTGGGGTCCACAATCCACGTCACTCCGGAACATAACTGCTTCTTTATGTCAACCTTCAATCAACTGGATCGCTTCGTTTTTTACCCAAGGAAGCCTTACATTACCAATTTTCATGGGAAGCAAATTAAACGTCAGACTTACTTAAAGGACCCATTAATACCTTCTGTCAAGACAAGAACAAAAAGCAAGATTACAAAGACTCACGAAGCCTGGAGGGATTTCCCATGAAGTATGTCTCTCACTGACGCACAACGTTCAGTGCGGGAGCTGCCATACAGCGGGAAGCACGGGAAGGAACCAAGCCCGAGAGAGTCCTCCCTCTCCGAGTTCAAAGTCACGCGAAGACAACTCACAATCCAGAAGAAAGCCACATAGTTTGTAGGATTTGGAAACGCAAGCGCACCAACGCTCAGACATCAGACACGGGTTTGAACAAAAAGCACACTCCATGCACCAAATGTACATCAGCTAACGTGGGCTCCACAAAATGCCGGACGCCCTGCAAGGTCCCAGGCTCCATTCCCTGCAAACGCCACCCGGAGATCGCTGGACGCTCCACAAGTGGTATACAAATATCAGCGTGTTAATGCTCGTATCTCGTGGCCATTTGCAGATTTCACCTACAAACACTCGCCAATATCCCCACCTCCGAATTGCCTCGGCCCAGGTCGTATCATTTTATGCCGAGCAGCACATTTCCGTGGTAACTGCGATCAATCGGTCTGTGTGCGCAACGCAAATGTGCAGGTTTAAGTCTGTCTCTTTTCGCCTTGCTCAGAACTGTGCAAACATATCAAATTTGCGATGCATTGTTCGTGCGTTTTCAAGTGAGCTATTTGTTCAAAGCACAGAGGTTACAATAATATTTGCCCCATTCTCAAAAAGATATGACGTAAAATTGGACAACCAAACACAACTTGTTGACGTAAAATTTTTGCACGCCCCAATACAACCACTTGTGACCCCCACGGTGAATTTCGTCTCACAAAGCAAGAGACAGCGAAGTTTGCGAGCAAAGAGAAAACTCCAGAGAAACGCAAAGAACAGATCTTCATCCACAACCTCAAGGAAACATCACAGTGAGCTTGTCTCATTATTTCCATGCAACTTGTGTGCGTCAAGAGCGCAAAACGAACAAAAGCAAGTCATGAATTGTGTCCTTGGCATGAGAAAACCGCTCGCTTTCAAGTTTCTCAGTGTTTTTTGTGGAAGATGAAATCTGCTCTTCAGCACCCCGATTCAATCCCTTTTACAACAATGCAAAGTTGACACCGACAAAGTGGAGCGAAAAAGCAAAGTAAAGTTTGCATGTAGAGATCAGCTGGGATGACTCGCAGGATCTTCAACAACTTGAAATTCATTTTCTCGAGAACTTTCCAGACAGCATCGACTGCAGACACACTGAGACTGAAGCAAAATGGATGTCCTGGAACGCGCTTTTCAAGACCACGTGTTTCACATGCTGGTTCTCGGGGGCCACTGGAGTTTTCTCCGAAAGCATTCTTTTTGGCTGCAGGACACTTTGCACTTGTGTCAATTTGTGGCAGTTTTTCTAATGCAGTCGCGATCAGCCGAGGCCATTGAACTGACCAACAGAGTCTGGATCAGCCTCGTTGTCTCAAACATTCACAGCAAAGGGGTTCGCCCTGTTGTTCGAAATTTCAAACCGTTACAGTTCCACGAAAAACCATAAATTTATGGAAAGTAAAAACTGCGCGTCATCGATTCCACCGAGCAAGCCGGTTCTGTGATTGCCTTTCTCAATGGCAGCTTACAGACTGCCTTAACCAGCCGAGTAAAAGGTGCAGAAGGAGGGGAAAGTGTCAGATACATCACTGCGGTTCAAGCACCACGCGTCACCACTGCAGATGGAAACCGGGACACTAGCCGAGCCTCCTGACCCTCTTGTCGAGTTGCGAGCACATATCATTATGGGCTTTCAGGACCTTTCCATCAACAAGGTTATTTCAGGTTCTTCCCCCTTCAATGAACAGACCAAAATTACAACTTTTGGAGCACAAAATGACATTCTCACAGAGTTTTGATGCATGACACGCGCTTGATGCAGATTGTACCTGTTGGGTCGATTTTTTATGCAGACTATACGTACATTCAATGTGCTCCACTGTAGAAATGAATACATATGAGCGTGAAGGTGACTGTTTTACGCGCAGCAATGCTCCAAGAAATGAATCTTGAATCACGAATTGTCAAATCTTTGTCCCACCCGGCAAAATCGTGACACGAACTGCTTGCGAACTTCTCGAACTCTCTGCTCAGAGAAATGATTTTCGCAGCCAGGAATTTGCACACGGGATATACTGCTAAGGGAACACAGATTTAACGCTTTTATTCGTACCAATCTCCATGCCAACCAAAACCCAGTCCGCTCGGGAACCATCACAGAGCACAGCATTCATGCAACGAGGCAAGTCTCTGGTTTCCTGATGCAACGCAGCGCACAATCACCACGCGTGGCGCATCAACCATCAGAACAGCCGACATCTGCAGACTTGTCGTTTCCATTCTCAGTTTCACCTGCTCCAAATATCTTCTGTCATTCTGTCCCTGAGACGACGCCATCAAGGGAAAAACCGATTCCATTCGGAACAAAGAGATATCAAATTAGAGATAAACATGTTTGGCGATATCCTTCAGAACTGTCGAGTTTGACGCGAAAGCCTCGAATCGAATGAGACTCTAATCAGACATTGACCTTCCTCTAAATTGCTCACAATCTTCTCCGTGGCCGGAAGACAGCATCACGCAGCAAAACCTCATTTGCTGCCTCTATGAATTCCAAAAGACAACGCTGATTTTGTGAAAATTGGCAAGTTCTGCACATGCAACCAACGGGCCCTTGTCACGTAACCGGAGCACCCAGTGGAGATCCACGTCCATCATACCCAAGACACGAACCTGCTATATTCGAGGTTCTGCATCCTTGTTGTAAGCTGAAGCCTCTCCTTGTTTTACCAGCCCATTTGTATTCATCGCGCAGCAGTAAACAGACCTGAAGACAACAGCTGCGCGTCGAATGCTCCCTGTAAATCAGCTGAACCTGGGAGAGCCGCCCAACACCCAGCAACACGGAAACACAGCGAGTAATTAGGCCCCGGGAACCTCGTCCGGCGACTGAAGAGCTACAACATCAGTCCCGAGAATTCTGACCCCAAAACAGTAGTTTGGCCAGGGAGAGTGTCGTATCACACCAATCACGTTCTTTGGCTCTTTTGTCCAGTGTCTGGACGAAGACCGGTTTCTTTGGCAAAGACAAAGAATCAGAGAATGAAGTCTGGCGACGAAGACGAGCACCATGCCAGAAAATTTTGCGGCATGATCAATTGTCGAAGCAGTTTGGAACCTGAACGATTGAGTTGAGCAAATCAAGAAGTCAAGATACCAAAACTGCTATCAGTAGCTCGTTTCGACGAACTTCTTGCGCGACTGCCAGTGTCCTAAAATCCATGCACGATAGGTTATCAATTCAGCAGGTTTCATCAAGGTGTGAGAACGTGATCTACAAACACACAAAATTCAAACAAGTACGACAACTACGCGCCATCCACAAAAATCTGAAATGAGAAAATTGCACCTACAGAAACTGAAAGCGACAAGAAAATTTCTCAACACGCAACGACACCGAAAACAGCTGTCAGCAGATTACGTGCATTCAAGACAAAACGTCATCGTGTGATCTCCGGTGCCTTTACGGCTGCACCAAGCGCGAACAGACATGCAGGAGGAAGGTTCGGCAAATGGAAAACTCGACAACCAAGTTGAAATATCAGCCGCTTTCAGCGTCCATCCGCTGTATGTAAATTCATCTCAAAAGAAACTTCCAACTTTTTGCACAAGGGGAGGGGGGCTAACCAGAGAAATCTGGAAATCTAGAAAAGTTCTGATTTTCCAGCTTTCTGACTTTTTGTGTGCCTGGGGAGGCGGTAATTTGGACCAAAAAATTAGCCATTTCTAGATGTTCTGATTTTCCAGCTTTTTGACTTTTGCATGTGTGTGTGTGTGTGTGTGTTTGTGTGTGTGAGTGTGTGTGAAATCTGGAAAACCAGAAAATCAGAAATATGGAAATTTCTCATTTCCTTTCCAACTTTTTGCATGGTGCATGCTGCATACTTCAAAACAGTTTGAAAATCTGCGGTAAGCCGCAATTGAGACAGCGTGCCGACTGGTTTGAAGCATAACTGCGTGTGCTACCTTCAGCTAATGCAAGACAACAGGTACGAGAACACCCTGCAGGTTCGATTGCTTTGCTTTTGCGTGAGAACTGCAGTTCACGAGCAGCTGGCACAAGCAACTCCTGTTTGATGGCAAACATATCGAGTTTCTGAAAGTCTTGAATTTTCAGAATGAATCCATAAATTTTCACTTTCATGGCAAAAAACAAAGACATGCCGCATGAACCTTCAGAATGCACCGGTCAGAGCCCCGAACGGTTGGATTTGCGTGGGTCAGGCAAAGTAACCTGCGAGTGAACTATTTTTTGTTCCACTCTGTTGTTTGAGCCATTGGCAGAGTTCCTGGGAGTTACAGTCAAATTCACAGAAGAGCTCAAGGTCAATGCCACAACGGATTTCGTCAAATAGGAATTCACACGGACAAAGATTTCCCCCTGAACGATCAGGTGCACGAAACAACAGACAGGAGAACTGTCGACTCGGCCTCAGCACGGTGAGCTCCACACCCCCCGCACCACGACACGACGCTGAGAAACACCGGCTGCACGAACATGTTCCATTTAAAACGATGAGAACCATCTTCGATTCCGGGTCGGGCTTGGCGATGCTGCAAACTCAAAAAGAAACGTTCACCTGCCACACAAGTACGAAATTCCCGAGAAATCTCTCGGCATTGAAATTCTGCATCACCTGCAGATGACGCCAATTTTACGTGGCATACACTGGACCTCACATTCCACGGTGGTGTAGAGGCTCGGTGAAGTTTGACCAGACTCGAGCGTGCAAGGACATTCTGAGCTCGCGTTTTGTGTCCGTGGCATGAGAGCAGCAATGCCCAACGTCCAGGAGGCCAGGTTGCACGCTAATTTCCTTTGAACACAGTTCTGAGGACACCGGACGAAAACATTGGTGCTACACTTTGGCGCTGACAGTTTTCCAAGGTTAGAAGCGACTCATTCTCCAACCTTCAATCTGCGTCCTGCAATAAGTTCAGGTTCAGAGGCACATTATGACAGCCTGCAACACCTCCCCTGCTCCAAGACGCACAAGTCGATCAAGAGATGCGCGCTGGGACACAGAAGACTCCTTTCAACGGGTCCACCTGGAACCATTACCGTTAGTTACGATGACACGGATTACACATTTCAACCTTCATGTGTCGTCGGAATAATGAGTAAAAGGTTTGTTTGGCTTCTTTAGAGCTCCTGAAGGAAAGCCCTGCCAGAGGATGAGATTACTTGCAGGAATTTACTGCTGTTAAGGTGTAGACTTCACGGCCATTTGTCAAGGAAAAAAGAATTTCAGCAACAACAAATCACGAACGGGAAATCGAACAGGCATTTCCCACATGGACAAAAGGCAAAACCTCAAAAGGCACAAACTTAAAGCAAGACAGCACGCTCTACTTCATCCTGCACCAGATATGCAATTACCCTGCACGGTTACCCGTCAAATATCTGGGTTTCCCTTTCTCTCGACACACAGGTTCGTCCAGGGTTGTCATTCCCCCAACAACGTGCCGCTCAAAAAACCAGAGTTGCAATCAAAACTGACCCATTTCCCAAAACTTGACAACTACATGTTCTCATAATCAACACTCAGTAGATCTGGGTCTGTCTCTTGAAGAACTTCGAGCACATTTCTCTTTCGGACAAACATCCCTGTCTCATTGAAAAAGCACTGTGCGTGCTCACAGTGATAGAAAAGAACGCAGCAGTCAAATTCCAAGTGTTGAGTGACCAAGGGAGGGTGGGGGTGTCCCCAACAAGAAAAAATTTGATGTTAAAAATTTTCAATCGGCAGTCAGCCCAGAAAATTTTTTCAATGTTGAGTGAGTGGGGTTTCTCAACATGCATAATTTTCGATGTCAAAAACTTTCGTTGAAATCTGAGGCAAAAGCACCGGAACAAAACACCAGTTGCGGCTCCGCCGAGTGTGTGAGAACTTCAAAATCAGACCAAGGCACGAACCCGATATTTCTTGTTTTTAGCCTGCGTATTGACTCAGTGACGCGTTATCAATCTGAACATTGACCAAACCAGCTGGTGTGATGAATGCTTTCTGCATTGCCATCGGGACAAACCTGAGGGAGGGAAGACAAGCCTTGTCAGCAAAAGATCAGGACTCGGGGACAAATAGTCCCAACCTGCAATTGTCGAACACTGCGAAATGTTGACGTGAGCTCCCTTCGAGAACAGCAGGGCTTCAAACTGGCAAACAAAAAAGATGGCTTGGGACTTCCTGGGCGTGATGAACATTCCACATTATCAAGATTTGGACGCCGAATGACAATGGTTATTTGACGGCATGGGTTTTACTTTGTGAACTCGTAAATCCTTCATTCAAATCCTTTCATTCACAAATGGAAATGGAAACTCGAGCAAGGACACTGTTGATCAATCAATTGCCGGAAGGACCTTCGGACCTCAGACTCGTTCTTCCGGGGGTCACAATGCAGGAATATACTCCCATATAAGATTCAATTCTTCCGACGTGAAAAATTGACGTCTCCACCACACCTGAACAAGACCCCGCTCCCCAATTTTGTTCCAAACCTTTTTCTTTTGCAGTCCAACACGTTTTCCTTGAAAACACCTCCCGCGGGTCAGCCACGAACAGATGCAGGATCCTCTTTTGATGAAACGAGTTTTGACTGCTGTAAAACCCCAGTAAATCAGGCGACAATTACCCAGCTTTTGACCTCGAAGTGGGACAAATGCGGGGAATTGCTTTCAAGTTCAGATGCTTGAATGGGAAACTATGTTTTGCACCATGTTGTTGGTGTTGAGGTGACCTTTTCCCCTTGCGGTCAGGCGTGGACAGACCAGTGTGATTACAATACGAGCGACGAGAGACTTGACGCGTGTGAAACGCTTGGAATTCTCAGATTTTGTTGACTAATTTTGTGGGGTTTTGATCAGTAATTGTTTGGGATATTGCAGGTGCTGCGCTGCGTGCAACAGGTTGTTTTGTGACAGATTTCAGAACAACATTGGATTTTGCTGATTTGTGAGTCAACAACCAGTTTTGGTGATCTTTCCTGTGTTTGCTCCGTCCAGTTTTGTGTATTCGCCAGGTTTTTGTTCGAGTACCTTTGCTGCACCGGACACAAACTTGAGTTTCAAATCAACTGCAAAATGCTTCTCGTTTCCAAGAGTGCATGCGAAATATTCAAACATGGAAATAGAAAATGATCTTGACACTGCCAGCACAACACCGTAAACAAAAGCCCACCAAACGGAAATCAGCGTGCTTATCTTTTCGAACGTCCGATCAGCACATGAAACGGTTGATCTGCGTTCACCTGAACTGCGCCACATGTTCCACACGCAGATATGCCAAGCTTCGTCCATTAGTGGGGCACAACATGTCACACAATGGATGACAAACAAAATACACGCAGTTTGCTTTGATCACCGTTTGGGGAAAATAATGTTTTTGACAAATGAGAAAGGTTGTAACTCATGAAAACCAAGACAAAACGCCTTGAAACAATCTCGGTGGATCTAATCACAAATTGACGCTCGCGAGCGGTTTTCTCTTCTTCAGAACTCTTTTTGAGAGAACTACATGCACACTCGTTGTCTTCCACTTGACCAAGATTCAGCGACCAGACAGCCATGCTGCGGTGAAAGTGCTTTCCAGCTGAGTCAGCCAAGGAGGTAATGGGGTGTTTCTGGCAAGCTGTGGGAATTCTTCTCAAGTTTTGCGTGCAGTCTGCCCAGGAATTCCACGGGGGTGCTGAACAGCTGATCAAAGATCTGGCCTTCCTACTCAAGGATAAGATCCTTGACCCATGACCCCTCCGCAGGATCACCTTCCTCGGCGCATTTCGAAGCTGTTGACCACAAAACGGGCGAGTCTATTGACAGCTTCTCAGCAAGGGGAGACAGCAGCTGCGCTGCGGCTGCGGCAACAAATGGCAGCAGCCACTTATGGGCCTGAAACCTGGGGTCGTAAAACACACAAAAATCAATTCGTGTCTCGCTCCGTATACTTGCGTGCCTCGCATTGCAGTGATATGCCACTGCGAGCAAACGCACCAATGCGTGAAAAGGTATTCAGATGAGTGATGCTAACTGTGCACTTACCCCAGGTCGCTTCCACACAAAAGGCCGGGGTGGGGATCGGCTGTAGAAGATGTTCGAGTCAATAGCGGGGAAGTCTGGGTCCTCGAACAGCCTGCCTTCCCGGAGACACTGCGCCTTGATCTCGGCGTACGTCTTCCCATCAAGCTGCATCGGCGGCTGGCCCGGGGCCGGCTTGTCGTAGCTCTTGCGCGTGCCCCATCCCTTCGTGTAGCGGGACTCGGTGGGCTCACTGTGCCGCGAAGAGATGTTTTTTCCTCCAGAATGCATGCCTCCGTTGCTGATGTTCCTGTCTGCAAAGCGTGTGCTGAATCCACCGCCGCTCGTAACAGTTGCAGGGAAGCCGTCGGGCGCACCAAAGCCGGAAAATCCAATACTATCAGGCTGTCGGCCGCTGTAGTAGGTTTTCGTCTCAGTCTTCGTCCCCCCCGGTCCGCCTACAATTCTCGTCTCTGTGACGCGTGCGCCGCCAGACCCAGGCCTTCCTCCACCGTAGTGGTAGGTCCTAGTGGTCCGGGACTGCTGATAAGCCGACATGCTGATATATGGGGACAGATATATAATATTTCACAACACAAACAGCGGTACAGGCCCAAAGTCCAATAAATCTACTATCTATGCGGGTCAAACGGCAACTCACTCAACACGTCAGCAAAGATCCATAGAAGCGCCAGTTGTTTGTTTCAATCAAACAGAGTACATCCCTCTGAACAACCAGCCTTTATCCACTTGTTTCCAAACTTTTCGCTTTATAATCACAGGTGTTCAAAAGCCAACGATGTTGCGGTGCATCAATGGTTCTACACAGCGCTCCCGACAGGTTGCAAGTGAAGCTTTACTTGAAGGCGGGCCACGTGTTGGCAATGTTTATGTCGTTCCTCGATTGGTTGAAGGAGTTTGATTCATGAATATACAGCAGGCACCTGTGCTCGGTTCTCCGTGAAAGAGGCGCTTGCACCACTTCTGCAAAAAGAAGGAACACCATGAATCGAAAGGAATAAACGCGTTTTTGGTCTGAAATCAAGCACTTGCGCCCGGGTGGGCCTGGGCAGCGGTGTCGTTCCGATCGAAAAAGCAGCTGCAGCAGGTTTTCAGGGAAGGGTAAGGCGGTGCGGAACGAAGCACGCAACGAGCAACACGACTGTCACTCCAGAACAGCTGAGGGAGAAGTTTTGTGTTGTCCAAACTTCAGAGCCAGAATGAGTTATGAAGACTCACTCAATTCCTTCGAAAATGCTGCCTAATTCTGCGTGAATTACGAGGCCAATTTCTTGATGGGCAACACGAACTGCACCAGAAGCTGCTCCCGACTTTGATCTGCGTCCATGCTTATGCGTACGAAATGTGGAGAGATTTCAGCACTACAGTCAAGAACGAACTGAAACTGTTTTCTGTCGTGCAACCGGCATTTTTCGTAAAAAGAAGACAACAAAAAGCAAATCAAAACAAAAAGCATTTTGTTCAACACCCCACTTTTGAGAACGCTTTCGCCCAACCCGCCACCTCCCCCCCACACACACACACAAACACGTTATTTGAAAAAATAGAAGAAGAAAAATCACTTTTCTTTATTTTCAGAAGGAAAGCTTCCACCCTCTTAGCCTGCAACACAAAAAGGCACTTCTCCATCGTTCAGCTTCCAAAACTGAGGGGTGTTCGCACGTTTTCCAAAAAATGAAACCTTTTCAACCAAATTCTTTCTCTTCACAAAGACCTTGCATGGAAGTTCTCAGCCAACTTGGAAGACAAATCTGACTTTCTCTGCAATTTCTCAGTGCCCGTCACACTCTGAAATCTCCAAAAGCTCCAGAACTCAGGTAGGTTCAGAAAGAGATGCCCTCTGACGTCGAAAAGACAAATCAGAAGTACCAATATCCACAAACCAAAGTACAAAGCGAGGAAGACCAGCACATTTCGAGTTGTGCAAAAATTCCACAGCGATTCCGGGACAGGGATGGTGACGTGACAGGGTTCGAACTGGGGTCTTCGACCACAAGTGAACTCCAACGTCGAACAAGAACATGTGGAGTTGAACATGCGTGATTCCACCAGCGTAACATCGAATGAGGAACACACCAAGTCATGCAGACATTGCCCCCTTTTTGGGCAGGGAAAGAGAAAAGTCACTTGATGAGACTCTCACCCGTGCGTCTACACTCCCAATATCCAGTTGCATGCATTTCAGGCGTGCACGGGGACTGCCAAGACGTGTCGCGCGCAACAAAACAAGTAACGCGAAAAGTTGAAACGTTATGCGCCGGATGTATAAAACAGGAGGAGGGAGGGCGTTCCCCCCCCCCCCCGGCCCCAGGAGGTAACCCAGTCTGCTGGTGAATGTCAAGTTTGGCAACGAAATAATTTGGGTTCAGCAACAATTCATTGTGATGGCACACTGGTCCTCAAGAAGAGACAGAGGAATCCTTCTGGTCAGACACACTCCCCATGCGAACACTCCCGCGGTGCTCTTGCACAACTGACCAAGGGATGATCCACTGCTCACTTCAAGAGGACACACTCAGTGGAAAGAGGTTCGAAGTAACATAGTGCGCGCGCATCTCTTTGAATTACTTGCAGGAGAAGCACTGCAGGTGGAGGTGAAGGACCCGCCGCAAGGGGTCAATCCGCCGACTCAGAACACGCCCAAGAAGATGGGGCACCAGCCCAACAAGGTGAGCATTCTCGGATGCAGATTTTTAAATCGAACAGCAATATGGCCCCGTCACACTGTGAGACACCGGCAAGGAGTCGAAGGACACATTTCACAATTATCATGTCGTCAAAAAAAGCATGCCGGAGCACGAGCGTCCGAGTATTCGTCTCACCTGACATTAAAAGTTACCCAACATAAAATTTGAATGTCGTGTGACACCGTCCCCCCCCCCAACCTGGTCACTCGACATTTCACGTTACCCAACATTTGAAAATTTCACTGAACAGTTGAAAACTAAACATCGGGTTCCCCATCACCTGACGTTTGATGTCGCCGAACATATGGTGACCCCCTCCCCGACCATTTCTGCGCCATCCCTCCCCGACACACAAACACCCTTGTCTGGTCCACAAGGGCGGTTCGGGTCAGACCGAGTCGGGAGTACAATTGGTGCCCACGAACACCTCCCCAAGACTGAACACATACGCGCATTCTACACCAATGCTTGATACACAGCTCTCCTGTTCAATCCCAATGGGTGACAAACACTTCACAAGTAATTTCCAGTGGTTGAAGATCATATCGTCTGCTCTGGACACACGATGCATTTGACAACGTGCGCGGCGCCATGGAACCCCTCCCACCTTGAATCGTCCATGGACTGAACATAGTTGTGGGGTTTAGTGATTAGTTTTGGTCATTTTGCACACACGGGCCCCAGATCTACTGTGAACAGATCAAGGCTGTACCTCTCTGGCTTCGTATCACACTCAAACTCCGTAGATTCGACAGTTTTAACCAGAGTTAGATTTGTAGATTGTAGTGATATCACAAACACACTGGTTGGTATCTCAGGAGAGACTGTCCCCGAGGGCGGAAACCTCCATATTTATTGACCTCATTCCAATCATGCCATCTGGTGAGTGGTAGTTCTAAATTCAAAGCTGGTGTATCACACCACACTAGATACATAATAGCACAATATCACCATTTTGCTGAGTTTTCCCAGCATCCCTCCCCCCATAGGGTGATCACATGACCCCTGGAGGTTTTCCTTTTCTAAAAGGGCAGCAGCTGAACCATGAGACATAACAGTGGAAGAGATAGAACTCTTGTCCTTTCTCAGGCAAAATATCGTGTAATGCATCTGTGAGGAGGCAGAGAGGCAAGGCCTCTCTAAGAGAGATGTCAGAGTAGTTCAGGCTGTGGTGGCCTATTTTAATCATGGTCCAGTGCCACACTATATCTTCAATCATTTAGTGTGGCACCTAGCCCACACCATCTGAAGGTGAGTGGTCCATGTCACTCCACAGATCTCGATCTGTCTCTGCAATGTTGTCGGTGTCGTGTTTTGACCAAATGTGGGACTTTTCGGGGGACCATTTGTGACCCTTCACAATCGGTTGGCCCAAAACTCATTGAACAATATCATGACTTCACTCAAACAAGCCAGCAAACTCACTGCCTGGGAAAATAGAGAAAGAAGCTGCTCTTCTGTCTTCAGACTCTTCACTTACCGCTCTTTCGACATCCAAAGTGGACTTCAACACAGCCGTAGATTTTGGACGATGCGTTTGTGTTGTTTCATATGCCAACATGCATAGATCTGTTGTTTTCCGGTGCAAATGTTGCACGTTAATTTCAGCTGAGCAACAAGAGACCAACGAAGACTTATGCGTCCACTTGCACGAAGCATGCACGATTGATGATGCTGAAGGAAGGGGAGCGGCCCACCGGAATCTGACAACTTTAACTCTACGTCTTGTGTAGATCCAACAGTTGCCCGTCCCCTTTTGCTTAAATTAAAAATTGCGAACATCAGAACAATTCACATTTGTGCACTGTGAACGAGTCCCGATCTTTGTGTATTTTGACTGATGTGCAAAGGTAAGGTCAATTGTTCTGAGTTGATGGTGCTGTTGGGAAGTTTCTTTGAGCGCCCTATTATCGCCCACTTCTTTCTCTTTGATAGTTAATAGTCGGCTTTAGCGGGCTGTCTGGGTGAAGCAAACAGCTTGAAACCAGAAGCATTCGTGTGTGCATCTGTTCATACTTTGACACCCCTCCCTCCCCCATGAGACATTACCCCCTTCCCCTTCTCCATTTTCCCTCCATGGTTCCCTGCGCCCCCCCCCCATGCTGTCGCTCCTTTGCATGTAAATATTGGGTTGAAAGTTGATGTCGACAAATTAGCGCATAACAGGTGTCCAAATTTCTGAAGGTGATACGAGGATGTTTCAACTTCTGGCGAAAGAATTGCATGTTGAGCGGTTATGTTCATTCTCTTGGGCACATCGAGTCAAAACAGTTCTGTCAGTACACAGGAGACAAATTGATCATGATTCTCCATGCAATTCATTTGCCAGAAGTTGAAACATCCTCGTACGAGGGGTCCTCAACATTTATTTGCCAGCATGTTCAGCGCGATCGGCGAGATCTTGAGTAGAATTGCGATGCAGGTCACCATTGACAGACTCAAAGTGGCTATGCAGACATCTCTGAAATTGCTCAGTGCCGATCATGTTGGTTGCGTTTGGCAAATAAATATTGAGGACCCCTCGTACAGCATGCTTTGCCGGAGCGTCAGCAATGATGTTCCCCTCGCACACCGTCTTCTTGTTTCCCCACAGGCTGTGGGGGGGGGGGGGGGGGGGGGGGGGGGGGGGGGGGGGGGGGGGGGGGGGGGGGGGGGGGGGGGGGGGGGGGGGGGGGGGGG
>JAAUXT010051953.1_pt1 | contig 23315 bp, 22 predicted proteins | sample 7278171 | NCBI WGS metagenome assembly JAAUXT01 (sample SAMN14350112, study PRJNA611818) | marine sediment metagenome | isolation source: surface marine sediment (1.8m) | place: French Polynesia: Moorea | collected 2018-08
GAGAGAGAGAGAGAGAGAGAGAGAGAGAGAGAGAGAGAGAGAGAGAGAGAGAGAGAGATAGAGAGAGAGAGAGCGCAAGCACGAAATGGAATCTATTTACAACGTTTGGTCACATAAGATCAAACTCTCTCAAATGGAAGAGCGAATGCTTGACGCACCGTCCACAAGCCCGAGCCTTGATCTGAATCGACGAGCTCTTCATTTTGGACGTGATTTTGCATTACGGCGGGTGTTGTTGTTCCCTTGTCTCATTAGGGAGTTTAAACAGCGACGTTTGGAGTGAAAACTTCAAACGTCACGTGGACTTCAAACCCATTTACACAGAAAAATTCAAAATAGCAAACCCTGTTTTTTTGGTCAATTTTGTTCAATAATATTTTGATAAGCCAGAATGACTCCCAAAATGGGGAAAAATCAAGGCATGCAAAAAAAAATTCGACGTTGAGGTTGACGTTTTCAATTTCAAACGTCGCGTTTAAAGTCCCTATTCTTGGACAAATACACGAAGTCCACGTCAACACAGGACTTGTGATGCGTTTCTGTCGTGCCGATGTTGAGTTCGCAGCGGCTGAACAAACGCTCCTGTAATTAATAATGTACATGTATCCTGCAGAGGCGTGTCGAGGTCTCGTCTCATCTTGGAATTGAGCTTTCATAACACGCTCAGAATCAGGCTGCCACCAGGGGCCAGACGCCTTCCGCCAAACTGGGTTTTCAAGTCCTCTGAGCGGGGGCGTCGTGCATGTTTAATTGTGAGTTTCGTACAGGTTCACAACAGATTTCCCACTTTGCACCGCAAAACGCTGTTGTGGCACGGCAAGGTTTCTCTGGGGTCCATCAGGGTTTTCTGGATAAATGTGCTGAGTCTTTTCGAGTTCACTCACAAAGAGTGAGGACACGTGCACTGAGCTTTACCTGGCCAAGCTGAACGGCACGTTGTGAACACGAAAAGCCAGTTGTCCCGGTGGTGTTGTGGGAACATTGGTCCAAATTTTGCCCAACTTGGACCAAAGAGGAATTATTAGAAGTCGTGTTATTGTGTTTGACAAGAGGCTCCGGTTCGAAGACCGGGTGAAACTCTTTGGGACCTGGACTGAAGGGATGGCGGTTATGTCACCCGCAGTTTGGGCTGGTGTCTAACTCGAGTACGCACAGGTCGTTGTCCCTCAAGCCGATTCAGGAGTCATGCGTGGAACAGACTCGAAGGGCGATTTCTGCGGCGACTGGGGCGAACGAGTATTTGTTATACAAAAAAGTTTTTTTTGTTCTCACTAGATCACTGAACTTCACGCATTGGTCACTGATGCGTGTCTGTCATGGGACGAGGGACTGAGCCTCCGACCAGGGCCTCCCAGAAGATTGACGCAGACAACGTCCAGCGACTCGTAGATTCGGCTCCGCGGTCGGCAGCGCCATCGCATGAAGACGCTGCTGTGACAGCTTCAGACGAGTCACTCCACCGAGGCAATCGTCAGTCTTGATGTCAGTGCTGATAAGAGACAGGGGACCAAAACTGATGTTCGCGTTCCTTCCTCCTCACCCTCACCAGCGGCTTCACATCTGAGCTGGTTCTATTTGGCTTCACACACGAGACCTTTGGTCAAGAAAAGAGTTGTGTGATTGAACAGGAACCACTTCAGTGTGTGAACACATTTGCACAACAATGAGGTCACACATGGTACCAGAGGATTGGTGACCGCAGCATTGGGAAAAGTCTGGGTCAGTGTCAGCTCCACGCCACCGACATCCGATCAAGGATGAGTATCAAGGGCGCTGCCGTTGAGTTTTCTTTGTGGTGCAGCCAAATAAATGTGTGACATGCAGAACACAGGGTCAGAGATCGTCGCACACACAGACTGCACCACACACAGCGACGGACCCGGACCAATGCAACTGAACGGGAGGATGTGGCTCGGTGTTGAATTTCTTGATACTTCGTGTGTTTTTACTGGGCTTGCACCAAAAGCCTCCTCTCCTGGGTAATATGTGTGCAGCCCAAAAAGAGCATGTCTTGTGTCCAGTAGAGTACGATCAACAAGTAAAATCTTTCTGATACTGGAAGGAATCAGACCCCAAAACGAAGCGAGACAAGTGTTACTCAAATGGTACTTTGACTTCTTTGCCATCCTTGAAATGCAGCTGAGGCTGTGGTGGCCTCATTGACAACATGCTGACTGTGAGCTATGAACCCAATTTCACCCAGAATTACCTGAAGGAATGGCCAAATAGATGCAGGGCTTGTTTTTGATGTGTAAGCTCCATTGAAATGACGTTGGTACGAGCAGAAATCCATTGCAGGTCTGTATTCAGTGTGTCCGAGTTCCAGCTTGACGGGACGTCAGACAATTTCTCTGCGGCTGCATTGGTGTCTGGTCCTTCACTCCTCGTTCCTACCACATGTAGTTACAGATTTGTTGAACAACCCTTGCAAAGTTTACACCACGAAGTCATTTGTTGTGGTTTGTTTGACTTGAAGTGGAGGCAAAGCCTGGTTCAGAACTTTATTCCAGAAAGAATAACTTTGCCCGCCTCCAGTGAGACAAAACACACTTGGAAAACAACTGCGCCAACAGAAAGCTGAAACTGCCCGGGGCTGTGGACTTCAATACCTTTTCCCAACAATTGCCAAGAATGATAAAATATTTAAACGAAACGCGGAAGCGCGGCTGGTGTTACTTTTAGCCATTAGCTAAGTGCAATATTTGATTCCTCGGGGAACCGGACTTGCGGTCGATTCTCCTGGAATTAAATGATTTCCTGACTCTTTGGCCACTCGAATTTGGCTTGCACACATTGTGTTAACTTGATTGGGAACTGATTTTGGCAAGGGTATAAATTTTCTACTCGTTGGAAGACTGCCTTGAGCGTGCTGCAACAAGTTTTTGTTCTCTGTTCTCATCCCTCGTAGATTCTTTTGACACTTGAACGGCAGCGCCAACAAGAAGTCAGGTTTGATCCTTTTGTGAACCGGAGAACACTTTCTCACTGAAAATCTGACAGCAGCATGTACCTTTTAAGAATTTTCTTGAGCGTTCGTTCGAGTGCGTAGTCTCTGCATTTAGAGCTGTCGTTTTAGGACATCCCGCAAACAAGTGAGCGGAGTGTCTGGGAACCAGAGGCAGATTCATTTGTCTGGTACGTTGGGACTCGCAAAAATCTGTGATTTTCTGTCACTTTTGCAAGAGAGCAAAAACTTTCTTCAGTTTATAGTTTGAGACAGTGGGTGGAAAAGAAAAAAGCGAAAAATGTTCCCAGCCTATTGCAGTTCACAACACTTCATCCCAGACACTCAGTTTTGCAATGTTTGCTTCACAATCAAATATTTGTGCAGCTGTAATTGAATGTTTTACTTTTCGTCACAAATCAATTACCTGTGAAAATTGTCGTGTTTGAACTGAGCGTTAAATAATTGCTTTGGGACAGTGAATCAATGACGCCATTTCAAAGCTGCAAATCCCAATCAAATTGCCTCTCTGGGTTGATTCTGCTGCAGCACTCCACTCGTCGTCGGGGATCAGCGCCAGTACAGCCGGACTGGGCAAGACACTCGTGACGTCCAGTTGTGTCCACATTCTGCAAAAAGACGGACAGAAAGCAAGGAACGCCAGTTGTTTGCAAAGGCTTGTGCTGTTGCCAAAAGACCACTTGGTTGCACTGGCGTACAGTGTGAAGCAGTACTTGTCATTTCGTGCTCTCTTTCCAACATTTCATATTTCAACCCAAGGTCTGCTCTCACGAGAGCTTGCATTTCAGCGACCAGTAAATCTCGATCAGAGATTGTGTGTGAACATTGCTCTTGAGGCAATTTCATTTCGGTCCCCTGCATAGACTGTCCACTCGAGTCTCCTGCTTCTGCTCGGCGTGTTATTGGATTAGAGAAATGACAGGAGATTCTGAAAGCAGAGAAAGCGCGGTGCAACCCTTGTCCAAGTCCCGCCTAAGTGAATGAACGAGACGAGTTCTTGGCAATTGATGGATTGTGTTCGTCCTGCCCAATGCAGCTGTGCAAATTTCCTCTGTCTGCACCTCTGCGAGCACTTGAACTTCCTTTCTTTATTTGGAACACAACCTGCCCTTTGAAAGAGTGCTGACGTCGAGCAACGACGAACACGTGTGTGAGTCTGCAGGGTTCAGCTTCCGTGTTCATGTCGAGCTGCGGTGATCATTCTGAGAGCAGGGAATTGCATTCAGGACCCTAATCCTGTTTATCGGCGCCCATGCTTCACAAAGATGAATGTAAATATTTGACCAGCGATGAATCTGATGCATCGTGGGTCATTTGTATGATTTGAGCAATCTCAGGCCGGGTCCCCTAATCCAATCACCTGTTGAGGCGTTCCGGCTGCAGCGCCTTGTTTGTCCCCAGCACGAGTGGTCACTTGGAGCCTACAGCAGGTGCAGATGGTTTTCCATACGTTTCGTTGCTGGGGTTGCTCTGATGTTGCTTCTTTTCGGGTGGGATTCTGCGACGCTGGTTGATTCGTGATTTTGCAATTTGAGACAAATAATTTGAACAGTTACCACAGTGAAAGAGAGGTTGTTCTGGGACATCTCGGTTGTCCGTGTCAACCTGTCAATTTGAGCTGTCTGAAACCAGTGTTCCGTGTGTTACACTCGTTTCTGAGGTTCTGACCACGAGCTCAATGGATCTTCTGTTTTCTCCAAAGTTGTTACACACCATATCCGTTCACCAAATTTCACAACACACACAGGGTACAGTCCTTTGAGTTCCTGACTCGCGGCGTTGCCGCACTCTCGTTTGTATATTCTTCCGCCTTTTCCCTGTACATATAGTGGGCAATTTGGAACGTAATAACAAAGCAAAGTTGGCTGAAGAAACATCAAGTGTTTCACATGACTGACGAGTCCCTTGTGGAGGATCTCAGTTTGGCAGCATTGCGTGGGAAAAGCAAGTCTCTCAGGTGGATCATCAAGTCCGTAGAAATATATACAGTACTAGTACATGTTCAAAACGATCATAGTTTCGTGTTGTCAACACGGATGGGCCTCTCCAACCTCTCAGCTCCAACCTTGCTCGCACTCAGTTTCGTCTGACAACAGCTGCTGCATAAACAGCAGAACAATGACAAAGTGCTTGTGTAATCTGACATCGTCCTTTGAACCGTGTGTTCACACTCCAAATAAATTGCCGTGTGTGGAAAGGTTTTTTGTTTCTCTCGAATGAGCAACGTTTGGGTTTGACCAGCTCGTGTTTCGATGCCGCGCAGTGTTTCTGCCACAAAGTTGAGTTCGTCAAGCGTCTGGAGACAGAAAGGAGACGTGACCAACACAAAACTTCTACAACGACCAACACGATCGTAAAGAGATTTGAAGCTTCTGAGAGAGAGAGAGAGAGAGAGAGAGAGAGAGAGACAGACAGACAGACAGACAGACAGACAGTCAGACACACACACACACACACACTCACACACACACACACACACAGAGAAGAGACCGTTGCACACAACCCATTTGGTCAGCTGGCACCCTGACACTCTGCATGTAACAACGATGCGGAAAAAGAAATCTGCAAGCAAGCCAGATATAAGTCCTTGCAGGCAAATATGAATTGGCAAAAGGCTCAAATGTGGGGTGAAAGCTGCGTGCTGCCCTTGAGTTTTTTCGGTGCAGGGACGCAGCTCTCCCGCTGAAGACTCAGAGGCATTTCTGGGACACAAGACGTCGCACCGAGCTTGCGGCTGTCCCCCGACTCGCAGGTGCACTGAAAGGAACAGACACGGGAGAACACTGTTTCCTTCGAGTGTTGGTTCTTTGTGTCTGGCCGTCTGGCTTCGCACATGTAAGAACGTATGCACTGGAACAGATGCATCAGGATCATGCAGTGTGGACAGTGTGGTTAGTGACAGCACTGTTGCTGGTTCAAATACAAAAATTCTCTCTGTAGAAACAGTTTTGTGAGCTTCCCTGGGCGCAGATGAAATGTAATGACCCTCCTGGTCATGAAAGAGTCACTTTGACGGATAAATGTCAAACGGGTTTTCCGGTACACAAACATCTGGTGTCAATCTCAAGGGCCCGCACTTTGGCTCATCAGCCAAGTTACAGTCCCGAGAAATTGGATGATGAGCTTCGTTTGACCTGGCAGTCGCCAGACGTCATGACATTTGCAGTGCTAGGTGCAGGATGTGAAGCGGAGCGCCGGGCCTGGGGATTGAGAATAGAAGGGCTGCCAACGACGCAGTCTCTCCACCTGTCACATCATTATATAACAATATCGAAAGCAAATGTCTTTTTGTCCTGCAATTTTGTTGTTTGTCTCTGGCTGTTTTGACACACATGTGGAAGATACGTTTCCGAAAGTGTTTGTGGTGGAGCGGAACCAACAAAGCAATGATCGATGGAAAGGCTGGATCGGAGAATGTTCCCCGCGCCCTTTGATCAGAGACGGTTGATCAGCACGGTGCTGTCGTCTTTCCTTTCAATTGGCAACAATGCCACTTGATTTTCAGCTTTTGTTTTCGCACACATACATACTCCCACGTGTGCCTTTCACATAAATTTGTCAAACCACAATTCGAGCCAAACTTTTTCTTGCAGAAGGTAGAACTTTTCTCGGACATTTTCTGAAGTGTGTCAAAAGGAACAACATTCTTAGCGCTCCCATTTTGTGTCTTGGGTACAAATACGCTGCACTTTGAACAACCATTTGCAGAAAAAACGGGTGTGAAACAGGCAAATGAAATTTTTTCGACTCTGCTTGTGGCTTGTTGAAACATTGATGGTCTCGCGGCTTGCTTTGGCCAGGCTCTTCACAATTGGCTTCAAGAAAAAGCACCTGGTATTCACACTATGTGCCAGAAGCCCTGTGCGCAATCTCACCAGGAGCCTTTTCCTCTCTGTTTGTGGATCCAGACTGTGCAGTTCGCAGACCACAGGCATTGAAGTTTTGTCTGTGCGTGCACAAATTGAGTGTTTCTTGGCGATCGTGGTCAACGACAGTCATTCACGTTGAGCGTTGAACCTCACGTACACGTGTTCCCAGCACAAAGCCTTCTCATACTGATTACACAAACAAGCTAAAACTGTTGTGACTTTCACATCTTTATTGCTTCAAATCAACAGTTCTTCTCTCCCTGATGTTATGCAACACATGCTACTTGTACTCATGCAATCAAGAGTAAATGACATGGTTACTCTGCTCGACAGCTTTATTGAGAGCAGGAACGACAAACGGTACGTGTGGTCGGATTATGAATGCGATGGAACAATGTGCGGACGTTTTAGCTTTTGTCGGTTCGTTCTCGCGTCCGGTGCCGGCAGCAGCTACCCGAGCCATGCACAGTTCGCTGTCAAGGACGCTGACGCTCCTTCTCGTGGTGAAACGGTCTTGGGATAAACCTGTGACTTGCGTGAAAAGTGATTGACATTTTATTTCACAGTAAGGAAACACCATGTTCCAAAGACATTCCATTGGAGCAATTGCCTTCCTTGATCATGAGAGCAAACGAACAATAAATCAATTGCGGACAAGTTGCAATTGGGGATGTGAAGCCCCTGGGAGAGAAAGAGCTGCTTTGTGTGTGTATATATTTTGCATTCTTGCCAAGCAGAAAGAGCATTTCTGTGTAAAGCTTCTTGCACAAGGCTCCCAACTGTGTCATTAAAAGCTTTTGTCTTGGCAACAGGCTGAATATGACATGTGACAAGGGTCAAGACGATTCCAATGCAGAAAGAATTGAACTGTGTCTCAAAAAGGAGCTGATCTATCATCTGAAGAATTTTACCCTGAGAGAGAGAGAGAGAGAGGGGGAGAGAGAGAGAGAGAGAGAGAGAGAGAGAGAGAGAGAGAGAAATTGAACTGCCACCCGGCGCCATCGTGGCCACTTCCTGTGAAAGAGTTTTCAAGCGTGTGTGAACCCTGCCAAACCAATCGCGTCAAAGCAATTCCCCAACAAATTCAGCAGAGACAATTCCGTCAAAGATGGCGTCAGCCTTTGGTTGGCGGATGTTGTTTCTTGTATGCAAGTCCTTCAATATTCTTCAGTGTTTGCAAGAAATATCTTTGCTGCCTTACGTTCAGATCCATCAGCGTGATACAAACGTGATTTGTTCTGTCATCCACTGTCCATCAAAAACGAAAACAATCAATTTTTTCTGTGACGGAGAAAACTTGGGAAGAAACCAACAACCAACAACTATACACAGTGGGGCTTGTGGTCCCACACACGGGGACAGCAGCACCGTTTCAAAAGGTGACATGTTTGTCTGGGCCGTGTCAAAAAGCCAGGCTTGGCACCAAAAAGACAAATATCCTACTCAGCAAACCTCCATGAGTTCCGTGGCACCATGGAAGCACAGCCCAGCCCACAAATCATCCACCCAACCGACAATTCCCGACTCATGTTCTCCCATCTCATTATTTTTTCTTTACAACCTGTGGACAAAATTCCCACCGCCTAAACTCTAATGAAAAAACCATGTCGTTGCCGCCAATACTCATTGCATTAAATGCATCCATGGGGCCCACAGAAACTGATTGATTATTGCTGATATAGTCCAGAACAAACAGCTCAATACATGGATCTAGGCGGGGATGGGAAGCTGCTCAGTGGGAACCAGCGATGGAAGTCGACGCAGCTGAAGCGCTTGTGTGCGCACTGTGCATTACAAAACATGCGCTCACCGTGATAGAAGCAGATGTGGCACAGCGAGCACAGAGGATAAAGGAATTTCTCGCTGACTTTGCGGAATGAAGCGTTGAAAAAAGTTGACTGTGTGCGTGATGGAGTGAGGAAAGTACGGTGTTTTAAACTTTCAAAAAGTGGTGAGTGCTTTGAATTTTTCCATTGTATCGTGCAGGGAACTGTCGTTGCCATGTTTGGTGTGCACTGTGGACTGGCTATGCGAAGGAAAACATCCAAACCCGAGTTGAGTCTTCATGTGCCATCAGAAGCAGGCCGAGCCAGACGATGCGCTGTTTCGATAAAAGTCATACATCTTGTTCAGAGACGAGGTCGCTCGTAATGCCCTTCAGTCAGACTGGCTCCGACGTTATGGACAGGACAATTGCATGAACGCCAGAGATTATTTCGACAAAATGGAAAGGTGAAGATTTTGTGTCCTGAAGGTTAATGCAGAAAAATCCGATTCTGATCACATCATTGCGTCACGTGCAATTTATCGTCCAAAGATTGCTCAAAAAGCTGAAAAATGTTCGTGAAAAAGTGGAGATGGCAGAAAGACAGCACGGCAGAATCTGCGGGGAAAAGTTATCCGAGATCAAAAGTTTCCACTGAACCACAACCTCCGACGTCCCAACAGAATCAAATCCCCAGGAAGCGGAAATTCTCACGAAGTCCTCGCCTCAGATTGGGAAGATATTGCCCACTTCGAACTCTAATTCCACCGAGGTCAAACATGGCGAAGAGGGATCGTGCAAATAGTTCTGTTTGCCCAAGTTTCTGTTGTAGTCAAGTTGTTGAGGAACCGTAATTTCCTGCGGAGTGTTGAGTTTGCGACGCCGTGAACACTGGAGAGGCGGAGACGAGCCTTCAGGGGGCGCCACCGCTGCCACGGCCGCGTCCCACAACCTTCGAACCCGCTCCCTTGTTCTAAACTTTTTCTTTGTGCCAAATCCTCTTTAGAGCCTGAAAGAGAAATTGGACAAACGAGTTCGTTGAACTGCAGGGCCAACTGTGCAAGAAACAAAACAATTTGCAAAGATCTGCTCCGCAACAAAGAAGTTTCCTGCAGTTGCCGAACAGCATCGCTTGGCCAGTCTCTTGTGGAAGTCTGACGGAAAACTTTGAGAGTGTGGCCGGGGCTTTGATCCGTTCTGCTTGTCTTTCTGGATTTACATGTGAAATGTCAGATGAGGTTTGAGTGTCGACAGATGACATTTTGTCAGAGCGGAGTTGATGTGTCGTCCAAACGAAGATGTTTGAAGAAGGCGAACGAAGTTCTGCTGAAAACGGTCCGCCATCATTTGAAAGCCAATTTCCGCCAATTCCGAACCAACCTGGTCACCTCGGGGAGCGAGGAATCATGAAAAATTTAAGGAGAAGCGGAGCTGAGGGGCTAATGCCCCGTTTCCCTCCTCATCTCGGACTGCAAATCGCTTCATAAATTGACCAATTACAGCTCCTAATGTGGAAGCTGATATTTCTTTGCCTGCAGCTGAATAATGCAGTGCTCCCTTGGCTGTAAGCTACTTAGAAAAGCTGTAAATAATGGACGGGGTCAGGGTGAGACAAATGAAGAATGTTTGATTGTATAATTAGCTGTGAGTAATAATCCCGAAGGCTGGATGGAGATCAGGGACTCGCGAATTCCCCGCAAGACAATCCGTGACAACGCTGACTTCAAGTTGAGCACTCCGAGGCCAGTCATGAGGCAGAACTTTCTCTTCAAATCAAATGCTGGTTCTTCGCTTTCAAACTTTGGACGTAGGCCTGAGCCCCGTCTTTTTACTCTGTTAGCCGCATGCCAAAACCAAGGCTCAACTAAAACTTGTCCACCCGCCTCTTTTGCCACCAGAAACATGTTTCTGGAGATTCTACCTCCAACGAAACCACGCGCCCCAAGTCACACAACACAACACACACACACACACACACACACACACACACACACACACACACACACACACAGAGAGAGAGAGAGAGAGAGAGAGAGAGAGAGAGAGCCTGCAGTGGGAGGGACACTCTGCTTGTTCAGGAGATGAAGGACACTGCAAATGACTGATCTGGACACGGTGTCTGTTTTCACACGTTTTCAGGTGGTTGGAGTCCTTGAACGAAAAGTTCAAAGGAGGCAACGGTTTCTTTCGCCCTGGACACAGCCCAAGGCTGGTTTAAAATGCACAGAGCTTCGTTGTTGAATTGCGAGGGTCTTTGGGTTGGTGGACGGGGTTGAATGACTTGGGACCACTGATCAGACAGAAACCGATACATTATCCCTGAGGCGGCCTTCCTCGTTCCTGGCACATAAAGCTGTCAGTGCAAAGCCCCCAATCAGAACACAGAAGGTAGCCAGGTTGACTGCTTTCAGCTCCACATCCAACTCCACTCAACCTTCCATAGTGTCTGCTAATCATTGGTAGATTCAGCATCATTGTTTTGGTCAGAGCTCTGAATTTTGGTATTGGTCTCACACACCCACAGCGAGAGCCCCGTGGGGTGGATGTCTCTGTTTCGTGGAGAGTGCATGGTTCAGTTTTCTGCAGAACGCGACGATTCCGTGGCGAAGGTACTTTCACTGAACCATGGCGCACAAACCCTGCAGAGTTCAACAAAGCCAAGCAGAATTGACAAAGGAAAGATTTTGATCCTTTGCGATCGGGCTGTTTCTTCTCACATGAGAAACTTCCTTCTTCTGTGCTATTGCTAGCCACGTACCCATGTTCCTTTTGCAACAAGCACATACGCTGCGTTCGGGTTTCACAAATTCGGCTTTGGCTATCTGATCTGCCTCCCCCTCTCTCTGTTGCTGCCGATGCGCACTTTACATTCAGGCCAGTAACAATGGCTTCAGCTTGTAATCGCTGACATACGGCCTGCACCACGAGAATTAAGCTGCGCCAATACCCTGGTCATGCAAAAACCAGACCGTTGTGTGGACGCGAGGCCACTGCTGATGTGTGAGGCTGGTCAACTTTCACGGAAATACTTTGCATTTGCAAATATATTGAGAAAAAAACTCGGGTCAAAACCTCACTCTCGTGAAAGCCACCGATGTGTGGAATGTGGACAGCTCACTATCAGTGCTCGTTGCGTGGAAACTGCATGGGAAAGACTTGCATCGGTTGATGCGTGAACGGTGCGACTCGAACCACACCGAGCAGGTGGGTGGATGGTGGCTGCATTCAAACCCGCCCAGCACAATTCACATTTCGCGTGCATCAAATTTGCAAAATCCACCTGTCTTTCACAAACATTCCGTCAGGTTCTTGTTGCATGGCCTCGTTTTGTTCAGCTTTATTCCGCACAACATTTGCATTATTTCTCTTGACTTCCAAACCATTTTCCCAAAGCGCCCAGAAAAGAACAGCCACTTTACTGCACCCTGGACAATACAATAGCCACCATCGAAATTTTCAATTGGATCTTTATCGATCCAGGAAATGCATTGAGAGGTTGTGGAACATGACACTGGGCGTTTAAAACAAAGGCATTTATTCATTGCAGGAGGTTCCCATTGATTTCTGAGTTAGTTGCGGTGTGAAGTGCAAGTAGTCCCTGTGATTCCACAGATCGACGGTGGAAAGAAAGAAAACACTTTGGTATAAAAAATTCATCGTGAGTAAATTTATCAGCAACAGAGAATGATCCTTGATGCCGACTGTGAAAGCACTTTGGACGCCGAGAATGTGGGATGTTTGCATCAATCAAACTGAAGATCTCACTCGCCGTGGAGACGAAGGAGACAGAGCTCCTTTGGGCTGATTGTTTTGTACGGGTTGTGCCTCCCACGGAATAAATCAAACATCCAGTTGCAACAAAAAGCCTTTGTTCCATCTGAATCTACAGAAGATGGGAGATTTTCCAATTCAAGGACCAGCCCCTCGCCTCCACCTGAGTGATGCTGCAAAGGTCTGTAGTACGTACCTGCACCTGAACTTGGGGTGAGCATGCTGTTGTCACCACAGATTGCCCACATTTTTTTCTCGCTTGGTGTTTGAGGTACAGTCTTGGCAGCTGCGCTTTTTCAGTCACAGAGCTGGGCACGCTTGGTAGGCGCACCTGTTGGGGGAACTAATTCAACCCATGAAGGTCACTGAGGCAAGACCCCTCCAAATTCCCTTGGACAGCCTGGCCCTGTTCTGCAACAAAACAACTGCGTTGATTGGCTCTGCTTTTGATGGGGTGATCTCGTGTTTTGGTGGGCATTCAACATCCGCACCTGCAGGTGAACAGCGACGCCGAGGCTGCTGTACTTCTCCTCAACAGCTCATTGCGAGATTTACGAGTCAATGGAGGCTGTTGTTGCAATTGCCAACAGGTGTCTTGATATCGATGAACAGTGGTGTGCTGGTGTGGAGGCCTTTCCTTTCCTTCAGTGGTGTCCCGTGACCCTGACCAGCTTCCAAACTACCTCAACGCACGCAGGGGTAGACTCTTTCCTTTTTCATGGGCTCGCAAAGGAGTTTGTGTCATTGAAGAAATCTTCAACTTGTTTTGGGTCAGCAACTTGCCAGCTCACTTCGGGCGTCACACGTTTCGACAGCGGTGATTCTACCGAGGGGTCTGGTTGGTGAGGAAGACAAGCTCAACTGTGACGAACATCATACAATCTGTTCGGTTCGGTTTCCTACCACCCGACGAGAACAGTGCGTGTACCCTCCCTTTTGGTTGAACAATTCTGGCTGCTTTTCATTCTTTCTTTCGACAAAACCAAAACTGACATGTTGCGAGTTGAAAAAAATGCCAATGTTCATCATTGTTACGTGTGAATCTGCATGCTTCACTCGCAATTGAACTTCCCCGCTTTCCCTGCTTGAAGCTGTGGAACAGTTTCACCTTCGAGAGTACATGAGTAGCTGAGGTCCCAGATACAGCTTGGGGTTGTGGTTCGGTTGTTAAGCCAAGGCTCAAAGCTAAAGGAATAAATAGCTTGAGACCCTTTCTCCTTGACTTGATTGTGTGCATTAGGTGTGTAGCATGAAGAGGATTTGAGCAGGATGTGGTTGACACCAGGTACCACCGGGCACGCCCGTGGGTACAGGGCAGACGCCCACACAGTATCATGCAAAACAAACGCAGAACTGTGTCAATTTGACCACTGTGGAATTCTCCCCTGTGCATCATTTGGAATGTGACATTCCCAGGTCTGCAGGAACAAGTCTCCGTCGTGCTCACCTTAGCGCTTTCATTGTAAATTTCACACCACAGCTCTGAGTCTACGTACACACCATGGCAACATTTATTGGCAAATATTAAGCTCATTTGTCGTCCTCAGTGTTTCACAAAATGTTGAATTGTTTGTCCCTTCTGTCACAACATTGGTATTGAGCTGGATTTCTCTCTGTTTGCGTTGTCATTAAAGCAAACAGATGCAGTTCCCTTCACAGTGTGCACCCAGGCTCCACGGTGGCGGATTGTTGCTGAAGGCCTTTACAAGCCGATCGCGCACTCGTACACGTGTCCCACCCAAGGTCACTTTTCCACTGTGTGAGTCGAACCCACTCTTTCATCACCCTGCCCTGAATTCCCAATGTGACACCTGACGCTGGATGGCGCACTTTTCAAGGAAACACCAGCTTGTGTCTTTTTCATCTTTGTATGGGCTGCCAGTGGGTGGTCCTGTTGGCTCATGAAATTTTCTTCAAAAGCCTGTTTGGTTTTCCCTTCACCCTGCAAGCCGGGGAAGAAACGTGAGTGGACACATCTCAAGTTCTCTTGACTTCGCTGGTGTACATCCTTCACACATGGGTCATTGACATAGTGAACAGGGCTGACTGCAGCCTTGCGGTTGCAAAACCCTGATGACCCTGCTTTCCCACACTCAGTCCTGAGGTATGCACCGCCAGCACCACCCTACTACGGTGTGCAGAAACGGACACGATGCAGACCCCAACCCTTCATTGGTTGGCGGACGTGCTAGGGCAGAAGACATCAGGCCTGATTTTGCAGGGAATGGTCTTGTAAAGGGGATATTTGGTTCCTACACCAGGATAAATGCAAGTGGTTGCGTGGAGTAAAGCTCCCATGTGGTGAAGGGAAAAAAGAACAAGACTATGGGTGTGAAAACGTGGGTCTTCTGTCGTCCTTCGACTTTGTGGAAACAATACTTGAACACATGGGACATCAAGCACAAATGAAAGACATGTATCGTCCTTATTCACCGGACCTGCTCGATCCCACTGGGATTTCATTGTCAAAGCAGAAAGAATTGAGTCTTGAAATGATACCGATAAGAAAGCGGTGTGAAAATTCTCGACAGTCAGAGAACAACTTTTCAGGCACGCAATTCAATTCTTTCACGCCGATTCCACACATACATATGTTTGCTTACAGATTCGCTGCTTTTGCAAGACCAGCAAAACATCTGGAGAGACTTCTTTTGTTGTCAGATCAATGGCTCCATTACATTTCCATTTCCACACTTTGACGGCTCTGAAGCCGCGGGAGAGTCGGCACACCGAGGGCATCAACAGTGTTCAAAGGCGTTTGCAAAGTGTCCGTTTGTTTGTGTACGTGCCATTCCCATTCTGCAAAAGAACAAGGAAGCACCACCAGACAGGGAAATCAGACTTGGTGTTTCGCGCACGTTTCTTCTGCAGTTCTGACTTGTGGCAACACTGCACTTGCGCCTTGACTCAATCTGCATGAACTGGGTGAGATGATGCGTGGTTCTCGTCTCTTCGGAGTCTCCCATGAGCGAGGAACTGCGCATTGACTGGGTGACGACCGAGTTTTGCAGCTGCAGAAAACAGGTCAAACGTCACTAAGACGAGGTCGAGCCCAACCAAAGACCAGGCCAGAATCTGTGACCAGGGACTCATCTGGAGAGCCATCCAGAAACCCATTCAGAGACCAAGAACAAACAACCAAATGGGACATTCACATGAACAGGCACTGTAGCCCATTACACCCACAAACAAACACACCACCGGCTGGGTCGAACCTGGCTGACTGGGAATCCAGCGCCCGACCAGCAGGCTGGATGCGTAGTAACACTGGCCAGAGCGGGATTTGGCTGCTTGGTCATCTTTTCACAAACTGATGAGCTGAACTCTGTCGTCCTTTCTTGAGAAGAGACGGACAGAATACTCAATGGAGCGACTTGCATGCACGAGGCGTGTTCAGAAAAAAGAAGGTAACAAGAGATCAAAGTTCAACGAGCCCGCGGGTCCTTGCAGCAGGGACTGAGCTCACAACACCCATTGGTCCAGCAAACAGGCCGTGACTACCTGTCTGCTAGAGTGAAAGAAAAAGGCCAACCATTGGTTTTGAAACTAACCAAGGTTTTGCAGCCAGTAACCTTTACAACAGAAAAGCAAAACAATTTTTGGTTTTGCAATTGGGGGAGGTAAAACCAACCACTTGTTTTATAACCACGGGTGAACCAATCATGTGAACAGAAACATTTGACAATTCAGATGTCCCTTCCTGACAAAGTTTTCCAAAGCTAGCAGTTTGGAGGGGGGCTTGTAACTGACAAAAAAGAGCTGAGGAACAAGATTCAAGAAATTTTGTTTCGTCCTGGTCTGGAAGAACGAGTTTTGAGCTCTTTTTGTAGTAAATTCCAATTTGGAGGAGGTTTCTGTTGCACCACAACAAACTTACGATGCTGCAAATTTTTGGACTCCCATCTTGTTTGAGTCAATTCGGCAGGCATGGGAACTCAAGCATGCAACGAACTCTTTTCTTCACAGCCATTCTGAAACCGACTCACAGAACTGTCCAATTCCACCATGTCGAGTTCCAGTGGCAGATTCGTTGGGCAGAACTGTTGTAGTCCACAGAATAGCCTTGTTTGTACCCTGGGAGAGAACCCCAAGAACGAGTCCGTTTCAGAACCAGCATCCTGACGTTCACTTCACGCCAAGCCGCAGTGATTTCTCAGTCATAGAGAAGCTGTGCTGTCCCAACAATCACTGTCCATAAACGACTAAATTTCCATTCAAACCCAACCACTCCCAGTCCATGCAATAGATAACCTCCGCCTGGAAATCTAATCAAGTGTAGTGGTGTCAAATTCAGGCGAAATCATTTCGCTCCATTGATTTTCACAGGAGCCCGGCGTGTGGGGAATGGAGCAGTTCCAACAACAACACAGCTCTGCGCGTATTTGTCCGCATAACAATGACTGTCAGCTGCGTATGTCATCTCCAGATTCAATGGGCTTTGTGTTTGTGCACATGGACCAAGGAAAACGCGTGGTTCATATCTAATCAAGGCAAGCAGTTCAATGAAACTTCACTTTTGGAAGTAGTCGGTGTCACAATTTCAACCTGTGTTGGATTTTCTCATTTCCGGAGAAAAGGACAACGGAGTACACCAGAGACACACTGACAGCGATTTCAAAGTTTGACTTGGCATCGGAATCGTGCTCTTGAGGACTCCTTTGTTGAATTATTGTGTCTTTTGTCAATTTTGTCAAGGAAATGGGATTCTAACACGACACGAGGCCACGTGCACACCTTGCTGGTTTGTACCATTTTCACACTTTCGTTTTCTCATGGGAAGGCAAGAGACGCAACACAGTCATCATCCAGTCCCTGTCTTCAAGCTAAATGCCCAACAACAGCGTTGAGTTCTGTGTCCAAACACAATAACTTGCACGTGTTTGGACAGCACACACACACACACACAAACACAAACACGCACGCACACACACACACACACACACACACTGCAGCCTCAGTTCACCTCAAACCTGTATGTACGACCTTGTCATTCCTGAGTTTTCTGTGGAAGGCCCTTCGAGTCCTCGACTGAATTCATCAGGCTTTGCTCTGTACCGTTTGAGCGGAACTGACGACGCCAATATAATTACTCCCGAGATGCGCTTACCAAATCAGCTTCCGACTTGGCGCGTCTCGTCACATCCCAGACTCGATTTCTGGTCCCGCTCCGCGGCTGCTGCCACAAGAAGCGGGTGCGGAGGGTCTCGTGAGCGCAATAGGAATGCCCATTCCATTACGGACTGGTTGGGCAATCATGGGCTGAAACGTAGCTGAACGTCTTGTTCACTCACTTCAGTCGGTGGTGAAGGAGAATACGGCTCGTCGTCCCATTTGGCCAATTGCTCATGTTTGACAGAAGGATACTCGTCTTCTTCAACAATGTGTTTTGTGTGAGCAGAGAGTTTTGAAAGAGTGGTTCTGGAGTGAGAGAACGTTGTGCACCAGTTTTTGCGCACCCCTCGAGCAATTGTTCAACAAGTGGTTTCAAACTTTCATACTCAGTGTTGACAATTTTCTGCGCTGGTCGTTTCAGTTTTCAGGCGACAGAAAGAAACAATAAAAGCTTCAGAAAGCGAAAGGACATCAGGGAGCGTCGCAAAAAGAGCTGTTTTGTCTGCTCTGTTTGGCTTGTGTGACAGCTACATCAAATATTTGTCGACATGATGCTTTTGTAATCATTAGAGTCTGCTGTGTTTTGGTCAAAACAATTGTTCCAATTTATAGCAATTCCCAACATATTTGTTGATCAAGCAAAGGACATCATGTCCGTGTTTCGGGAAATCATCTGAACATTGTAGAATCATGGAGTCCGTCATGTTGTGCAAAAATGCGGAGATCTTGCTTCTGATTCAGCTTCAAACTTTTTTGACGTCATCCGTTTGTCTTTCTGGTGCCTCTTGGCGTGGTCCAAACATTGTCCTGCTTCTGGTCTTTTTTTCTCAAAACAATGTGAGCCTGCGAATGGCTTGTTTAGTTCCCCTTCAGCTCCCAAGCGACAAGCAATGTGGGTTGACTTCCCCCGGCACCTCGTTCTCAAATTTACTCCAAACACTTCTGCAATTTTTAAATGTCAACTGCTGAGCATGAGCGCTGTTCTCGTTCAGACCGTATATATCGCTTGATGTTCCTGATGGTTTCTGGGGAAGAGTGTTGCCACCACTATGAAAGTGCGTCCCCTTTGAGAACCAATTACTGCCCACTGATAGCCCGAGTTTCAGCAGCTGGGTCCAATTCTGCGAGTTGTGAAGCGTTCATTTGGGAACGGATGCAGAAGGCGAAACTGAATGCAAACAATGTCGCTCAACAAATGGTGATCAGAGAGTGGAAGCTCCTTGTTGGCCAGAACACCCCAAGGACCCAATCACGGACCTACTGTGCCTGAGCTGGCAACAGATCATTGTCCGATCAGCCAAAAGCCACAGACCTACTCCTTGTTAACACGCGCGGTTGTTGCAGCGTGAACAGGGTACCTTGGGGTCCAATTAGGCGCACCCACCCAACATGTTGGACACAACACCACCGATGGAGTCAGGAATTTTTTTTCCACTTGATTGATGTCCCACTGGTTCCTGCAAAATTGTACAACACTAGCACAGTATCATGCACGGCAGTGAGGCAAACAGGTAGTGAAATTGCAGCTCCCGTGCCGGGTAAGTTATTGCAGCATGTCACAGGAATATCGCGAACATTGACAACGCCATTCTCACGCACTGAATAATGCATTGTCCATTTGCACAAAGGTGCGCAAAGCTTCTGTTCCAGGTATGAGTTGCAATATTCAAATCCTCGGATAGATACCTGGAAAGCATTAATTGATTCTTGCTGGAGAGGAGCAATGACACCCACCATCCTATTCCCTCCCGTACGTTGATCAATGCCCCTCGTGTGCGGGATTACAGCGGTCACATGTCAAGCTCAAGCCTCTGGGCAATTGTTTCTGGCAGCGCTGCAAAAGGACATTTTATCCCACAGAGACGACAAATGCTCTCGGCTTCTGATCTGAAAGTTCCGGAAGCCAGTGTTCTGGCATTAGTGTCCCAGATGCATCTGAGTGCGTCGAGCGGCCCATCGGGCTGTGAGCCGTCTGCAACCTCGTGCCTTCATTCGAACTGAGAGCTTCTTCCTGTTGAGGAATAATATTTGTTCAACTTCAATAATTTGTTGGTGGAGAGAAGGCAGTAAAGAAGAGAGAGATTCCAATCATAACAAAACACCAAAAAACAACGACGCCAAGTCAGCAAGTCTCTGCAGGCACAATTCTGCGGTCGTTCAGGTGCATGCGTCCAAGCACTCGTTTGATTTTACAAACAGAAGAAACAACAAGTCTCCGAGGGCAGGATGCAGCTCTTTGATTCGCTGACATCTGCGCTGTCATGATCTGTCAGGCCACATTGGGTAGGGTGCCTTTCCTGTATTGTAATGTGAGGCGTGTGTCAAAGTTAAACAGACACTAATCAAATAAAGGCCACGCAGAACTGCATGTGCGTCAATCTTGTGACAAGAACCAGGAGCGTGACATCTAGTAGAGTCTAATGACTCTCCGAGAGTTCTGTTTGCACCAGGCACCACAAAGTTTGTCCAGTTCCGTCGACTCGACGACGCATGCCCAAGAGGTCCACAAGTTCAACTCCAGCCAACCCTGTTTGCACGACGAAAGGCACTCGCATAACAATGGTCCGAAACTGAGCATTTTGTGTGCGTTCTTCATTCGAACGACACTGTGGTTCCTTGCCACCTGGATTCCTGCACAGCACCACTTTGTGGCGGTGACGTTCATCCCCTGAAGCAAATCTCAGATCCCATCTGTTCATTGCACTCGAATTTCCTGATCTTGTTCACAATTGCTGAGTTTGCAGGTGGGAAGCTAATGTGACCCGGATATGTCACAGCAAGAAAACCAGCGACGTTTTCAGGCTGGAGGAATGATGTTCTTTTTCGCATCTGTTTTCGCCTAAAGTTAGCTCTTGAAAAATGAATTGCCTGTCACAACACGACGAAGGAAACCGGTGGTAATTAGAACTCTTTTCTTTATGAATTAGAAATGACATGGCTGGAAGTTTGGCAGATTGCATTTGGTACGCGAGGAAATGAGAAAAGGAGCTAATGATGGAAAAGATTGGTGCTACTGATGAATATGAAATGAATCACGATGAAGAAAGTTGGTGATGGGGCTGTGCCTCATTCTCCTCCTTCGTGGCGACATGGAAACTCGCTCAGTGGAGGTTCTGCAACGAGAAAACATCTGCTAGCTTCAAGAGCTGGCTCCACGCAACACAAGCGTCGAGCGCGCAAATCGAGATGGTGGGAAGACATGCAAAAGGAAAAAAACTCGAACGTCTTGATCTTTCACACCGTCAGCTCTGTCCGAGGTATTCATGGCAGATTACTGATTATTTCTGCAAACACTGTCACGCACTCGACAGACCCCGAAACCAACACGAAACTGAACTGATCGGTGTGGATTTCTAACTCGATGGTACGGCTTGTCTTGCATGGGCTGCAAGCCTTTAGGCTCTTCGTGAACAAGCAAATTCATGCAAATCTGAAATGTTTTCATGAATATATCCACTTTGCGAAATCAAGCACTCAAGACAGAGTAAAAAGCCCAGTGGGATGCTGCGGCGTGCACCAAACAATTGCATTGGAGTCATCCGTCATTCAGCACGGGCACCTGAGATTTGCCCTCCACCCGATATAGCCGTCAGGACCCCACTAGGAGCACAGACAGAATCGAGCTCCTGGGACGAAAGCGCCAAATACATCAAATATGCAGTTGAAAGATAACCGTGGTTGTGAATGGGAAATGCAGCAAGTATTGAGGCCACAAAATGCGGTCTCGGGCCATCCCGTGTGACGACGGAAAGCAGTGGAAGAAGTGACCCACATCTTTCTGTCAGTAGCAATACAAATTGGACAGTACCCTCCATTTGCTCTTATTGCACCTGTCACAACTCGTGCCACAATACAAACATGGAATTTAAGAACACGAGCGCTCATTCGCCAAATTGAAGAATGATTCGTGCAATACGAGTATTTCTGACGTAACGTTTGTGCTCCAGAAATTTGACAGGAACTTCAGATTCTCACCGAAACCTCAAGAGTTGTACAGAGCTGATCACAATGGTGACAATGTTTTTTGAAAACATGACATTTGTTCGCACATCAGATTCTGACACCGGCAAGGCTGCACAAATATCTGGACTCAGCTGCCAAAGATCAAATGTTGAGTGAGTGAGTGAGTGAGTGAGTGAGCGAGTGCGTGAGCGGGTGAGTGAGTGAGTGAGTGAGTGAGTGAGTGAGTGAGTGAGTGAGTGAGTGAGTGAGTGAGTGAGTGAGTGAGTGAGCGAGTGCGTGAGCGGGTGAGTGAGTGAGTATGACGAATCCAAGAATCAAAACTTAAAACTGAAGACGCTGAAGAACACGAATGCGAATCGATTGCGGAGCTGATTCACAAGAACCGCGCCCGCAGCTGACAGACACGCGACCCGCTGACGCTCAACTCTCAAAGCTTCTTCTTTCAACCAGCCCTTTGGGCAGGAGAAAATCTTTGTTCTTGTAGAAGTGCATCCCAAACTGCCCGGAAAATTATGGCGCTTTCTCATGAAGTGGCAACAGAGCTGGTTTTATCACCTTGTTCCGTGTTCTTCCGTGAGAGCAAAATGATGTTTCTGTGTCGAGGGCCGTGTTTAGCGCTCTTGCGATCATCAACGAATGTTTTCTCCTGTTGTGTTTGCAGATCCATCCGTCTAGATGAGGAATGAACGTGAGGGGGCTGTTTCACTGGATACTTTCCTTCGTCGTTCTGTGGTCGTCACTTTCGCAGTGAGTATCAAATTTGCTTTCGCTCTTGGTACTCAATCCAGCTTGCGTTTTATTTTATCTTGTGAAACAAGGCCGAGGTGCACACACCTCTCCTGTTTGTCGGCTTGGAAATTGAACAGAGAACACACATCACGACAATTTTTGGTGAAGTGCCACAGCAAGGGTTGGTGGCCAAGGTGGAATCCTGTCCTTGAACTTGAACATTTGTTCCGGTGCCACAAATACGAAGTGCAGGTCTGCACGCAAAGTTGCGTGTGAATGAGCACGGGAAAACACCCAAGGTTCCGTGCAAGAGAAATCGCATTTCCAGAATGAACGAGGAGGCTTTCAGAAAAGACCTTTGCAGCATCTTCGACACAACGAGAAACTTGATGCGTTTGAGTTCTTCTGCACACCGGATAGCTTGAAGTCATCCCCGTCAGAGGCATTCCGTCCTTCTGGAGCGCCTGTCCATGAGGACAGCTTTGAACATGCTGGAATGCGTGTTCGTCATGCTCTGAGGCAGAGGCTTGGAACTTTGTGCCCAGAAATTGTTTTTTGTTGGAGGGGAATGTCCTCATGTCAGAATGTTAGATCAGGGTAGAAGGTGGATGGTCTTGGGTGTGGACGTGTGGTCTCCCGTCAGTCCCAGGTGAGTGTGACTGGGTCACTGTCATAATGCAGATCTGGTGATTGTTTGCAGCTCCAACTTAGCACAAGACTGGTCACTATCTTTTGATCTTCTGCAGTCTCCTGAGTGTGATCCAGAAGATTTTTGGAGTCTGACCGCCCTGGCCTCAGACCTCTGAAAAGCAATGTTTTCCCTGCTGACTTCGCTCCTTACTTTTCACCCGTTTCCTGTTTCAAGATTGGAGTTCAGATCCTCCACCGAGGATTGGACGATGAAGAGCTTTCTTGGACACTTGCTGTCGAACTCGGCTTGGTGCGAGGCAACATTTTCACACAGAATGGCCAGAAGGAAATTTGTTTGACATTGAGAGAATCATTCGTGAGACACCGACGGTAATAACAACATCAACAAGAGAAGCAGTGCTAAGGCAACTGCGGGTGCGATGTCCCCCTTTGATCTTCAGGATTTAGCCATTTGCATCTGGTTGCTAGGGAGTTTTGCATCTGGTTGCTA
>JAAUXT010032226.1_pt1 | contig 23313 bp, 34 predicted proteins | sample 7278171 | NCBI WGS metagenome assembly JAAUXT01 (sample SAMN14350112, study PRJNA611818) | marine sediment metagenome | isolation source: surface marine sediment (1.8m) | place: French Polynesia: Moorea | collected 2018-08
CGATCCCGGCCGCCGCGGGTCATCTTGGTAGCTCTCCCGTCACCTTGATGCCTAGGGCCCTCCCCTGGACCCGGCGGCCGGGGTCACTTTTGGAGGAAAAATTAATGCCCGATGCGAGCCAGACCGACACCTTCCCGATCCCTGAACAGGCGGACGAAGAGCCCGAGATCCGCTCCGGCACCAAGGAACTGCCGCCCTTCACCACCGCTGTGTTCGAGGCCAAGGTTGCCGAACTTCAGGGGCTGATCCCGGCCAAGCCCGGCGGCATCTCCTGGGTCCCTGACGACGAATCGGACATGGATCGCCGCGACCGGGTCGGCATCGAAGCCCACGGGCTCAACCCGGTTCCCTGGCCCGACGATCCCAAGCCGGAGCCCGAGGCGCCGATCGCGAGCGAGACCGCGCTCAGCAACTTCGCCAAAGCGTTCCGGGGATGAAGGGCGCCGACCAGTGCCCGAAGTGCGCGTCGCGGCGTTGGGTCGACATCGAGCAACCCGTGACCAAGTTCTACGCCCGCAAGATCCGGGTGTGCGGGAACTGCCGGGCGGCATGGGAGCCCTTCACGCCCGATCAGCTTCTCGACGACGATTCGCTGTCGAGCTTCATCGAGCCCTGTGACAACTGCGCCTTCCGGCCCGGGTCCCATGAACAGCAGGACACCGAGGCATGGCGGAAGACGATGGAGATGCTGAAGGCCGGCGGCATGTTCTTCTGCCACAAGGGCGTGCCGATCGATGTCCACAGCGAAGGGGGCGACGGCTTCCACTATCCGACCCGCAAGGTCGATACGCCCGAGGGTCCGCAAGAGATCAAGAACATAAGAAAGATGCGCCTTTGCCGCGGCTATCTGAACATGATGGACCGGATCTTGACGCGCGCCTGGGAGGAAAAGCATGCAAGCACCGACGATTCGCCTGACCTTCGCCGAGATGCAGATCGCAGCCCAGGTGGCGATCCAGCGCGTGGTGCAGAACCTGAAGGTTGCGAACGGTCAGAAGGCCGGCGATGACCGGGTCAACCGCTACGGCTCCAACGACAAGGACATCTGGCAACGGGCCATCCAAGGCTGCTTCGGCGAGATGGCGATCGCCAAGTATCTGGGAATCTACTGGACCGGCGCGGTCGGCGACTGGTCGGCCAACGATGTCGGCGAGTTCGAAGTCCGCTGCACCCATCATCTCAGCGGCTCGCTGATCGTTCACAAGGAAGATCCGGACGATAAGACTTTCGCCTTGGTTTGTGGCCGCGGGCCCGACTTCCGCCTGCCCGGCTGCATCAAAGGCGCCATCGCCAAGCGGGAAGGGATCTGGCGAACCGACACGGGCCGACCGGCCTTCTTCTTTCCGCAAGGCAACCTGTCGCACATTGAAACACTTCGTTACAAACTGTCACGGGAAGCGACCGATGTTGAAGCATCAAGAGGCATCTGATCCTAATTCCTGCTGGAACAAGGCAGCCGATGACGAACCCGTCTTTGTGATCAAGGGCAGCGATATTCTTTTCGAGCAAGTCGTCATGTACTGGGCGTTTTTGGCTCAAGCCAACGGTGTTCCGATGGCCAAGGTCGACGCCGCGATCAAGACTGCATTGGGGTCCGTTGCCTTTCTTCCGAAAAAAATTCCCGACTGAGCCAGAAACTTCTTGCCTCTAAAAGGGGCATCGTTATATGAAGGCTGATCGGAAATTTTCTCGGAAGAGGGAACATCAATGAAACCGATTCTTTTGACTGCTGCTGCCATCGCCCTTCTGTCTCTGGGCTCACTCCCGGCCGCAGCCGATAGCTGCTCCAGCAAGAACATTTCCGTCCTCGGGACTTCGATCCCCGGGGTGACCGCCGAGGACTGTAAGCGGACCAACACCAACCGCGACGACAACCGCGCATCGGCCTTGGCTGCCACGCAGGACCAGGTCATCGCCCAGCCCGGCCTCAACATGCAGGTCGTCGGCGCTATCGGCGACTTCGACAGCGACGCGGGCGCGGCCGGCCTGAATCTGAACTACGTCATGGATACCGACTGGGCCGGCGGCGCCATCCAGAAGTTCTGGCTTGGCGCTGGTGCCGGCACTCTTGTCAACGGGGAAGACCAGATCGGGACCGTCAAGGTGGGCATCAGCTTCGGCTCATTCCACTAAGGTCCGATCCGCGGGGCCGGGCAATTAAGGGTGCCACCTTCTTCCCGGTCCCACTGGAGAGCAACATGAACTACTCAACAGCAATCTTTCTGATCAACGACGAAGTCCGCGCGGTGCGGTGTTCCTATGCGCCGAAGTCGGGCGTGAATGTGCCGGTGCCACTCGATGAAAAGCCGCACTTCAACCGCCCCGAAGAGTGGACGACGTTCAAGACCTTCGACCAAGATCTCGCGGTCGGAGACTACGTGGTGGTCCCGAGCACGACCCGGTGGGGCGTGACGGTCTGCCGCATTGCTGAAGTCGACATCGACCTTGATCTGGAAACGGGCGAAGACGTCCGGTGGATCATCGGTCGGGTCAACCTGGAAGACTTCAAACGCTTGCAGGCTCAGGAAGAGCAAGCGGTCCAGGCGATCAAGTCGGCTCAGAAGCGCAAGAGGCGCGACGAACTCCGGGAGGCCATGCTGGCGGACATGCCTGAAGATCAACTGAAGGCACTTCCGGGATATCACGACGCGGGTTCCAAACCAGGGGGTGAAGCGTCGTGAGGGCGACAGGCGGTTCCCCCGTGCCCCAAGCCTCTGTGCTGTCCAGGGGTGCCGCCTGTTTGCTCATTGAGTCCATGCGGACTCAATTGACTCCGCGTCTTTCCAGCCGCGGAGCGGCCACGGTCCCGGGAGGGGCGAGGACTTTGGGGCGAAGTCCTTCCCGGGCGATGTGGGCTGGGGCATGTCCGAAGTGCGGTCGGCGGAAGATCAAACGTAGGGACGGCACCCGGCGCTGTCCGAAATGCGGAGTCCTGCCAGACCATGTCAAGCAGCCGAGACATCACTGAAAAACTGGAAACTGCCTGCAAGGCGTGCGGGTGGTATGGCGAAGTCAAAGTGCATCATCTGATGCTCGGTGAAGCGCTCGCCGAGATCATCAGTCTGCGCAAGCGCTTCGCCAAGGCTGAGCGCAGCCTGAAGGCGGCCGGCTTTGAGGATCGCGGTGGCGAAGCCTGGAAGCCGCCGATGGGTCCCAACCCGTTCAAGATCCCACGCATTCCGCGCGACATGTGCGAACATCCGGCGATCCGACTTGGCATGTACGGCAGCCCTGTGTGCGCCGACTGCGGTGTTACCGTCGCCATCGTCGCAAAGCCAACGGAGGCAGAATGACCGGCGATCTTTTAGAAGATCAGCTACCCGAGCCGACGCTTGCCGACCAGATCAAGGAAGTCGAGCGCGAGCTAGAGATGCGCGCCCAGGTCTATCCGCGACTGGTAAAGCAGGGCAAGATGACCGCCTTCGCGATGGCCGATCGGATGGCCAACATGATGGCGGTCCTGGCCACGCTGAAGGCATTGGAGGAATCGTCATGATCACAGCCAAGGCCGGCGACACGGTCATCATCGGGTACACGCACGCCGATCTCCGCAAGCTGGAAAGCGGCGATTATTCGATCCATGACCTGACCAAGATCGACAACCAGTTGATCACGACCCAAATCGTGGTCGTAACCGGCGCCGATCAGCAAGATCTCGAAAACGAAGTCCAGCGCCTGGTCGGCACGGCTCAGATCGTTCATGTCAGCAATCCTGTGGGGAATGCGTAATGCGATATCTGTTCCTGGCAATCATCATCTCTGCGGCGGCCTCGTGCGCGTCGCCGGTCGAGCGTGAGTGTGCAGTTCGGTTCGTCGAAGGTGGCGAGCGCTATCAGCGATGCGTCGACACTGCCAGCGTTCGGCCGGCGCCGCCTAAGCTGCCAGGCAATCGCAACACCCTGGTCGTGGCGCCGAACACCAACCGCCGCGTCCTTTTTGTCGAATAGGTTTCTCTGCCGGCGGAACTGGCCGCAAGCGCTTCCCGGGTTGGGGTGGCCCTGCTGTTCGACTCAGCGGGGCGGGCGTACCAGGAGGCAGAGGAAGGTCGAGGGTTCCGATATGAGCCAACCATCGGAAGAGCGGAGTGGTGTTGGCCCAGAAAATACGATCCGCGCCCTCGGTCCTTAAAAGGGAAAGCACATGAAAATTGATCCTAAATTTGGCGTCGTCACCGATCTGCTGACCAAGCACATGGCTGACAGAGGAATGCTGGTAGCCGCTGGGTTTGTCGCGTTTCGCAAGACTGTCATGAACGACAACGCCACATTGGACCAAGTGCAAGCCATGCAGATCGCCTTCTATGCCGGCGCCCAACACGTCTTTCATTCGATGATGGGCACCTGGGATGAGGGCGAAGAGCCGACAGAGGATGACATGGCTCGGCTCGACAAGCTGGACAGCGAATTGCGGGCGTTTGCTGCCAAGATGGAATTGGCGTTTAGCGACACGGAAGGATCGGCATGAGCATCAAGGATTGGTTCGAAGACGGCCTTGACTCCCTGATCGGCAAGCAGGGCCGCAAGATCGTCGAGCAAGTCGGGCACTTCGCGATCTGGCCCGGTGGCGTCGGCGGCGTCCCTGGTGCCGCGCTAGTTATGGGCCTGGACTTCATCCCTGGCCTGACCATGCCGATCTGGGTTCACGTCATCGGCGGGGTCTTGACTGCCGGCGCCTTGGCAGCGTGGCGCGAGTACAATCAGAACATCGGTGACCCAATCGACGAATCGACCATCGAAGTCATCCACTTTGGGGATCGAAAGCTGCCAATCAACAAGGACATGATCATCGACTGGATTGTCAGCACGGCTGGTGGTAGCATCGCGGGCGTCGGCTTCTTCTTCATCTGAGAGGCGGCGTGATTCGTTTAAACCATTCATACACCGAGAGAGCGAAAGAGCAACGGCCCGGGGACTCAATGGCACCCCGGGCCGTCGGCGCGTCATGACCGCGCGCAAGGTCAAGGGCGGCTATCGCCTGTACTCGAAAAAGGGCCGCAACCTGGGCACCTTCAAGACCAAGGCCGGCGTCAAGAAGCGCGAGAAGCAGGTGAAGATGTTCAAGCACATGAAGAAGCGCCGCCGCGGTCGCCGGTAATGGGCTTCAGCTTCAGGGACGACGGGCCCAACCCCAACAGGCCCGGCACCTTCCACGTCAGATTCTCGGTTACCTGCGACGGCGATCACGGGCTCTTCCCAGGACCTGAAGCTGTGGGCTATGACGACTATATTGAGTTCAGGCGTCAGATCAGCGATCTTGGCTGGGTCGAGCGTACTGAAGGCTTGAACATCTTCCACTGCCCCGAGTGTGTTAGGAATGGCCCGACCGACAGGATCTGTTGACGGCACCAAGCGCCGAAGGGTGTCGAAGTTCTCGGCCGAAGCCCGCAAGAAGCGGATGGCAGCCAAGGCGCGGATGGCCAAGAAGGAACAGGCCGATCTGCTCAAGGCAGAAGCGCTCAAGGGATTGCGTGAGGCATTGGCCAGCGGCGAGGAAGAGACCGCGCTGGGCTTTTGCCGCAAGATGCTGAACGGCGAACCGATCCCCGTGCCAGCCAGGGTCGACAAGACAGCCGAGACCGAGGACGACGCGGAAGTGGTCGTCGAGATGCGCTACTACCTGCCGACGATCGAGGATATGAAGTGGGCGACGCAGACGATGCTGCCCTACATGGCGCCCAAGCTGAACGCCGTCGACGTCAGCGGCAAGAAGGACGGTGAGAGCCACGAAGACTGGTCGGCCCGCGTCATGGAAGAGATCGACAAAGAGATCGCCGACGATGACGACGACAGCACCCCGACGATGCAATGACCGCCGCCGCCAAGCGTGATCCCGAGCTAGAAATGCGGGTCCGTCTCGCGACGGACTTCGAGTTCTACGCCAAGCACTGCCTCCATATCAGGCCCAAGGCCGGCGGCTTGATCCCCTTCGTGCTGAACAACGTCCAGCGGATCATCCATCGCAAGCTGGAAGATCAGCGGTCGCGGAAGGGCAGAGTGCGGGCTCTGATCCTCAAGGCGAGGCAGCCAGGGTGCTCGACCTACATCGGCGGGCGCTTCTACTGGCGCGTGTCACAGCGCCACGGGGTCAGGGCTTTCATCATGACCCACAGGGACTCGTCGACCGACCAGCTATTCAACATGGTCAAGCGCTTCCACGACAACTGTCCGCCGGACATGAAGCCGCTGACCGGCAAATCGAACATCCGCGAGCTATCCTTCAAGCTGATGGACAGCGGCTATGGCGTCGGGACAGCCAAGGCCGTGGGCGTCGCCCGGGGTGAGACCATCCAGTATTTCCACGGCTCGGAAGTCGCGTTTTGGCAGAAGGCCGAAGAGCATGCCGGCGGTGCCCTGGAAGCGGTGCCCAAGATCGATGGGACCGAGATCGTGCTGGAATCGACGGCCAACGGTGTCGGCGGCACGTTCTATCACATGGTCATCGACGCCATGGCCGGTAAGAGCGACTTCGAAGTCATCTTCATCCCCTGGTTCTGGCACGAGGAATATCGTCTCACAGCCCCGATGAACTGGAGCCCCGGCGGCGAATGGCTCGAATACGCGGTGACCTACGACCTGGAGCTAGACCAGCTTTACTGGGCCTATGAGAAGAACGCCGAGATGGCGGCCAAGGCCGGCCAGCCTGCCGACCAGATCTATTGGCGCTTCCGGCAAGAGTATCCGGCAACCGCGCACGACGCCTTCCAGATCGGCGACGTCGAGCGGCTGATCCATCCGGACCCGGTCATGCGTGCGCTCAAGGCCGAGTTCCCCGAGCCCAGCGAGGAAGTGCCGCTGGTTCTGGGCATCGACGTCGCCCGCGGCGGCAAGGACAAGACTCGGATGCTGGATCGCCACGGCCGGCGCTACGGCTACAACTGCAATCTGATCATGGACACCAACAACCTGATGGAGATTGCCAACCGGGCCGCTCGGGTGATCGACGACATCCAACCGGATCGCGTCTTCGTGGATGCCACCGGAGGCTACGGCTCGGCCGTCAAGGATCGCCTGCACGAGATGGGCTATGAGAAGCTGGTCCAGGGCATTGAGTTCGGCGGCACTGCCGAGGACCCGGACAACTACGTCAACAAGCGCAGCGAGATCTGGGTGCGGCTGCGCGACATCCTGAACGAGCCGGGCGGCTGCGACATCAACGACGCGCCGCCGGAGGGCCGCGACGACGACAAGGACGAAGACGATCAGGAGATCGCGCTTCATCTCTGCGGCCCGTCCTACAGCCACGACAGCCTTGGCCGCATTCAGCTTGAGAAAAAAGAAAAGATCAAAGAGCGGTTGGGCTTCTCACCCGACTACGGCGACGCTGCGGCCTTGACCCACTCGGGCCCGGTCAGAAAGAAGCCGAGATCGACAAACTTGCCAGAACAGACTCAATCTGATTACGATGAGCACCATCAGTGAATGGTCTTGGTTCCATGACTGATGACGCCAAGGTTGCTTCCCAACCAGGCGACGGCTCTGCTGCTAAGGAGAGAGGGGCCCCGACCCGCCAGACGGTGGCCCCTCCCTCCCGCGAGTACGACGAAGAGCGCCACCGAGCCCAGCAAGAAAAGATCTACTTCTCGATGCAGGCCAAGCTCGGCCGCACGCGCCGTCTGAGAAAGTATCATCGCCACATGTTGCCAGCCCGATGCGTCACGGACTATGACGACCAATCCTGGTGACAACGTCGTTCAGCTTCACGAGTTCGCGCTGTCGTGCTCGGAATGCGGATCGCAGTCGTGGATGGTCTGCGTCGACAGCCCGCGCCTGGAGTACAGCAAGATCACTGGCTTTGAGTGCGTCGGCTGTGGTTTTATATTGGAGATCGATCTAGTTGCGAACGCCCTATCGGAGGACTCCAACGATGGCGACAGAGAAAGAGAAGGCGGCGCCGGAAGAGAAGGCGCCGAAGGTCCAGGGCCTGACCATGATCATGGCGATGGTGCCGCATGAAACGGCCGAGAAGGTCACCGCCCTGATCGACAAGTGCGGCGGTGCCAGCGTCGAGCAATTCTACGGCGACCCCGACATCGCCAACATCGATCCCAACCACGTCTGGAACAACAACAACGCGCTCAATGCGGATTTCCGGCGCAAGTTCGCCCTGTTCCGGCAGGCTGAGATCGAAGAGCGCAAGCAGGCCGAGCGTGACAAGCAGGCGGTGGCCGAGCGCAAGAAGGCAGCCGCGGCATGACTGCCAAGCAGCAGAGGCGTCGCTCGCCGCGGAAGCCAAAGCCCGAAGATAGTCTCGATCACACCAATGTCGTCCAGCCGCCGGAGCCGCCCAAGATCGACTGGGACAATTACGAAGGCGAAGTGGCTGTCGTCACCATGGTCGTGCCAGCGGATATGGTCGGTGAGATTGTTGGGCCCGAGGGCACCATCAAGCACACCGAGCGATGCCCGGTCGAAGAGCTACTGGATTTTGATGACGCGGCAGCCCGATTTGCCATAATCAGGAATGCGATCACAAAGGGAACACGAGTGGTCGCCGGGCTGCCGCCGAACCAACCAGTGGCCGTCCCTGAACCAGTGAGGGAGCCAGCACATGCCCCGCAAGCAAGGGTACAGCAGCAAGCGCCCCAAGCGGCAAATGTCAAAGCGGAAGCGCAGTATGGCCAAGGGCCGGAAGCGGATGCGCCGACAGGGAACAAAGCGCTCCTAGTCGTCTACTGCGATGAAGGCGCGCTCGACCAGTTGTCGTCGATTGTGCCCAACGACGCGCTGTTCTGGTGCGAGACGATCCCCGAGGCAACCATGATGGACAAGTCTCGACACGGGATGATCGGCGAGAAGTTCCTGACTTCGATTTGGAGGGCCATGAAGGTCGGCCCGTCGTGACCGAGCCGGTTGCCGACCTTCTGGAGATCTACAAGGCCGCCGGCACCTTCTGGGTCCAGAAGCTCTATGGCGTGAGCTTCATGTACAACCCGATGCAGCAGGTGAAGGGTTGGCCGTCGTCCGCCAGATTTGCCGAGCACATGATCTCCGAGCAGTTCAAAGAGATCTCGATCTATCGCCATCTCCGCTTCGGCAAGATCAACTTCAAGCACAGCATCGATGACGAATTCGGGCCGCTCTGCCTGGGCACGTCTCGACTGCTGTCGATCGACCGGCCGGCCGAGATCGTCAAGGAAATCCCAAAGCCCGATCTGGTGCGCCTGCGGAAGCTGGTTCGCTCGGTCCATGCAAAATATGAATTGGGCTGGGAACTTAATGATCGACAGGCAGATCAAATTATCGAAGAATGCGCGCGAAAGGTGAGTCGCGAGCAACTGGAACATGCAATCCGACAAGCCCGGATGCTATGAGCTTTTCATTCGACGGTATCGCGCCCGCGCACTTCAGGGCCTGCTTCACAGAGCGGTGGTGACAGAGATGGAAGAACCCCGGCGCGCGGTCGTCGTGTGGAACGGCAAGGCCTATCCCGGCGGGACTACGATCTTCACCTGGCACCGCCCCGAGTATCGGCATTGCTTCGTGTTCTTGGACATCACTGCGGAGATGGGCGGCACGCCCTACTGCATCTTGCTCGACAGCCAAGCGCATATGTCGAAGCTCGATGTCTTTCAGATGTCCATTCCTGAGATCGCCACATTCTATGGCGAGCGAGGCTGCCCAACCTTTGAAACTTTCGTCCGCGCCCCGCGGCCTCGCATGCTGACGCCGATCTGGCTAGACTGCGTCCAACAGACGAAGCGCTTCCTTGGGATCACGAAATGGTTTATATGGACTCCCTACCAGTTGCTTTGTTTCTTGCGGCGTGAAAGCGATCGCCTCGCTCGCCAGGACCCGGAGGCCGTCGATGCTCCAGCAGACCCCCAACTCGGAACCGCTCAATCCGATTAGGTTCCTCCTGCCGCCTTACGGCAAGGCGGTGTTTGATCCGCCCAAGCCCGAAAAGCCCGAAATCCTTTCACCTGCGGCTGATGCTCAAGAAAGTGAGGCCGAAGAAGCGGCGCGCAAGAGGCAGGCTCGCGACCTTTTGAGCCGCCGCGCGCGTGGTGCCAGCATCCTGGCGCCTCGGGAGGAAGAGGCGACCCCGGGCGTGCGGAAGCGGCTGCTGGGAGAGTAGTCATGGGCACCGGCCTGACAGTCTTTCCGCAAGACGCGCTGGGTTACACGATCCAAGCCATCTATCCGCACAAGTCAGCCGTAGTGACTAGCGCTGTTGCCAACGCCCAGTACCAGATCGGCAGCCAGTGCAAGGCCGTGCGCCTTGAGAACAAGGACGCGACCAACGAAATCGTGCTGACTTTCGGCGATGATCCGGATGCCGCGACCGGCGCCAAATTCGTGGGCGATACCGAGCCCTGCCGGCTCCGTCTCTCACCAGGCGTCATCGAGATCTTCGCGGTCAAACCGGGCAGCAAGATCGGGTACATTCGCTCGGGCGGCGCTGGCACCGAAGCGGAGCTTGAGATCATCGAGGCCGGCAATCAGGACTCAGGAACACCGCAATGAACGTGAAACGCGCAAGCCTTGCCCAGATCGATACAGCGTTGACGCTGATTCGGCTGGTCCATGACAAGGGTTATGCCAAGAAGGCGGAAGGCGAACTCTCCGCAATGCGCGAGGAAGTAGCCGCTGCGCAGCAAACCCTGGAGGCAGCCGGCGGACTCAAAGCGGCGCAGGAGACGATCGCTCAGGCCGAAGAGTTGCAGGCAACCGCGGGCCAGGCGGCAGCGGCTGCGGCGGAAGCGGTCAAGACCGCGCAAGAGGAAGCCAAATCGATCATCGAAGCGGCTCAGGCCAAGTGCGCTGATCGGGAGGCGTCCCTTGCCGACCGCGAGCAGAAGGTGGCGCAGGCCGAGAACAAGGTCGCTCGGATTGCCGGCGAGAACCAGAAGGCCATCGTCGCGCTCGATGAGAAGACCAAGGCCGAAGATGATCGGATCTCGAAGCTCGAAGCCGCGCTCGACCGCCAGATCAGGGCGGCTGAAAAGGCCAAGGAAGAGGCCAATGCCGTGAAAGAGCAGTATCAGGCCGCGCTCGACCGGATCTCGAAGGCAGCCGAAGTCGCAGCGTAAGACCGCGACGAAAACAATCGGATGGATCTGATGAACATTTAACCGCGCCGATTCCGTGTCGGGGTCGGCATGCCACAACACTACGTGGAGGACAGCAATGAACCCCAAGCAGAAGACACGGAAGCTGGCGCGCGAGCTACGGCAGTTTTTCAAGGTCCATCAATATCATCTCAACGTCAGCCAGACGCGGGGCTACAAATCCGGCACGGGCCCGCGCGATGCCGAGATCCGTTCCTATTACCGCGAGCTTTATTTTTACAACGGGCTGGTCGCTGATCGTCTGCAACTGATGCGGCAGAAGCTGCAAAAGTGGGCCGACAAGCACGCCATGCCGCAGCGCTTTGATCAGCCATGGTCGGGCGAGTTCAAGCTTCGTTTCATGATGGCTGACGAAGGCGAAGGCCTGACCAATGAACAGGTCGATGGTTATGTCATCGTTGACGATCCGTTCACTGGTGCCGGCGGCGGCCTCAACAAATATCAGCGTTTCTTCGAAGTGCTCGACGCTCTGGCCGATCTCGCCGCTGTGATCGAAGCGCGCTTGCAGTTTTGGATGGCCAACTGGGAAGCGCAGGGCAGTAGTCCGCGCGAGACCGAGATTGTCACCATTCTGAGCGAAGAAAAGAACGCCATCGTGGTGCTCAGTTCGGTGATCAGCGATATCGCTGTGCGAGCCAAGGATGACAAGGGCGATGCCGGCGTCGTCGACGAGCTTCGGCTTCGCAATCGCTATTTCAAGCGGCGCGGGCCTCTGGGGACTGGCCAGGGCGGTGGCATGTACGCCATCAACCGCGGCGTGACGACCACAGTGGCCGTCGAGGGCGGATCGCCACTATTGGCAGGCCCCGACCCTCAAGAGTACGATCCCAGCATCGATACCGTTCGCGACGAAGCGGAAATGGGAACTGATCCGGGGCCCTGATGCCGATCACGCTGAATGAGACCGTCCTTCAAAACTGCGACACCAATCCGACCAGCAATTGGCAGAACGACACCAACAACACAGGCACTGCTGGGAACATCGCCGGGGGCAGCGTTCCGCCACAGGAAGGCACCAACTGCGTCGAGTTTGATAACGGCGCCAACGCGACCTTCGGCGTTCGGATGGTCAACACGGTCACGCCCTTCAGCGTCAGAAGCAACGAAGTCGGCATCTGGTTTCTGAATCCTAAATTTGGAGAAGCCGGGGCAGGTAGTCCCGAGCTTCTAGCGCAGACCGACAGCGCCGTGCGCCTGCGGCTCTATTCCGGCGCCAACGCGGTCGACTACTATCAAAAGCAGTGGCGGCTCGGTAACGGGCTTTGGCAGGGCGGCTGGCTATATCTGCGCGCCTCGGGCGCAGCCGGCAGCGAAGATGCGATCGTGACCGGAAGCTGGTCCAACACCCAGGCCGATGCCGTCGATCGGATCGGTGTGACGGTCGAGTCGGTGGCGGCCAACACCAGCAAGAACGCGCTCGAATACCAGATCGACTACGCGAAATTTTACGACAAGATCATCGTCACGGGGTTTGCCAATCCACCGACGAACACGATCCCTTGGACGCCGGCAGACATCTACGCGCAGGATCTTGCCGACAATGGCGCCAATCCCGAGATCTGGGGCGTCGTCAACAACGTCGAAAACTTTTTCAAGTTCTTCTGCGGCCTTGAGATCGGCGACGGCACGACGGTCACAGAGTTCGAGGCGTCCAACGAGTTCCTGTTCTTCGATCACAGTTCAGCGGCTCACAAGTACAACATCACGATCAAGAACAACGCCACCGTCACGCTCGGGGTCAAAAACGCCAAGACGGTCGAAACCTACGCGCAGGACGGCGTGCAGATCGTCGCGACGGAAAATGGATTCTTCACCCTGACGACGCCTTCCAAATGCGCCCCCTCATTCACAGTCGAGAGCGGTGGTGTGCTGCGGATCTATGCAGGGCTGCTGCAAGGCTTTGGGACGGTCAACCTAGGCAGCGGCGGCGCGGGCGAAATCGAAAAGCTGTTCTCGGACTTCTACGACAACGACATCATCGAATTTCGCTCGACAGACATGACGGTCGACGCCTGTCGATACCACACAGAGAGCGGCGACAAGCAAGACCTGGGGATCTTCTACAGCGTACCAACCAGCCTGAACCGGATCACGGTCTTCAACTGCATCGACGGACTGGTCTTCCGAATCAGCTACAATGGATCAAACTTTGTTCGGTTCTACCGCGCGTTGGGCGGCACGACCTACGATGTCGGCATCTTGGAAGCCAACACGCTCGACCTGGTCGACAGCACATTTGATCCCGACAAGATCCTGCGAGTTACGTGATCGATGGCCTTCACAGACGACTTTGCGATCATCGGCGGTGCGGGCGACGACTTCGACTGCGAGGCGACGACAAACTGGGTCACGACCGGCACGCCTCAAGCAATCTCTTTGGGCACAGACACCAAGTCGGTCCAGGGCACTAACGCAATCACGATCAAGGCGGGCAGCGCCACGGCTGGCATCCGAGCCTGCTACCATGATGTCGCTGCCGTCGATCGCTTCAAGGTCGCTGGCACTGGTGCCGTCACGGTCAATTTCTGGCTCAACTACTCGAAGGGTAAGGGCGCCCAGATCCTGACATCGACAGGCACCGCGGTTGTCGTCCGGCTCTATTTTGGCGGCACGACCGATTGGGCCGATTATCGAATGACCGACGAAGGCAATGACAGCCTGAATTTCGGATACCAGGTGTTGCAATGCTCGGGACGCAATCTCAATGGCGGCACCACGTCGGGCACCTGGTCGAACACCGCAGCCAACTGGGAGCGTGATATCTGGCGGGTCGAGCTTCGCCTAGACATGCTGACGCCCAACGATGGCACCGACGACCCGCCGATTCGGATGGATTGCTGGTTTATCGGCAATGAAATCACCGTTTCTGAAGGCACGGTCGGCGGCACGCCAACCACGCTTCAGGATCTCTTCGATTACCAGACTCTTGGTGGCACGCGCACCGGCTTCCCGCTGGGTCTGATTGACCTTGACCAAGTCTTCGCAACGATCCGGACAAGCCTTAAAATCGGCAATGGCTCAGATGGCCTGAATAACGAAGGCTATCTGCAAATCACCAGCGCCTTCCTGCTGTTCAATCAATGGTCGGCGCAGGTCAAGCACAACATCACGGTCACCAACTTCAGCCAGCTAGACTTTGGAGAAGGTGAAGTCCTGGCGGGCACTGGCAACACCGCAGCGGTGCGCGGATGCCAGATCGTGCTGCCGACCGATCGCGAGGATGAGATCTCGACGACGCTGCCGGCCGCCTCCGATGTCACGGTTGAGAACGGCGGCACGCTCAAGGTCTTCGACAGCAAGTTCTTCCGCTGGCGGGATATCTTCCTGGGCGCCGCGGTCGATACCTTGTCCACCGTCGAACTGAACAAGGTCATCTTCGATAGCTGCGAGACGGTCTATTTCCGGGCCAACACGCTCAACATGGCCGGCCTGATCGAGATCTACAACAACAGCGCCAACGATCGCGATCACTGCGCTGAGATGATCGTGAGCCCAGACAGCAACGAAGATCTGCTGGTCCATGATTGCATCCAAGGAATTCACTTCCGCGACACGCTGACGCTGAGCAACTACCGAGCGCAGGACATCGACAAGGCTGGCGGCACCAACTATGACCTGGCTATTCTTGAGGGCGAGACCGTCACGCTGGTCGACAGCTTCTTTGATCCAGACAGCATTCTCAGGCTGGCATCATGAACCTTACCCAAGCCATCCGGATCGCCTACAAGTCGGCGGCGGTGGCTTATGCGTCCTGCCGCACCCGACACGACATCAGTCAGCAGATCGCAGCCAAGACCAAGGTTGAGAAATATCGCTTGCCGCACGGGCCCGATCGCGTCCGTTGTGAAGTGCGTCAGGCGCTCTGGGAAAACTACGCCGCCGCGCAAAGCTATGCGCTGGCCTTCTGCGACAAATCGAAAATTGGCGCCAAAACCCGATTGACGGGATTGTGGGTTCAGATTGGCAACGACGTCGCTGATCTTCCGGACTGGGACGCCATTGCCAGTAAAGACCTGAAAGCGGTGGCGAGCTTCAAGAGCATGAGCAACGCCAGGCGCCGCCGAGTCCAGAAGCTGGAACGCGAGTTTGCCGGCAACAGCGACCAAATCCCCACTTCCGATTTCGAGACTCAATTTGAGGAAATGCTGGATCTCTTTGCGCACGATCTGTGGGCGGCAGAGGGCATGCGGATGTCAGTCGACGAAGCGCTCGACCGTGCCGCAGAAGGCGCAGCGGATCTGGCGGAATGGGACTCGATCATGGACGGCTCGCGTCAGTTCTTCGAGGCGGCGATGGAGCGGTGCTGTGCCAAGGCGGCCGTCATGTTCCGGCAATACCTGACTGGCGATCCGCAGGAAGCGGCGACGAAAAACAAGTACAAGAAAAAGGTGAGCAACCGATACAAGGCGGTCGACGGGCTGTTTGCTCTAGATCTCAGCAAGCTCTCGACCGCAGATCAGCAGCGAGCGGAGACTAAGCGTGTCAAATATCGCTAAGCAATTCATGGGCGACATGGTGTCGTTTGGCGACGCCTATATCGCAGGGTTGTGGGAGGCCGACGACCTGGAAAGAACGCTCTTCGAGATGATCCAGGAGAAGGCCTTTTTGAAGATGGCTCGGCCAAGGCCGGTCAACGGTGACGACCGAGACGTCATCGCTACGCACTACGATCTCGGCAACGATCTCTTCCGGGCGATGCTCGGCGAGACCATGGCGTACACCTGCGCCTATTGGAAAAACACCAACATTCTCGACGTGGCGCAGCGCGACAAGATGATGCGCGTCTGCCAGAAGCTGGAACTGAAGCCGGGCATGACCGTGCTCGACCTAGGCTGTGGCTTCGGCGCGTTCGCCAAATACTGCGAAGGGCGAGGCGTCATCGTCGACGGCATCACCCTATCCGAGCGGCAGGCCGAGATTGCCAGCCTCTATGGTCGTGTCTCCGTTTGCGACTATCGAGAGGCGACCGGCCAGTATGATCGCGTGATCTCGCTCGGCCTGCTGGAGCACGTCGGGCATGACCACTACGACGACTATTTCCGCACCGTCGATCGCTGCTTGCGGCCGAACGGCATCCACCTGTTTCAAACCATCGCGCATAATGCAACGCACGCGATGATCAATCCGTGGATCGACAAGCACATCTTTCCGAATGCCCAGCTACCCAGCCTGTCGCAGCTTTGCCAGATATCGGAGCGGATCTTCACCGTTGAGGACGTCGAGAACTTTGGCCCCGACTATGCCAAGACCTGCCGGGCCTGGTGGCAGAACTGTGAGCGCGAGCGCCCGACACTGAATTACAGCGCGGAGTTTTGGCGCATGTGGAAGCTCTATCTGCTATTCTCCGCGGCGACTTTCCGCAACCGGGGCTTCCAACTGTATCAGGTGGTCCAAACCAAGAGGCGGTTGGTGCAGCCGAAGCGCGTATGAGGCTCTATCGCGTCAAGGACTTCCCTGCCGAGCTTTGCTGGCCGAGCGACTATCTGCTGCGGGCTCGCGCCGCGGTCATGCACGAGACGGTCATGCAGATCGGCAACGTCGACCGTGACCGCATTGGCCTAGGCCGGCGCACCGATCTCAATCTCTTTGATGTCGAGAAAATGCAGGCTGACGGAGTTCACTTCGACAGGCGACCATTTGGCGGCGCCGCCACCTACGTCGGCCCACAAGACGTGATCTATAGCTTTCACGTCAGCCGTGTCGGGTTAGGCGATGCAGACACGCCGGGTGGGGTGCTTTTTCGTCAATTCATGTTTGCCATTGTGGGCGCCATTAAGGTTTTTGGCATTCAGGCGCGCGTGGCGGATTCGCGCCGGCCATCCAGGAATGATGGTATCTGCGTCAGCCTGGAAGGCGGCGATGAGATCGTCGATTCAGAAGGCCGAAAGCTGGCCGGCAGCGTCTACAAGGACGATGGTGCCGTGGTCAGCATCCATGGCGTGATCATGGTTTCAGATGCCTGGCGTCAGATCTATAAATATCTGAAGGTCGAGTCGCCGATTGCTGCCGCTGCTTCATTGAACGAGCTTAACCCGGCCATCAACACGGACGACCTGATCCAGCGCCTTTGCGATGATCTTGCCGGCCCCATAGACTATGCACCACATCGGCGATTAGATTGGCAGGCAATGAACCGCCTGGAGCCGAATTTTCGGTGCGATAGATGGCAGGCATAGTCAACGAAGCTTATACCCTTGATGTGAACGTCCAAGAGGGTGGCGCGGCTGAAGCCAGCGTCAATGTCCGGTCATGGAACCAGGCTGGGACATCCGTCCTCGACAAGACGACAGACGCGCAAGGCGACATCACGTCGACCATCCTGATCGCCAGAGAGCACAGCATCACGCTGACGTCGACCCGCGCGACGACAGAGTTCAATCCCTTTCAGCTACGTGCGCTCAAGTGGGTGACGCCTGTCGTCCTGAATGTCCTCAACGTCTCGATCAACCTGGTCGCGCCGTCGAAGCAGACGCTTTTCACGACCGCCAACGGCAACGTCGTGCAGACCAATCAAACGACGGTCCAGGGCTACACGGGCGAGACCTACAGCCATGGCACCGACACGGTCACGCACGACGGCACGGGCGGGACGCCGATCGACACGATGGATGAGTTCTACGATAGCTCGCAGAATGAAGCGATCACGGTTGAGCAGGTGACGCCGCCGCAGCCGTTGAGCACGATCGACGGCCAAAACTACGTGCTCGAATACGACTGGGTCATCGATGGTGTCAGCTTCAATGGTCAGAATCGCGCGGTGGCGATGGCGACCGGCAAAGACGTCACGATCCAAGGCGTCGGCGGCAATCTCACCGATATCACGATCACTGGAGACGTCAATCTTGGCACCGGCACAGGCGGCGTGTCGCTGGACAATCTTGACGTCAGTGGCGCGCTCGATTTTTCCATTGCTGGAACCTACGCACTGACCGATTGCCAGATCGGCGAAGTCACGAATAGCTCTGGTGGAGCGGTCACGATCAACGCTGTCGGTGATACCACGATCACGACGAACACCGGACCCAACATCACCATCAACAACGCCGTGCCGGTCAAGGCTACTTGCATCGACAACGACACCAAGCTTCCGGTCGAGGGCGTGCGGGTCCGGATCGAGGAAGACCCCGGCGGCACCGAAATTCTCAACGAACTGACCGATGTGAATGGTGTGGCGCAGACGACTTTCAACTATCTGTCGGACCAGGACATCACGGGCGACGCCCGGAAGGGCACGTCACCGCCGGTCTACAAAGCTGCACCGATCACCGGGACTATCACGAGCGCAGGTTTTGATGTAACAATCTCGCTCAATCCGGATGCGTAGTCAGAGGAAATTGGGGCGATGACTACCTACTACAAATTCAATTACGACGGCCAAGCAGGCGGCTCTTTTACTCCCAAGGGCGCCAATCTCACCTGGGCCGGCGGTGTTGGCTTCATCATCACCGACGTCGACACGGGCACCGATGGCAAGCTCTACATCGGTTTGGTCTCGGGCACACCGCCGGGTGATAACGTCACCGTCACGCAGGGCGGCGTCACAGCGCTCGTCAACGAACCGATCGCACCGGCCGGCGCCAAGCTGGTCCTCTATCCGGCCTATTTCCGGGATGACGTGTCGGTCGCTGCAAACGGCGACATCGCCTGGACCGGGCCCGCGCTCGGCGCGACTCACAGCTTCCTCTTTGATGGCCAGACGGCCAACGTGGTGGTCGGTGAGATCCTAACCTTCTCGGGCGGGGCTCAAGCGGAAGTCATCACGGTGGTCAGCGACGCGGGCGCGTCCGGTGAACTCGATGTCCGCATGATCACCAACCTGGACACGGTTGGCCTGCCGCTCGACAACGAAACCTTCACGGGCGACATCGCGGGCGATGGCACCGTCAACGGCCTGGTGCATCCTCGGGCTTACAGCGCTCTGGAGCTTCACCGCTTCCTGTCGGATCTGAACGACGATGAAGACATCGCCGGCGACGACGATCTGAGCATGGTCGATCCCACGGCCTCGGATCGCTCGACCGACCAGATCATCACGCTGCTGGGGACGATCAATATCAGCGACATCGTCTCGCAGCATATGTACGGCGGTTCAGTGGCGCAGGCCGGCGGCGACACGCTGTTCTCCGGCCTCGACGTGCAGGTCACGACGCCGCTGGCGACCACACAGCCGGTGCTGATCCAGAACGACGCGATCATTACCGACTACTGGAGCAACGCCTACATGCCCGACTCGATCGCGGGCGCCGTCCGGATCTTGGTCAAGACCCGCGAGGACGGCGTCGACATCGACGGCAAGCGCGTGACCGGCAAGCTCTTGGAGTTCGGCGAATCCTACTTCACCGGCTCGACGACACTCGGTCAGGCCACAACCGCGCTGGCGCTGTTCTCCAGCCCTGACGGCAACAACAACACCGCGGTCGGCACGGTGGCCGGCGCACCCTACAACACGGTGGTCTTGACCGAGGGCTATCAGACGCTCGACTTCAACAACGGCAATGGCGCCACCCCCTTCGGTCTCAGCATCGACTTCGGCACCGCCAGCAGCCTGCAAACCTACGAGCGCACCAAGTACATTCAGCGCCGCGGCACGGCCGAACTGATCAACGGCCGCAACGCTCAGCTATTCGTCGGCATCAATCTGAACTGGGACTATGACACCGAGGCCGGCGGCCCCTACTCGGAAGACGAGATCCTGGCCTGGGGTACGGTCATCACCTACAGTGGGCAGACCACCAACTTCAGCCTCGGCGAAGTCATCGACTTCTCGCCTTCGGGCGCCAAGGGCCGGCTGATCTACTACGATGACAACGTCGCCACCGGCACGCTGATCGTCGCTTTGGAGCCGGGCATCAACCCGACCATTGCGGACACGATGAGCGGCGTCACTTCGGGCGGCGATGGAGCGGTCGACACGGTCGATGTCAATAGCGTCTTCGGCACTGCGGTCTTGATCGCGCTCGATGACCAGGGCGCCACCGGCAATCTCTACACACAGCTTGCCAGCGGGCTGCCTCCGGTCGCCGGCCAAGCCGTCCTGGGCTCGACCAGCAACGCTTCATCCGACGTCACCAGCGCACCGCAGACCCGCACGATCAACAACCAGTTTGTCGGCGTCTACACGGGTGCCAACTTCCAGACGAACTTCGGCATCGCGATCGATCCGTCCGATGGCATCGTCGGTGATCTGTTCCCGAACTTGCTGGGCGTCAACCAGTCGCCACCGAACAACCAGCAGGGCGTCGTGGGCGGCCTGACGGCCGGCGACCGTGTCAGCGTCTACCCATGGGATGGCACCACGACGGACGTCAACGGCAACGCCGAGCCGGACTTCAACGAAATGACCTTGGCGGTCGCCTTGACAGCGGGCGTCAGCACAGTGGTCAACGTCGGAGCCGGCAACATCCCGGAAAACACGCCAGCATCCGGGTTCCTCCGGATCGAGCGCGACAGTGACAACAACGTGGCCTTGGTCGAGTACGCCTCACAGGATGGCGATGACGAGTTCACGCTTGTCGGCACGTCGCCAATCACCGCCGCAATCTCGAACACAGTCATGCGCGCCTTCATCGATGTCGTGACGGCCACCACGTCGGAGAGCTACACCGCGGTCAAGGGTGTCGGCGATACCCAGGTGGCGATCACAGTCCGGCGCGGCAGCAATTCACCGATCAAGACCTTCAAGGGCACGGCGACGTTTGGCTTGACAGGATTCAACGTCAATGCCCAGCGGATCAGCGATGCGTAACCGATGGCGATCAGCGTCAATTGGATCACGGGCGAGATCTCGATTCCGCAAGCCGATCTGACGTTCATCGGTGGCACGCTCTACGAGCTAGACATGGACGTCTTTCGGCTGGCGCTGAAGGATCTGGAATACAGCGAAGAGGGCATGCCGTGGCCAAGGACTCACGATCACGTGACAGAGATCGTACAGGCCGGCGTGACGTACTCCCGCTTCGTGACGATCTTGGCGCCCTATTTCATCACCTTCGAGAATGGCCTCTATCGCGTGAATCTTGTCGGCGCCAACACCAACGTCACCGACGTCCTCACGCTCAACGGAGTGCAGGTCATTCCCTCGAACTCTGCCGGATTGCAGAAGGTCAACACCGGCACTGGCCTAGACCCAAGTGAAAGCGCGCAACTCGCGGACGTCTATCACATCATCAAAGGCAAGAACGTGATCAACAGGACCACCGGAGAGATGGAAGTCTACAATGCAGACACCGGGGTCTTGCTCTACACCGCGCCGATCTATGAGGACGCCGCTGCGACGACGCCTGTCGGGCCGAACAGCGTCCGGATCGACCGCCGCAACAGGATGAATTAATGCTGCCGACCAGAGGCCTTGGGGGACCTGGATTGCTGACGACGGCCGGTCTTGGCTTCATGCAATTGGCTGTGGTGGCGGTGAGGAAAATTAAGCGAATCGGCTTGCTTGTTGACCCTAACCAACTGATCAACCGATATTAGGCCATGGCCGAGAAACCCGCTCCCGAGGAAACCCAGAAGGTCGATGAGATCGTCGGCGAAGAGCACGCGCTTCGATCGGATCGCAGCACCTGGAATGATCACTGGCAGGCCTGCGCGGATACGATGCACCCCCGGCGCGGACGCTTCACGGCCTCGATCGTCCCCGGCGAGCGCTTGCACACCAAGCTCTATGACAGCACGCCGATCCAGGCCCGACAGGGGCTCGCGTCCTCGATCGATGGCCTACTAAAGCCGAAGACCGCCAAATGGTTCAGCCTGACCCTGGAGAACACGCGGCTCGCCAAGCGCGATGACGTGAAGCGCTGGCTCGAAGCCTGCGAGGATCGCCTGCGCCGGGCCATGTACAATCCCAAGGCTCGCTTCATCCCGGCCACCCGCGCCACCGACAACGATCTGGTCACCTTCGGGACAGGCTGCGTCTTCATCGGCGAGCGGCAGCGGCGAGACGGCCTGCTGTTCCGAGACTATGCGCTGCACAACACGGTCATCGACACCGACGACGACGGCAACATCAAGCGGATCTATATCCAGCAGCACTACACGCCTCGGCAGGCGGCGGCGCGCTACGGCAAGGACAAGATCAGCGAGACGATCGAGAAGGAACTCAGCGCCGAGAAGAAGAACTCGCACCAACGATTCCGCTTCATCTGGTGCGTCAAGCCGCGGCACGAGTTCGATCCTCGCAAGATCGACAACCGCAACATGCCCTTCGAGAGCTACGAGATTGACGTAGCCGGCAAAAAGGTCATGCGCGAGGGCGGGTTCCCTTGGTTCCCCTTCGCCGTGCCGCGCTGGGACCTGTCGGCCGAAGAGATCTATGGCCGCTCCCCGGGCATGGTTGCGCTCGGCGACACCCACACGCTTCAGCAGCAGGGCAAGACCCTTCTCCGTGCCGGCCACAAGGAAGTCGAGCCGCCGCTGCTGGTCCCGGATGAAGGCGTCGTGGGGGCGCCCCGAACCTTCCCGGGCGGCATCACCTACTTCGATGCCGAGCTTGCCCGCGAGATGGGCAGCATTCCGATCCAGCCGCTCAACAGCGGCGGCAACATCTCGATCGGTCGCGACATGCAGGAAGACACCCGCGAGAACATCTGGCGGGCCTTCTTCCGCAACGTCCTTCAGCTTCCGGTGAATGGCCCCGAGATGACGGCCACCGAAGTCATCGAGCGCAAGGACGAGTTCACGCGCCTGATCGGCCCGGTCTTTGGCATGCTCGAATCCGACTACAGTCAGCAGTTGGTCGAGATCCCGACATCGATCATGTTCCGGGTCGGCGCGTTCCCCCGGCCGCCCGACGACGTGCGAGGCGAAGATCTCAAGTTCGAGTTCGAAAGCCCCGTCGAGAAGGCCAGGAAGCAGATCGAGTCCATGGGGCTGTCCCGGTCGCTTCAGGTCTTGGAGCCCTTCATTGCGGCACAGCCCGAGCTTATGGACCACTTCGACGGCGACACGATCGCCCGCGACACGCCCGAGGCCTTCGGCGTTCCGCAGCGCTGGCTGCGCACGCTGGATAAAGTCTCGGAAATCAGGCAAGGTCGACAGCAGGAAATCCAGGCAAGACAGGCGATCGAAGGCATGCAAGCAGCGGCTGATATCGACAAGACCATCGCCGAAGGTCAGGCGACCCGGAAACAATGAAGGCGCCCAAGTTTAAGCCGGGCCCCTTTCTGGCGCTCTTAGACGAACTGCAAGATGATCCCCGGCCGGAGGGCTATTCGGTCTTGGATCGCTTTGCCGATTTCCGAAAGACC
>JAAUXT010139354.1_pt1 | contig 23297 bp, 29 predicted proteins | sample 7278171 | NCBI WGS metagenome assembly JAAUXT01 (sample SAMN14350112, study PRJNA611818) | marine sediment metagenome | isolation source: surface marine sediment (1.8m) | place: French Polynesia: Moorea | collected 2018-08
ATGCTTAATATCAATTTTGTGCTATTTTGCTGGATATTACCCAGCATTCCTCCCCCCCCTGCGGTGATCACGTGACCCTTTGTGGTTCTGGTACTCTCTCTTTGACTGTCATGGCAGCAAACCACATGTCTGCGCCTGCACAACCTGATCAGGAGGGATGAGAACTGATTGCCTTTCTTAGACAAAACATGGCCCGGCGACTGGCGTGGGAGGCACATCTGCAGCAGCTTCCTAAGACCCACCCCCGTGTTATCCATGCTGTGAGGGCCTATTTTAACCTTGGCCCAATGAGCCATCGTGGGTTCGACCGCCTTGTCTGGTCGGTGGCGCACGGCCAGTAGAAGGTGAGTGGTTCTCAAGTCACTCCACACCACGATCAATGACCAAAGTTTCGTCAGGGGTGGACTCACAGCCAACGTGTCCAGCGCATCGACCAGCGTCAAGGCGTAGTCGCCCAGGACGTCATTGATGTTGATGTTCTCTCTGCAGAAAATGAGAACAAATGGGCACACACAGACATCGACTTGATCCTGGTGATTGTAGAAATCTACGAGGCAGAGAAATTTGGTCACAGGGAGTGGCACCAAGGTGGGCGATAATACAAGAAACAGACACAGCAAAAGGATGGTTGAGTTGTGTGATCACAATTCTACTCACGGGTTCTCGATATCCGGACCCCGCCCTGCGCAGTGGATCGGATCCAGCTCATCCTGAGGAAAGGCGTGTCTCAGGTAGTTGTCATATCCGTGGAAGAACATCTGTTTGGCTTCCTCCACCATCTGCAGCCGCTCGCTCTCGGAAAAATGCCCATACCTCTCATCCACCAAGCCTCTGTTCCTATTCAAGTAGTGTATGTTGCCTGTGATGCCCAGAAAGCATGTCAAAACACCCAAAATCGCGTAAAAGTACATCCCTGTTCATGACACTAGTTTCTTGCACCAATCAAAACAGGAAACGTTTCTCGATGTTTTGCGCCGTTGCGGCGGGTTGGAAACAGCTTCGCCATTGGCTGCAGCAAAGTGTATTGTAGCAACCGCAGCAAAATGAAATGAAGAAAGTTGTCTGAAAATTGTGTTTCAAGAGGATATTTCCTTCTCATCCCCACTTGGAATGTCCGAGGAAGATCTGCGTTTTGCGGAGCGATGTCAGGAGTCGCTGCGCTGGGATGAGGAGACCTACAGAAACATTCAAGGTGGGCGCGAGTTTTTGGAAAAATTCCAGTGAAGCTGTTGATCCATTATCGCTCTGGGTCATTTGTGACTTTTCAAGCCATTTCGATCTCTTCGATGGCTCCCCGGGATTTCGGGAAACTGTCTCGGTGTTGCAGAGAATAATTATTCGACTCAGTAAATTTTGCATCGCAACTAATCACTCGAGCTCGAAAAAGCACCTGTCAGACCTTGAAGCTGTGCCAAGTCACTGGCTGGAAGCTGTTGCCATGATCTGGGTTGAATTCTTTGTGCACCTGAAGTTTGAAGCTCTTGATTTCCTTTGAAACAGCCAAAAACAGCTGAAATCCGGTGAGCTTGCACACAAATTTGTGGACTGACAACGAGAGGAGCTTCGATGTTGTTCCTCGCCCCAAATTTTTCTGGCGTTCCCGCCTCCAGCGAACAAAACTTGCTCACAACCCGTCATTCTCCCACGGACCCGTCACCGTGGCACTGTTCTAAGATTGCTACATGATGCCATGTGCCTACCTTGTGTCGTTCCTTTTTGTGATAAACCAGTGCTTTCGGACGTCTCTCGCCCGCAGGGAAGCGGCCCGACGCCAAATATGGCGCCGTGTCTGAGTTCATGCGTCACGCCATCAAGGACACGACGCAGTGCGCGCTCTTCTGCGGAGGCGCCAAGTGCAAGTACGACAACCCGGAACACTGGCGCTCGGACCAGATGGAAATCAACGGGCTCTTCTCAAACTGGTAAATCTGGGTGAAGCGTGGAGAGGGCAGGTCGGGCCTGGAAGTTTCTATTTGTGTTGGAAAATTCTCACTTTGAACCTCCATCCACGATGTCTTGTCTTTGTGTATCTGTCGAAAGACTCGACATGAATTCGTTGTACTGTTACGCTCGTCTTCACCGTGCCTGTGCCTCGACAATCAAGACGAGAATGCAGCTTGATATTCTCCCGACAGCAGCACCAGCTGAAAACGACATGTTTGGTTTGATTGTGCCTGGGTTGCAGGATCACGGACAACATTTTGGCGATTGCACGGCCAAGCAACCAAGTGATTGAGCAGTACGACATCATCGGACAGTTCAAAGAGTACGTGCACAGATATTCTGCTCGACTCAAATCTTTTTTTTTTTTTTTTTTTTGCCAAACGCGGGACCCACAAACTGCAGTGCTGTATCGTACTGTGTTTCTGCCCGCAGAGCTGGAGTGAAGTCGATCATCAACCTGCAGACCCCTGGAGAACACGCGAGCTGCGGGCCGCCCCTCGATCCGAGCGGCTTCTCCTACAACCCGCAAACCTTCATGGATAACGACAGTGAGTAACCGCGACGCAATTTGTTGGAGCAGTTCCAACAGAATCAATTCCATCCCGATTCAGTTGAGTTGATTCTTTGTTCTCCAAATTCTCATTGAGTCTGCTTTGCAGTATTTTTCTACAACTTTGGCTGGCCCGACTATGGAGTTGGATCCTTGTCGAACATACTCGATATGGTGAAAGTGACGCAGTTTGCTCTGACGGAAGGCAAAATAGCGGTGCACTGCCACGCCGGACTGGGTGAGCGGTCCTCGCTGGACTCCTTTGATGCTGTCAATGAATTTGGACTGGTTTACCACGTCCAACAATTTGGTTTTGCTGTTGCAGGTCGGACCGGAGTGCTGATCTCTGCCTACTTAGTTTATGCCAACAGGATGAATCCACATGAAGCGATTCACTACATGAGGTCCAAGAGGTTTGTGCGATTTTGACGTTCTGCCGAAGACAGTTCACAAACTTTGCATGACAGACACAACAGTGACCTCCACACAGGGTTTCTGAAGTTGTGCATGTCTTCGTGTGTCTTTCCTTTCCAGGCCAGGAGCGATCCAGACTCGAAACCAGGTCGAAATAATAGAAGAGTTTGGTGCTTATCTCAGACCTTTACGAATTGTGTTCAGCAGCGTGTAAGAAGAACCTTTCTCAAGTATCATTTCTGAGAATTTTGTTTGTCCCGCAGCCGTGAGTTGCACCTGCAAACAGGAAACTGATCTTTGGTGAACAAGACATATTTTTTCGCTTTGTTTTGTTTTTCTGAACAGAATCTGCTTTTGTTGCAGAGAGAAGGAGACCTACGACTTCACACTGCCACAGTACATGGTTCGTCAGAAAAAAATGCTTCATGGGGTGGAGGCCAAAAATCTCAAATACATTCCCAAGGTGCAAGTTTTATCTATCTGATGGCGAGGCTGGATACGTATCGTAACGTCGCGAAACGTGGTTTGAACAAACTGAAGTTTGGAGCCTGGGGCAAAAGCGACCGAAATAGTCTGTTTGCGTGTTGTTGTGGCACGAAGTCGGTTCCGTAATGCAGAATCCTTGTTCTAAAATGTTCCCTTTGTGGATGCCTTGCCCCGAGGCTTGCTTTGCATTTTCTCCTTCGTTTGTTCGCGGGTGATGCCAGCAGAGGGTTTTGTTTTCTTCACAATCCAGTTGGTGTTTGTGGTGTGCGAGCGACTGATCGAGCTGACGCAACGGAGAAGCCACCGGAAGCGCTACCTGCGCAACACCATCAAGGTCATGCTCGAGACGGTGCCGGCTGCTTTCAACAACCGGCGTTCCACCGAGACGCCGGCTGGACTCAAACCATCTCAATCCACCAGCCGGCTTCACCCAGTACGCAGCACCTTGAGCCACGACAGCCGCCTGTCTGTCATCTCGGCCAGTAAGAGTATGGACAACTTGGCTCTGAGTGGTGGAGTGCTGAATGCGTCGAGTCCGGGAGCTCTGCGCATGAGCAGTAGTCCGGTGAACCTGCGCAGAGCGGCTAGTAAAGGTTCCAACATGAGCAGCGTGAGCGACTCGGATGCGGCCGGCTCCTCTCGGGAGAGTTCGGATTTCCTCAGCGACGGTTCCGACACAAGGTGAATCAGTACTCGTACAAACATGTGCTTCTTGAAAGTGAAGAACGGGATTGAATTTTCGGATTTGTGTGCAGTTCTAAAAGGGCTCCCACGCTCACGGAGGACAGCGGCCTGCAGCTGCGTGGACGCTTGTCACCGTTTCATCACACACACGCGCACACACACACATACACACACACACACACACACACACACACACTACACTTCCAATTGGCATGCCCGAGACCTCCACACCTGTTTTATCTTTGCACTTCTTCAGGAACCCCCGCGGGCTGCAGGCGGGCATGGCGGAGGGTGTGGCACTGGTGATGGCGCAAACTGAGTACGACAACGATGTTTGCAACAAGGTTGAGACACTAAAGGTACAAGCAATTCAGCACAAAATTAGTTTTTTTTCTATTTGGCGATGCTGAAAGGAGAACAAGTCTCTTGAACATGTAGACATGATTCTGCAACTGACAACCAGGACAGCGACACAAAAATTAAGGGGGTTTGTCAAACACTGACTTGTTGGAAGTATTTGAAAAAACGTCCTTGTTTTGTCTTTGTTCTCTGCAGAGCGATTTGAACGCAGATCTGCGGACGTGGCAGAAGTTGGGCGAGGAGACAGACCCGCAGGTGCTGTCCAAACTCATGTGGGACTGGCTGGACCACCTGAAGGAACCGGTGCTGACGGCGCAGGACCTTCCTCAGATGCTGCGTCACACGGAGAACCCGCCAGAGGGCCTCCAGACGCTCGACAAGGTGCGCTGCGCGAACCAGCTGCTGCGCGAGGGGTCTGTCCACCTCTGCCGTCTGAAACGTCGTCTGGTTCCAACTTGGTATCCTGACTTAGTTCCGGACGGTGGAAAGGGGCACACACGCGTACTGACGTTGATATTCAGATTTACCCCTCAGCCACACCGCGTGTGCCAGCGCATCACGCACCATGTGCCAGCGCACGTTTGGGGTTGGAACCCATCTGCGATCATGGTGGCGCACACTCACTTCAGTGTGAACACAATGATGGACACATGTGAGACCCATTTTGGTGCGCTGTGACCTTGGCGTGCGTGATGCGCTGGTGCACGCGGTGTGAATTGGGGGTTAGAGGTCGGTATGAACGCAGAACGTTTGCTGTTGTTCTCTTCAGATCACGCGGACGACGGTGGAGTACCTGGTCGGGGTGTTGACGCGCCTTCAGCCTCTCTCCGAGGACACGGAGCTCGAGCTGCTGCAGCGCATCATGTCGACGCTCACGCACCAGAACGTCAACGTCGAGACGCATGCGCAGAACGTGAACGCTTCCATCGCGTCCACCCTGTCGCGCAGAACGACCAATTCGGGCGAGATGGGAGGCTCCACGGTAGGTCGCAGAATGTGGGGACCAGAAGTTTGAAGTTCGCAGAGCAAGAAATTGTTGCGAAGCAACTTATCTTGCACCTGACCTTGTCGATGTTGGTCAACTTCATACACTGCTGTGGCTCTTGCTGATCCTGATCGTGTTCGCAGGTGTGGAGGATGATGCAGTTCTTCGTGCGGTACCTGGCGCTGTGTCGGGAGACGATGGACGAGGCCTGCGCCACGTCAGAGTCCGAGTTCAGTCAGTCCAAGTCAGACGTCAAGTCAGGCTTCGTAGCTCTGGGTGAGAGACGCGAGCCAATCGGCGGGGAAAACAGACCTGAAGAAACAACAGACAGCAGGGAGAAGCCATTGAGAGAACTCACTGGACGGAAGAAAAACCTGCTGGAACCAATCGAACGAGGGAAAGTTTCTCGGGATATTGGTGGTGGAGGAAGGAGCTTCGACCGAGACACGAGCTCAGGAGATCTCATGGACATACGGAAAATTCCAGCTGAACCAGACGAAGACAGTGGAATTGGAACAAGTAAAGATACTGACAACAGCACCCTGTCCGACAGTCTGAACCAGAGCGGCAGGAAACTGAAGAAGAAATCCAAGGCGTATCTGAGATCCCGGTCGAAACAAGATTCAGAAAGCAAATCTTTTGACTTCAGCTGAGCAGTTAGAACCAGTATTTCACGCACTTGTTGTCAGTGGTGCAACAGAACAACAAGATATGTTGACAAGCGGAGGCCAGTTGAACCCAAGATCTCGGTGTTGCAGGACCAGAGTTTTGTGCACGTAAAAAATCTCTATTTTGTGATCTCGGTTTTCCAGGGCTGCCTCCCTGTAACTGTCCTGTGGTACTCCTGAGTTGGGGCGTAAATGACGTGCAACTGCAGTTTTGAATTTTTGTTTGGTGCCATTGGAATCCAAATTCCAAACCAGCTTTTTGTGATGCAGAACTGCCTCTGCGCTTCTGAATAAGACTTCGCTCATCCGTCCACAATGTGTTTGTTCTGCATAATGTAATGTTCACACCTGTTTGACAAATCCAATTTACCCTGGATCCACACAGCGACTCACTTGTCACACGTGTTGCACACTGGGGGTCATGTGATCTCGTTTGAGTTTTCTCGCCGTTTCTCGTGCTGCGCGTCCGACGGAGCCTGAGAGGTTTTGCGGTCCGACCAAGTCTTCTTCTTCGTTTTGTGTTGCGGCTGTATTTGCAAATGCAGAATGCCGAACAGAACCAAACACTTGTTTCTCTATTCCGTCCAAAATGTCAGAACTAGTCTTGGTCATTCCAGTTGTTCTGACGCAGATTGTGTGACGATGTTGCGGCCAAATCGCATTTTTGAGTTGAATGGATGTAAGACACTTTTTGTGGTTCTCTATTGTCACGTGAAAATAAAATGACAGACTTCAATTCATTCTCTGCTTATGAATTAATTTATTCACAAAACAAGAACATCACAGTGATCACTGGACGGCTGATTCATTCAATATCATTGGTAGCATCACAGATCTGAAGACCACACAGTATTTGCACCATCATCACGTGATTCTGAACAACAGCAACAACGTTGGACTGCGCCGTCGCGCTGAGAAACCGACACCCTTGATGGACGCGGTTGTCATAGCAACGGTTTCTACGGCATGAAGTAGTAGGCGAGTTCCTCTTCCTCGCGACTCGCCAGGTCTGCTCCGTCGTCCTTCTCCTTCTTCGACTGCGGAGGCTCCGATCGCACCACCACCCGCCGCCCCAACTGCGCAAAAAAGAAGATTTTTACGCATCACAGACGTAAACCAAACATCAAGAGGTTCAATTCTCGAGACAACCTTCACCTCGGAATTTGGCAGCGAAAATGGGAGCGAAGCTGGTTGATGGGGTAGCGCACATTTCTTTGAACCACGTGTTTGCGACCTCTCAACGTTTGCTCGTTTGACGTTCACACACCCACAAGGCACGTATGTGGGCACGCTCAAGTCCGTCGCGTACGCACACACAGAGGCACACACACAATGAATGCGCTTGTGGTTTTCTTGGCTCACACACAGGCACACGCACTATTTTCTTGAGCTCTACCTTGGCTCACACACACGCAGGCACTAGTACTATTTTCTTGGGCTCGGCCTTGGCTCACACACACGCAGGCACACGTACTATTTTCTTGGGCTCGGCCTTGGCGCGCTCCAGTGCGCGGCGCACGCGCTCCTCCTGGTGGCGGCGCTGCTCCTCGAGCTTCTCCTCGCGCTGCTTCAGACGCCGCTCCTTCTCCTTGGCCTGCAATGTTCACGAGCCAAGTTCACAGGGTGCTGCGGTCCAACAAGTCGCCGTGAGTCGGCGCAATCTTGTGAGACTTTTTTGTTTGCGGGAGAGGGCGGGTTTTTAGGACTACGAAGAAAAGTGAATTGTTTGTTGTCGAGACGGGGTTGTTTTGCACTCCAGCGCGAGCAGACGTGCATGTGACACGGTGCACGCATTTCTTGAGAGATGTGTGTGGTGTGTGTGTGTGTGTGTGTGCGTGTGTGTGTGTGTGTGTGTGTGTGTGTGTGTGCTCACCTTCTCGGCCGCCTCCACCTTGTCGTGAGGCAGCATCTCCATCTCCTCGAACAGACTCTCGAGGCGGTTCTCGATGTTCGTCAGCATCTGCAGCGTGCTGCAACAGGTAGGACAGGGCGCTTTTGAGCGAAAGATTTGTGCTGACTATTTCAAGCAGCTGACTATTTGAAAGTAGCCACAAACGACGGATCAGAAAGCAAAGCTTAGAAAGGCCGCGGTTTTACGGTGCGTGGGCCAACCCCCAGTGGCATGATACCTGCTGTCATCCTACTTGTGGGGAGAGGTCAGATGATGGCAAGCATCAGGCCAAGTTCCAGGCAGGTAGGACAAGGCCTGATGAATGCTACATCCCACACCCGCGCAGAGATACAGAGACACACATACAATCGTGACTGCACCAAGCCCGCGGAACGCTGAAAACCGAGGGCTCAAAAAACCACCGGAAGCTTGACACGCATGTCATCTCAGGAAAAGTTCATCTGTAGAACAGAGACTGTGAGTGATGATTTTTGTACAGGTGTTTTTCGATTCCCGTGACAAACACTTTTTCCTTGACATGAAAATTTTTTACAGTGAGATACTTTGCTTCGGCACGTAAACACAAAAAACACCTTTGAAATAGTGACATTTTACAGACAATACACGATACACAGAAACTTAAATCTGTTGTGTATTGCACATGTCCCGTTTTACTTTGTCGCGACGTCGCGGCCAGTTAGCAGAAGGTCTATTCTGTGGAAGACGGAACTTTGGGTTCACAAGGAAAGAGAGAACAGCTGGTTAGTTAACGACCGAGTCCAACGAAAACGTTCAGTCCAACGAAACGCACAGCCCCCGTGGTACCGTTTTGACACTTCAATGATCGTCTCGTCCTCGGCTCTGGGTTCATCAAAGTTCACTAGTCATGGTTTAACATCAAGTGTTGTCTTGTTTCAAAAAAAGAATCCACTTCCTTCAACATGTTTCTTCGTTCCACTTGTTTGAATTTGACACACCAGTTCCGATCAAGATGAGTGTGTGTGTGTGTGTGTGTGTGTGTGTGTGAGCTAGGCGTGCGTGTGTCTGCAGCACGTCGCCTGCGGTGCCGCACCGTACCTGATGTTGGCCTCGTTGTCGCCGATGCAGCTCCTGTAGACGACCTCGACGCTCTTGTTGAGCGCCTCCAGCATCACCTCCTGGTCTTCGGACTTGAACTCACCGTACGAAAACATCCTGAAAAACAGAAGCGACTGTGTCTTGCAGCAAGGGTTTTCTTTCCTCGCACGTGAACCTGAAAGGATTGAAGAACAGCCACGCCCACCACTGCGCTCACGCAACGGCGTGAATCAGCGATCTCCCAGTGATGCGCATCTGGACTGAAGTGGACATGTGTGCACTCACTGCAGCAAACTGTGACAATGACCACATCAGCACACATCTATGATCGGGCCACACGTGAAACATCCGAGCAGCTTGGTTCGCAAGAGTGTGTTTGTTTTGGTCAAATGCAAAACTTCATTTCACACCAGAACACACGTCAACATCGACTGATATCACTCACTTCGCTTTGACTTCCAAGTCTTTGGCCTTCTCTTCTTCTCGCATGATTGCGCTGGTCAGTTTGTCGATTTGCTCCTTCAGAATTTCGGTTTCTTTCTCCCTGAAGCAAAGATTCAACAACGTGTCAACCTTTGTGCTGACGTGTGTGGCCAGCCCTGACGTGACAATGAATCTCCACAACATGCAGAAGCCAATTTTGGTCACAATATGTATGCGGTCGAAGTTGCTCACATTTTGAGTTTGGTTTGCTTGAGGGTTTGTCGGATTTCCTCCAGTGACTCCTCTATCTCCTGACTGTTCTGTATCAGAGACAGATTCTGCTCTTCAAGTTCAGCAAAGATCTCCAGCAACTCCGCCGAATCCGTGAAGTACAGTTCTGGTTCCTGGACAGACAAAGACAAAATTGGTCAGTGGTCATAAATCAGACGTTTCAAAGCAACACAGCGACAATGATCAGGGATGTCAGGACTCTGGTTGCACCCGCCAATGATCAACATGTGTTGCTCAAAACTGTGAAGGCACAAGGACTTCCAACTTATTCAGGCTTGTTCTACTCACTTCTTCACTTTCTTCTTCTTCGTCGGACGGTTCCAGGGGAAAGTTTTCCACTTCTGTCTCTGTCTCTGTTTCTGAGGGTCTGTAATAAAAGTGCGTCAGTGTTGTTTGAGAGCCTCAGAAAACATAGGCTGAACGAGAGAACTGTTTGCTTCCCGTCGTTCACCAAAATATGCTTGAAAGAAAGCTTCATGTTCAGACAGCTTCCCAAAAATTTCCAAGCATCTTGGCTTCAATGTCCGGACAGCCAAGAAATCAACGGCACAAACAACAGACTTTTTGCTGGTGTTGGTGTTTGATGCCTGCAGCAGGCCCGCGACGCCACCCGCTCGTGACACGCGACGCGGCATCATGTCGACATCAGGTGCCTCGACGCCCATGACGCCCAGGGCCTGTTTGCGCACGCGTTCCTGCGCAGCCTTCTCCCGCGCAGCCTTCCGCTCCGCAGCCCGGGCCTGGATTTCCTTTCGCTTCTGTGACAACCATTCCTGATGAACAGAGAGACTGCAGAGTTACTTCTCACACTTGAAATTGCAAACCCGTGCACACACTTGGGTTTTAGTGGTAGCTGCCTGTTCTAAACCATTTGAGAGAAAACAAGAAAAGTGACACACACTCACCCTTGGTGTTAACGTTTCGAGGAACATTTTGTACAACTGGTATTCCTTCAAAGTGTCGTCGTACTTCGAAATTTCACTTTTTATTCCCATGATTTGAGCGTTTATTCGCTTGATTTCCGAGACTTTCTCCAACTTCTCTTTTGTCTCCTTCTCAGCCCTGCAAAGAATAGTGCAATCATCATGGTGGTACCAGAAAAAAAAACCAACAAAACAACAAACACCACACTGATCAGCACACCCCTTCTCAACAAATTTGGAGTTTCACTCACGCTTTGATGGCCTCGACAGAGTTTTTGTCGTTCTCCTTAAGGAACTCGTCGAACATGGCGGCGTCCTCCTCGAGGAACGCCTCGGCCTGCTCCAGTTTGCGCTCCTCAGCCGCCGCGATCTCCTCCAACTTGCGCATCTCGTCGCGCTTCACGCCCAGCGAATACTGCATGAAATACACTTCAAGATATTGTGTGTTGAAGATTTGATTTTGTCCACAAACTCTCAGCACGATGAAGCACATGAAACGCCAACGCCAGGACTCGTACCTGCACGAGAAACATTTCACGTTTCTTTCCAATGTAGTCTGCAAGTGATTCCTTCTCAACGTGGCGGTCTGAAAACGCAAAAGTGACCCGAGTCATGCACAGAAAGATGTCTTCTCATCTGAAGCTCATGAAACAACACTTTTCACTTGTAGAAGCACCTCGGGTGACGGCGAGCGTGAACTGCGGATCTTCCTTGACGGCGACGGCGCGTCCGTCGTCGGAGTCCGATTCGGACTGCTCCTCGTCCGACTCGACGGCGCCGCCGCCGCGCAGCATCGACGCCGTCTTGAGGTTGACGCGGGTGGTGTACGTCGTTTTCTCGTGCACGCGGAGGCGGCGCTGCTGGAGTCTCTCCTGATGAGTGAAAAATGAAGTTTTCAAGTGACATTCAAGGCAAGGATTGTGCGTGTTGATTGTTGACGAGAAGAACTTTGGAGATATGTGACGAGTTTGAGGGAAAAACAAACCTGTTTCTTTTTCTGCCGCTCTTTGTCCCTCAGAAGAAATATGTCATTTTGATCTGGCATGCGGAATGGATTCTCATTCACGTCGATTTCGTCTGAAAAAGCAGGTGCATGTAGAACAGAGCTGGAGGACTGTAGTGATATCACAAACGCACTGGTTGGTATCTCAGTAGAGACTGTCCCCGAGGGCAGGAACCTCTGTATTTATTGTGTACAGTGGTGACATCTGGTGAGTGGTGGTTCTAAATTCGCAGCTGGTGTGTCACACCACACTCCTCCCCCACCAGGGGGCGCTGGCCTCTACAGCCAATTTGAATTATTCTGAGTATTTTTACAATAATTAATTATATACATTAGACAGAGAATAGATGCATAATATCACTATTTTGCTGGTAATTACCCAGCATTCCTCCCCCCATGGGGTAATCACGTGATCTGGGTTTTCCCTCTCTTTTCTCTCTGGCTCCAGAACAGATACCATCGAGTTGGAGTGTTGGAATTTCCTGAAGCAGCAAATCCAAAGGAAAAAATATTTTTACAGTACTCAGTTTGGACTGCAGCCTCTTTCTAACCAAGTGATTGACGCTGTGGTGAACTATTTCTCAGCTGGAGCACCTGTGAACAACCACAGTTTCCGGACCGTGGTTGTCCGACTTGCCTTGGGCATTCACTTGGCCCATTACCAGTCTTAAGGTGAGTGGAATTCATGTCACTCCACAGACAACATGGTGAGCAACTTGACGTTTCTACTGAGACCTCAACACTGACTCTTAACGAAATTTACCTGACATGACTGAACGTCGCGTGGAATGACTTTTCCCCGAGTTTGCGTTGGCAGCTTTGGCAGAATGTCTGGATCCAGAAGTTTCACCGTCTGCAACAGACACAGCTTATCAATTGAGCAACTGATCGAACTGATCGAAAACACCCTGCAAGCCTTGCTGACGACCTTGAATGCAAGTCAAGAAGAATGAAGATCCGACACAAGGAGATCGGTGAAGCACAATAAAATTCACTCACGCGACTTTCTGTCCGACACATCCGAGGCAGCGGGCGATGCCATCGCTGAACGAGAAGACTCCTCCATCGCAGCGACCTGAACGAGACAACACGTTGATTCTGCCCTTCTCCGTTCAATACAGTCTGACTTACATCAAAGTACAACATACTTTGCCAAACGAAAATCAGACAGTGATAAAATTTCACATTTACCTGCCTTTCACGTTTCGCGGTTGTTTACTTCGTGAAGTGTTGAATTTACTTCGCTGAAAACAGGATAGCGAAATATTTTCATTCGGGAAAACGACAACTTCGAACTTGTTGTCTTTGGTTTGCTTCCATCATGTGCAGCTGCGACTGTACAAAACACATGAAGTCAGCTTACACAAAAACATCACTGCTATGTTTTGTGGCTTCTGCATGAAACTTTCCCAGGATGACCAAAAAATCAGCCGCAAGTCAAATTTCAAAGCGCAGAACAAACTTTCGGAGCGGAAGTGATCGTTGCCAACGAAAAGTTGCATAGCAACATGGCGCAAGAATCTAATCTCGTAAGTTTCAGTGTTTGGTTCTTTAGGCAACAGGTTGCCGAATGAAAATAAGCAGAACAGTCTGCTAGCTGAATTAGTTGTACATTTATGGCAGTAGAACTCAACTTTTCCTTTATAAAGTGCAAATCGATGGCACTATGTTGCGATCTGCGTAGAACTACATACTTTGGTTTTGATGCACTCCGGTCACTTCCTGTCAAAACGTGCAGCTGCGGGACAAGAGCAGAGTGAATTTTTGGACAACTCGGGGTTTGCCGAGTGTTGACTCTTGACACATGTCTTCTGGAAAGCCTGACCAAATCGACCGACCTCTTGGCGATAAAGAAGAACGGTATGTGTGCGCGTCCAAGCGCGTCCACACCGAAACCCGAAAGCATGTTTGAACCAATGTTGGAATCTAGATCTCGATCCACAGCACTTTCTGCTCCGTTGCAGACCTAGTGGCGAAAAACTCAACAACATGGCAGGCACAAGGAAACCTCAGGACAGTGCAAGTACCGTAGATGACTCCACAGAAAATGTCGACGTCGTCGATTCGGAAAATCATTCGTCAGATGTTCATCTTGTCACCTTCACAGTGACAGTCAGTCAGGCGATCCCAAAAGGTACAGGAAGATCTCGAAGCGCATTTTGTCTGTTTGATCTGATGTCAAAATAGATCTATTTTGACGATCAACAATGTAGTCGTGATTTTTTGACGGATAAAGCGTGTGTTAAGTTGTTGCTTTCGACATAATTCTTGGCCTTTGCAATGTCATTTCTCTTCACACTGGCATCTGCAGGAATGTTTCTAACTTTGCATTCCACCCGAGCAATGCTTCTTCACAGTCTGCTGACGGCTTGATAACTTTGTTCACAAGTACATGAGTAGATGTCTCCCAACTGGTTGGGAATCCTTGCATCCCGAAAGGGTTCAGTTCACTTCTGTCTTGTTCGTGCAATCTCAACACTACTTGTTCACCGTGTGATGCTGTGTAGACTACGAGCTGCCTCGACCGACACCTCGGGTCGACAGAAAGAAATGCGTTTGGGAGCAAAATGAAGACACACCATGCAACAGATGTGCTTATTATCAAAAAGGTTGGACTCTGGTATCATCTCGTGCACAGGTCTCAAACGCTCTTTTGCTAAACTGTAAATCATCACCACACTTTTCTTCAACAGACTTAAGTCTCTGACTTCAATGCTTTCCTTTCACCTTCTTGTGTTGCACGCCGGATTGTACTGTCGTTTCTCAAACATTGAATCAGTTTCTCGTTCTCGACGCAGGCCGACAGGTGGCGACGACGGTGAGACGGAAACCGAGACGGGAGAAGGAGCCGACTCCACAGGCTTACTTCCACTGCGAGTACAAACTGCTTCCCAGCAACACAGAGCCTGTCAAGACAGACGTCGTTTCATTCGGCGTCGCAGCCAAAGTTTTCTCGAGTCTGAGCGAACCGAGGGTTGTGAAAACGTGGGAGGAAGGCGATCATCAGTGGGTCATCTGGTCAGAGAGGTGAGATTGCATGAACTGCTGTTGAACCAGTGACAGAAGTTGCGAACGATGTTCGGCCGTGCACAAGGTCAGGATGCAACGCACAATGCTCGTCCGAAGCAGAAAAGCGTCGTTTATTGACAGCCAAAACGAGCAAACAAACAATGTCTCTCAGGAGAGAACAAAGGGAAGTTTCCTGTCGACTCGGATCTTTTTGCCACTCCCATTGCTTTTGTTGCAGTTTCACCATTGAAATAACTGACGATCTTCTTGAAAAGCTGACCAATCATCGCGTAGAGTTGCGAATGTGGGACACGAAGGATAAAGTTGCGACAAAAGCTCGGTTCGACCGGCCAAAGGCTTTCAGGCTGCTGGGACTCAGCTCCGGTGAGTTTCTGTTTCTGATTTGGAGTGCGCTTTTCAGGTGGCAGGGCAACACATGTACAAGCTGATACCCTATTGTTATGTTGAAAAACCTCCGAAAAGTCTCTCTGTGCCTCTGTGCGATGCGCATTCCAACCGTTTCTTTCACTGCAGCGCGGTGGTTGTGGGTCACTGAACTGCTGATGCTGTTTTGCAGCTGACGAGCAGGGGAATCAGACGACGACGAGAAATCTCGTTCTGCAGCAGATCGAAGAGTACGAACAGAGTCAGCCGAAAAGTGCCCGACGTCCCAGAATCCTGCCAAGTTTGACTGGGACAAATACAGGTATTTTACTCATAGTCTGAGTCCTCATTCTGACATTCCTATTTCCTTCTTCTTTTGTTGGCAAATTATCTGTTGACTGTTTGTGTGAGCATCCGCTTTTCATTGCCAATTCGGGTGTAAATTCCGTTCATGTCAAAACATTTTTGCACAGTGTTTGGCCTTTGCTTCACCCTCCCGTGCACTCATTCAATTGCAGAGAACAAGAACAATGAAAGCATGTCCATTGATGGAAACGGAAACAAGGGGAGAAGTGGAACAGAACAGAATGGTTTTACTGCTGCGCTCTCTGGCAACGGTGAGTTTCTTGCGCCTTGCAACCAGAACACAGCACTTGCAACTTCGTTTGCACGTGGATTGTGGACTCAAGTATGCGTGACAATTTCTTGTAACAAGAAACGAAAGCAACATGTTGTGTCATTTGCAAACACTGACATCTTGTTACCTCTTCTCACAGAAACTGAGGAGCAGGAAGCTCGTGTACGGGCTGAGAAAATCAGACAGAAAGGACTGTGCTGCATCACTATCAGCATGTCCAAGTTCTTCGCTCCAGGTCAGTTCTCATGCACGACGGAGATCACACACACACACACACACACACACACACACACACACACACACACATGTCACATTGGTCGTGTTGCGAGCTCAGTGGCAAAAAAAAGTGGCTGACAAAGCCAACCGGGGGACCTGACCTGTTCCCTCGCAGGCGCGCTCTCGCAGACGGCGCGGCTGGCGGCGCCGCTGCCCAGCCTAGGCGACGCCTTCTTGACGGTGGCGCTGGACGCGCCGTTGCTGTCCGAGGCGCAGCGACGCCGCCACAACCCGCTCATCGTGCACGTGCAGACGGCGTCCGACATGCCGTCCACACCCGTCGGGTTCGCTGACCTTCGACTCAAGTGAGTTGCGCAACTTATCCCGACATCACCATGGCAACAGGTTGAATTTCCGGCAGTTTGACGCAAACACTGTCGCTGTCTCTGCCATGGCTGCAGAGCAGCACTCGACGGCCACATGTTCCAAGCATACACGTGCTGAATCATTTCTTTATCCTGGTGGCTCTTGGTACCCATCCCCAGAGTTTGTCCTCACAGAACCTTATGTTTCTCAGGTGTCACCCAGCACATGTGCGCTACAGTCTCTTCAACCTTCCCGAACACAAGAGTCAGGGAATCACTCAGCAGAAGAACCTCAAATTCGATGATTTCAATGTCATTCTGACAGGTGAGGAACAAAGTTTCAAAACAGATTTGTCACGTTTGCTTCTTAGCCTGCACGCAACGTTTTTGTCCATTGACGAACCTAAGTGCACGAAATAAGCCTTTGTTATTCCAGAGCAGGATGTAGTTTCATGGCTTTGGTGTTCTCTCAGAACCCAAACACCAACCGCATCTTTTTCACACCTTCACCTCGTGGTGCTTCCCTTTTCTGCTCTGCAGGCTTCATGAACAGCGCGCGGCTGCGGGAGCTGCTGCAGTCGCGCCCGCTGCAGATCGAGGTGCACGACCGGGACGTGGCGGCGCGCGACGCGGCGGACGCGGCGCTGCGTCCCGCGCTGTTCGGTCACGCCTCGGACGACGACGCTATCGCCGACGTGCGCGCCAACCCGGGTAAGAGGACCCGTGTGAAGGTTCTACAGGGCCTTCGGTTCGACGAGGCCTGAGGTCTCACAGAACCAGGTCTATAATTGGTTCTGTAAGGCCTGAGGTGTTGTAAAGCTGGTTCAATGAAACCTGAAGCCGAACAGAACTGGTTCTACGAAGTCCGAGGTCTCACTGAAGTGGGTCTGCAAGGGCTGTGGCCTTACAGAACCACTGGTAAACCTGCTTGTGTGAGACCTCCGGCCTCGAAGAACTCAGGCCTGGCAGAACCGTGACACCAGCTCTGTTCCACCATATTGAGTCACACCCTCGCGGAACTGTCTGTCTGTCTGTCTGTCTGTCTCTCTCTCTCTCTCTCTCTCTCTCTCTCTCTCTCTCTTTCTCTCTCTCGCTCTCTCCGAGTCCGCAGCTGACCAAAAAGGCCAGGTGCGACCCGTCTAATGCTGTGGTCTGTTGTCCCCTCTGTCAGTTCAGCCGTCGCAGCCGTGGGACCCGTTCGGCGTGGCGCGGTTCGACCTGTCGGAGCTGCTGCTGGGGCCGCGGCTTCTGCTCCTCACGTCTCCCATCGTGCGGTGCCCGGAGCCGAGCGCGGCGGAGCGCGCAGCTTGGGACGCGCTCAGTCCTGAAGGTGCGCAGGAATCACGGGGGAACTTATCCAAAACTACTGAACCGAACCACCTGCGGATTGTAACATTGGTTGAGGAGCGTCACTGTCGTGTCGACGTGTGATGGCAGAACAAAGAGGCTCACCGCACTTGGGCCATTTTGCACACGTGCCGACACTGACTCCCGAGGTTGCAGGGTGTCCTCCCCCTCCCCCAAATAAAACCGGAGAAGAAACGATTCAGCCTCCGAGATGACAACTCCTCTCAAAATATCACGAAACATCCCACCTGTTGTTCTCCAACCATTTACATTTCATTTGAGTCAAGACTGCGGTACCTGATGGCTGCCGCTCAGATCAGGCGCGTGTGTAGAGTTTGATGCAAACCTCTGGTTTACCTCTGTTCACTCTTTGTTTCCTACACAGTGGCGCCACTGCCTGCGGGTCGCTACGTGGAGCACGACGCGACGCTCACACTCCGCGTCCAGTTGGCGTTCCCTCTGGTACCCGCGGCCCGGGTCCCCGGCGTCTCCGTGACGCAGTCAAGCGTCGCCCCGGAACCTGCAGAGCTCACTCCTGATCTCACCACACTGGGTCCTGCTGCATCTCCGGGTTCTACTGAGGGTCCCACAAATGAGGGTTCCACAGGTCTGGGTGTGGGTCTCACCACAGAAGATCCTGGTCCCACAGATCCAGGCCCAACAAACCTGGATTCAAAAAGTCCTGATCTTGAACCACTGGAGCCCACAGATCTGGGCCCCAGTGATCTGGATTCCCCAACAGATGAGGCGCTGTCTGTAGATCCTGGAATACAGATCCAGCCAGGAACATCCCAAGCCCTGCTGACGCAGGACGAAGCAACGACGGCCGATCCAGAGGACGCGCTGCCGCCCGTGACCGACGAAATTCGGACCGCCACAAGCGAGATCCAGCAAGAGACCACAAATGAAAACGTCGAGGTACATTGTGTTGACTTGTGCTTGAGAACACAGACGTCCACGATTCACACTATACTTTTCATGTCATCTCAACGTCATCTCATTTCGAACTCAGAGCACGTTTCTGTTCATTACCTTCAGTCAAATTTCTTTTCGCAACATCACGTCCGTTCTTTCAGGTTTCTTTCCTTCAGTTGTTTTCCACTGTGGATGTGTGTTTTCTCGCTTGTTTCCAGTGTCCGTTCGCACGCATTGTGTTCAGGTGTTCGTACACAAATGTGCAGTTCGTGTCGCGGATACAGACGCTGCTCACAGAGCTCAACGCGCATGCGCTGAGCCTGTCGCACTTCCCGCTGCACGTACAGGAGGCGGCTCTGTCCACGTACAAACTCTCACAGTGAGTCAGTTCTTCGAGGCTGGTGTCGCACGTGAACAACCGACAGAAAAGTCAGATTGCCACAGGAAAGGGATAAATCTGTTTGCGCCAATCACGAAGACTTCTGGTGGTACTCCTTGAACAGAGCAAGCATCTGCGTGGTTGGTGCAGCTTTTGACGAGTGTTCCGCATTCACCCGTGTGCAAGTCGCGCCCAAGTACAAGACGCACCCCCTACTTTCACCTTAATTTTCTCACACCAATGTCCTTTTTGAAACAATAGTGTTTTGATGCTCATACACAAGAACCACACGTGTTTTGGGGCTAAATTTTAGTGGAAAAAATGAGTGTCTTTTTCATGGGTGGGTACGGTGAACTGATGTTTCCTGGTGTCACTGATTCGCGCCGTATCGTCGCAGGCCGCAGCAGCACGACGCGTCCCTGGACCTGGTGACGGGATTCCACGTCATGGACGGAGAGCTGCACCTCTTCGTACTCGAGGGTCTCCCGCATGGAGGCGTGCGACGGCTGTGGGACGAGCTGCAACCATCACCCGACAATACAGGTACTGTGAAAGACACACCTTTTGTCCCCATAATTGACGCCCTTAGTGAGCACGAGATTGCTGTTGTTTCAATGGGACGGGGTGCCAAAACATCAAGGCAAAAGTTCGGGTGCGTGTTTTCCTGGGTGTGACCTGTCACGGGTGAATACGGAAACTTCTGCGATCCTGGGTTTCCGCAGCGTCCCACGATTTTTCGTGCTGACTCAAATTTAAATTTCGCTGACGTTCAGCCTTGCAGCAACGGTTTTGTTTTTGGGGATTCAGAACAACAACGTGAAGGAAGCGTTGTTGTGGAACTTGACGCAGTGCATGCAGGTCCATGTTTTGTGAATGCATGGCCAGTGTCGTGGAAATAGTGCACAATGTCACCAAAATCGTGTGCGGTTCTTGGCGTTGGCCTTGGCGCGACGCGTGCCTCCTTCGTCCCTTGCGTTGCCCCTGTTCACACACGTTTGTTCTCTTCGCAGACGTGTCGGTGCTGTACCACTCAGCGCTGCGCTTCCGCGAGCGTCTGTACGGCGCGCTGCACGTGGACGTGCCGCGGCTGCGTCTGTACGAGCCGCTGCGGGAGATGGTGCGCCAGCCGCTGCTCTACGTGCGCGGCATCGTGCCGCAGCCTTGTCTCCAGGGCGTCCTCAGGCTCTTCGAGGTGCGCACTGTTCCTCTGTATCCGTGTCGGTGTGATGAGGCGAGACCGTGCGATGCGCGTCAGTCTCATTAAAAAAAAGAACCAGTTGACACTGGTGAAAAAAAGAAGCATATCCGTGCAGTCTCCCCCCTGCGGGCCCCAATTGTCAGAACGGTGGGATGTAATTTGGTCAGTTGTATCATTGTGGCACTCAGTGCATAGTTTTAGTCATCTGCATGTACCACCAATCTGGCACTTGGTGCACCGTACGGAATGAAAATAGGTGATTGCTAAAACTCGCCATTTGCTTTGGATTCTGTGCCAGGCAGAGCTCTGACAAACTTGTTCTTCCTTCTTGTAGCTGTGCAAGCAAACTCGCTTGCGCGACGCCGTGCGCACCGACCTGTTCCCCAGCGCTGAGATGGTTGTGTCGTTGCACAACGAGCTCGGCGTTCCTCTGTCCGGAGCCGCCTGCGAAGGTGACCGCGGCTGTTGGTTCACTTCAACCGCGTTTCAGCATATACTGTTGCGCTGTTGATGAGTGCTGCTTTCCACATTGTCCCCAGGTTTTGAAAAACTAAACTTTGCGCATGTTGATTGATAGAGCCCGAGCAGGCCACACAGGAAGCGCAGACGCAAAGCTCCACTACGCCTGCGCAGAACAAGCGGAAGTGGACGCCGCTCGCGACGTGGAACGCTCGCTACGAAAACTTGAGTCGCGAGCGATGCAGTATGGAGGCCGCTGATTTTGTGGCGGAAAATAAGGTGCGCAACTCTACAAAATTTCAAAGTGCAAAACATCATCTTAGATTTTTCCACAGAATCCATAAATTTTTGACATAGCTTTTTCACTCTGCAGGAGTCGGTGCGACGTCAGAGCGAACTGAACAGCGAGCAGCGCAGCAGGACGACGCATGCGCAGCGCGTCCAGGCGCACGTGACCACGGCGCACAACTACAGCTCTCAAACCCTCAACTCCACCGAACTCGCCAAGGAGAAGCTCAGGGCACAACTTGCAAAGGTGCGTGTACTTCTCAGAAACATCATGATCTGTCACAGGAATCAAAACTTTACCTGCCCTTTTTCCTGGGGGATTTGCACAGAATTTATTGTCGTTGTTCTTCTTGAGTTTGGCGCGCCGTTTCGTCTTCCGCGCGCTCAGTAGAATCACTATCAGTGTGACTGTCTGCGCAGTTGGTTGACTTCCCCCTGCAATGGGGGTCACGAGGCTGACCAAGTCCTCCGCGGGCTGCTTTGACGCCGAAGGGTTGACTTCCCCCCTGCAATGGGGGTCAAATCAACCAACCAAAAGAACTTTGTTGCTGGAAACTGATTGGCATCAAGAGGCGCATCAAAATGTACAGATTTTACAGTCGCTGTTCTCCTTGATTCTTGTCCCCTTTTTCTGCAGAAACCGAACACCCTGTACACATACAACCCGGAGTTCCACAACTCAATGACCGTGTCGCCGGTGTGCCTGGACACGTTGGCGCCGGAGGAGAGCGCTTCCCGGCGCCGGGCCTTCCTCACCCCGGCCGGCTGGACGTTCCCCGGCAAGAAGAGCATGCAGCAGTCGAACGTGCATCCGAAGCAGCCGGCGCCGTCCCGTTCCTCGGAACTGTACGAGGTCAGTTCAGAAACGCTGGTTCAGGGAGGGAAGCCTGTCGCGACCTAGGAAGGGCGGCCCGGGAGGGAGGGGAAGAGCTCTGCAGAGCTGACAGGATTTGCGTGCAATCCAACAAAATGCATCTTTGCTTTAGTTGAAAATTCACCTGAGGCCTTTGTCTTTTGGATAAAGACGAAACTCCGCTGCGCGACACAACCAGTGCAATGTATTTGGTGCAGCTGCACCCTTTTCCCGCAAAGACGCCCTACACTGTAGAGTCTATCCTGATGCAGTGGTTTTTGCTCTGCCAGCCCTGGGTTGAGAACACGCTCAACACGACCCTGCTGGTTCCTCCGGTCGACGACAGAGGTCCCTACTCGTGGTTGCGCCGTCGCGCTGACTTCGACGTGTGGTCCGCGCCTGCGCGTGTTCACCAGGGGGCGCCGTCTGTGCTGAAGCGATCAGAAGACGAGCGGCGCGAGGCGAAGCGCGTGGAGCACGAGAAGGTGAGTGAACACTGAGATCACACCAACACACACATACACGCACACACACACGCACAGACACAGACACACATACACACACACACACACACACACACACACACACACACACACACACACACACACCTTGCACTGAAGATGAGTGTCAGCTAGGGAAAACACTCGATCAGTTTCCAAACAGGAATCCCGTGTGGCACATTCATTCAGTTCAATGACCCTGCGACCTGAAGTGACGTTTTCAGTGGCAATCTAAGCTACTGGTGGACGACCCTGAGATGCGGTTCTGGCGTTGCGGGAAGAGCACGGAGCTGACGGAGCGAGGACCTAGGTCCAGCAACCAGCTCGAGCGACTTAGGGGTCTGCTCAAGGACCCGCCCCGCAAACTCACCCACAGAAAACAGGGTTCGTGCGCTTCAATGCTCCATTTCTTTGCAAAGACACATTCACCAAGAATTGTCAATGTGTTGCGGTTCAATGGACAGATCAAACCTTCGCGCACTTTTGTTGTGGCAACTTGATCCACCTGGTGGGTTGTGCTTCAGAGATCGCCATCCCGGCGCTGCACGTGGTTCGGGACCCGAGCGTCGACACAGACGCGCGTCTCGGTGGACGCAGCGTCGTCAGTGACGTCACCCCGCGACTCCCAGACCAGGTGCGTGCAACATGTGAAGCGCTCGAACGTCTCCCAACAACGTCTTGCGTTGCCTGCGTGCACGGAGGCGCATCTTTTCGTCCCAGGCGTTTCGTGCTTTGAATTCAGGATTCATTGCCAGTTTTTCAGCACCCAAGCCCATTTCTTTCGGAGCAGGTGCGGGGCTACAGTCCTGGTCCCGACCAGCACAGAAGCTGGTCCGCTCCAGGCAACCACATCCCAAGGTTCGACTATCAGCGCAAGGAGTTCCAGGGGCTGAAGGGCGCCGATTTCAAGTAAGTTTTGGAATCGTATGCCCTGCATGTCAGTCCACAGACAAAAGGAAACAAGAAGCAGTGCTCAAGGCAACTGCAGTGCGAAGTCCCTTGCGCCGGTAATGTCATCAATTCTTCCTTGTCCTCCTTGTCTTCCACC
>JAAUXT010070842.1_pt1 | contig 23292 bp, 20 predicted proteins | sample 7278171 | NCBI WGS metagenome assembly JAAUXT01 (sample SAMN14350112, study PRJNA611818) | marine sediment metagenome | isolation source: surface marine sediment (1.8m) | place: French Polynesia: Moorea | collected 2018-08
CTCTCTCTCTCTCTCTCTCTCTCTCTCTCTCTCTCTCTCTCTCTCTCTCTCTCTCTCACACACACACACACACACACATCAACTCACTCGTGCGTTCCCCTGACATGTTGTGCTCACGTTCCACGTGTGTTTGCACGCGTCTTTGCAAGTCTATCCACTTTGCCTCGTCTGTTTGTCTTGGCACCGACATCGTGAAGCATTTCAATGAAAAAAGTATTCCTTTCAGTTCGAGATCATGTTTGCTTTATAAAAAGTGCCACAAATGATTTTGCTCTATCATCAAAGTGCGAAAGGTTCTCTGTTGCGGATGTAAGGAAGGCCCAACCTTGGTCTCGTCCAGGTCTGACCCACAGAACCATAATGAGACACGAATTTGAACTTTTTTTGGTGCAGGGAAGGGGAGCTCGTATCAACGTAAAAAGGGCACCTGTAAAACCTTCAAATCGAAGAAACGTTCTGCCTGTTGTACAGAAGCAGAGCAGAATGAATGAATATTTGAGAATGAAAATGGCACCTGGATTCCTCAAAGGTTCTGCCTGCAGCTTTTTGCGCTGTCATTCACAGGAAGACTGGTTTGGGATGTGGAATATTCATGTCAGCCACAGGTCTCTATCTTCAGTGCCTCTGCGGGTCAGACCCTGGTCGAGACTGGGGGCACCTCCTCTTCCCGAGTCCTCGATCCGCAGCATGGAGCACACAATATTGTCCTCTAGATCACGCTGTGGAAATTCCAAATTTACGGCTCTGTGTTTTTGGCCAATGAGTACCGAGACAAACCAAACGTACGACACGATTGGTCCAGACGAATCCAGGAAAACCAGAAGTTTTTTGCCAAATGTCATTCAATAGGTGAATTGAAGTGCAGACGAGGAACTTTGGGACAATATTTGCTTTCCCCTGCGCGCCGGTTTCCAGGTGTTGCCACTTGTTCACTCAATTTACAAAAGGCAAAACACAGGGAAGGATGAATCGGGCGAACACAGACAGGTGTAATTGTCCTGTCAAGATGATTTGTGTATCTGTTTTAATTTTGCTGCACATAGGATTATCAAATGGTGTCACTTCCACAACTGGTGACGAATCCTCAACGACAGGTAAGAACATATCTGGGCCTTTTGGGGTGCAGCGGGAAAAGGAACTGTCGGTACCTCTACAGAACACAGACATCCGAATTGGAACAGGTTCTAAATCAAGAAAGAACACGCGCGCCCTTGTCCACTGCAATCACCCTATAATGCGCACTTCTTAACCGACAAACGCACACCAAAACAAGGGGTGCGCATAACACACAGGGTGTGTGTGGGATGTTTTGCCAAAAAGGGCAGCAATTTTCAAGAAGATAAAGGGTGCGCATCTGTATGGGTGAGCATTGTACGTTCGTACGAGTAATTTGGTGATTGCGGGGTGCGGTCAACCGAAAATTCCGCTGTCCTGCCTTCTTCATTCAACTGTCACAACAAAAGTTTGTCACTTCACTTCCTTTTAGCACCTCTTTTTCTCCCAAATGGCTTTGCAGACCTCACACACGCTTTTCGGCGTGGGCTGTGGTGTACCCACAGCACAGTCGTTTCGGTTGAGTACGACAACGCTTCATTTCACTGAGTTTCTGTGTGTGCAACAAAATTGAATTGAATGGAATTGTCGGAAACTCTGGAGAAGCAAACCTTCTGAATCCGACGTTCTATTTGGACTGGATTTCAGTCGGCGGGCTGCATTTTTGGAAGCACTGAACACGTACTTTATTGAAACATGCACTGATGAAAGTAGAGGTGGAACCAAAATTTGCGCCAACCTCTGGAGTGAGGGCTGAAAAGAGAAGAAGGCAGTTTGTTTGCAAAGACATTCCAAATGAAAGCAATTGTCGAGGTTCAAGTGAAAACAACACATTTTGGGTCTTGAAGTGCAGTCATCACGACATGTCATGGGCCCAGTTGGTGCAGTCTGTGTTTATGGTAATTTTCCTTCCTTGACGCACGCAGCTAGCCGGAGGCAAAGTCGCACGACTTCGACCGTGGGTTGGATATGGGGCGAAGTCAGGCATTTCGGCTCTCTTGGTTTGCCGCACGCGAAAATAGAACTGGCCAAAGAAGCACCCAAAAAGAACTTCTTTCACCACAGTCAGTCAGACTGCGCATTGTCTGCACCAAGGTTTGTGCGAAAGCAAAGGGCCTTGTTCACTTGTGGAACGAAAAGTGCATCCAGGACCAAGTGTCACGTTTCGGTGTCTTCCGACTCAGATTGTTCAACCCAAGCGCGAACACTGTGGGCCCTGGGGTTTGTCCCTCAGATCTTCAAAAATTATTCAACACAAGTTGTGCACAGCGGGGGCAGGAAAAAGCATAGAAACAAACAATGTTGACATTGGGCTCCTTCTGAGACGTTGGCCCTCCTCTATGGATTCTACACCAGCCCCTGCAACCGTTCATTGAAGTAAAATGCTTTCTCTGAGCAAAACATTTGATTCGTTTCGAACCTTGTGTGCACAGTCCAACTCAAAACTTTTTCTCGGTTAGTTCAGTTTCCAGCGGGGTTTTACCAAGATTTCGTGACTTGAGTGCACTTGGGTAATTCAAACACAAACAGTCGAAAAAAGGTCTGTCAAAAGTGCTCGAATCAGCCAATTTGCGCTGCTCGCAAATCGTGTGTGTTGACCGAACTCATTGTCAGTTCTGCTTCAAAACATGACACTGGTCTGGAGGGCCTCTGATGGATCCAGGATTGGGTGGTGTGAGGGCGACTCCAGTGTTGGCCAGGATACAACCCTCGGGGGAACAAGATTGTGAGAAAGGATGATAGAGGGGTTTGGGAGGCCAGAATTTACTTCAAAAACACAACGCGTGATAATTAAACCCTGAACCTTCTGCACCTGTGGCGCAAAAAGGTGACTTCACTTTCTGGGTTCAGAAGCTCGTTTCCGCACTCACGCAGCCCAGAGGCTGGAGGGATGTGCACGTGAAAGGGAAGCCCACAATGTTTCAGTCCACGAGACTTTTTTCCTTTGGTGGCAGTCTGCAGCACACTTTTCCAAATTCAACAATCTTTTGGAATCACAATTGTTCTTGTCCCAACTGGTTCTGTTTGCCAGATGTTCCTTGGTGTATCTCATCACATGGACGTGACAGTGATGTCTGTGGATCGAGTCAGTCTTCCCCCTGTGCGACTCTGGACTGGGTCCTGCGGAATGCCAGTGTCAGTGAACCGCTGTGGCTGGTGACTGACTCCAGTTTACAAATTGACGAAATCACACTGGTAAGTGCACATGAAGCCGTCTTCACATTGAATGAAAATTTGTGTCTTTTTGGTCGTGTCCCCCAAAGGGAAGTTCAGTTTTGAGTCGCGTTCGATATTTTCGCCTTTCGTGCTCTATCGTTGACAAAATTCGCGGCGATACCAGTGTTTGCGTTGAACTTGGGAAGGGGTGACAGATCAAGGTTTGAGAGGCAGGAGTACTGTCAGATTCAGGTCCTTGTAAAGACGGACCAAACGTTCTAAATGCATTGGTTTGCACCCAGTGAGACTTTGTGTGCTTGTATTGTATTTTTCTGGGAAAGGTCCTTCCGGTTTTATTCCCGTTTGTATTTTTATTTCTTGTTCTGTTGTGAAAGTTGCGGAAAAGGAATTATTTTATCGCAGGAGACCTACCCGTGGCTGAATTCATTGCCAGTCAACATCAGTTTGGATCCAAGAATAGAGGGAATAGCTGATTTTGAGACGACAATAACTCTGAAAAATACACACTTCTATGCTCAGTGGAACTTTGACAATGTAAATGTAAACATAGTGGACTCCAGCTTTTCATTTGTTCAGATAAGTGGCAACAACCAAACAGAATCAAGGGTCATCAACTCCACACTGACCCAACTGTTTACCACTGGGAATCACAGACTCAAATGTGTCAGTTCATTTCTCAATGGAATTGAAATAATTGACACCAAGATTGAAGCCAGCAACAGCAACATTAGCATTTCCAAATACAACTTTTCTTCAGAAATTTCAAAAAGCTACTATCGTGATGATACTTTGTTCAGTAAGAGCAGCCCTATACAGGCTGGCAACAGGTTAGAAAACAACAAAGACATTGACATTTTCATTCATGTCAGCAACAGCTACATCAATATTTTGGACTGTGAAATTAGTGGGCAACATGCTCCTTTTCTGAGAGCTTCACACAGCAACATTTCCATAGAATATTCTACATTTTTTGCAAATGGAGGAGCAGAAGGTCTTATCAAAGTGGAGAACAAAAGTGATCTTTTCCTTGGGCATTCAAAGTTTGAAGATAATGGCTTTCAATGGTCTACATCGGTGATAACAGTTTCAGACCAAAGCTCAGCCAGTGTATCTCACAGTAACTTTAATCAGAATAAAGCAATGTATGGTTCATGTTTCTTTGTCAACAAAGACTCAAGCCTGACTATTTCTGACTCACAGTTTTATGACAATATGGCTGAAGACAGTGGAGGTGTAATTTATGCTGAATCAGATTCAATTGTCAAATTGGAAAATTGTTTGTTTGAGAGAAATGAAGCTCTTTTCAATGCAACAGAACACTTATGGGATGCTGTCAGCCACCATGGAGGGGGAGTTATTTATTCATCAAAAAGGACCTTTGTTTCCACAACAAACTGCACATTCACTCAAAATAGATGCTCACATTGTTGTGGAGGAGCCATCAATGGTGACCAATATGGAAAACTGGAGATTATTGGCTCACATTTTTATGATCATGTCGCTCAGGAAACTTCCACCTGTTGGAAAAGCTCACTGTACAATCTGGAATCTGCTGATGCTTCTGAGTGGACAAACAAGTTTATGGATCCACAAAAACCAGACAATGGGGTGATGATATTCAGTGAAGGATTTTCAAGCATATCAATAATATCTTCAATTGTGAGCAACAAGCAAGCATCTGTTTCATCCTATGGTTCTGTTCTGTACTGTGTTGAGAGATGTTTGTTTGAAATCCATGCTTCAAATTTCTCACACTTTGTGCAAGCAAGAGGCAGGCCTTCACCAGGTTTGATGGGAGTCAGCTATGGAAGGATTTATCTCACTGACTCTGTATTTGAAAATAATTCAGTTGTTCAAAGTGTTCTTCAGGTGCAATTTGACTCATTTGTTCAGATGCAAAATCTGACTTTTGTGAACAATGAGGCCATGTGCCTGTCTCTTGAAAGAAACAGTTCAGCTTTTCTCACAAACTCATTTTTCTCACTCAACCAACACAACACATTGATAGGAACAGAAGATTCATTCTTGGAAATTATGTCTACCAGGATGGATTCCAATTCTGGGTCTTTTCTGGTAGCAGCATTCTCTTCCATGATTTCAGTTGCTGCCTCAAATTTTTCTCAAAATGTTGCAACAAAAATTTTTCACCTGGAAGGTGAATCAGTGATTGTTGTGCAAAATGCAACATTCTGTCGCAACTTTGGAGGATTATTTGTGTCCTTTGAATCTTCTGTCACTGTTCGACAGAGTTGCATCTTGGTTCATGGCAGGGAGGGGGTGGGCTATTTTGTTTGGGCTTCAGACTCAGAAGTGGAGATCAGTGACTGCTTCATGTCAAATATTGCACAAATAATCCACAATGATGAGGAGGAATTGTTGGTAAGAGATCCAAGAAGTAGCAAACTTGTTTTCAGGAAATCAAATTTGAATGTTTACAACACACATTTCCGAGATACTGCACACATCGATATGAAAAACTCCACAGGAATTTTCACCAACTTCAATTTCTCAGGATCAGTTGGAATTTCACTGGAGGCGAGAAGTTCAATCAAATGTCAGAATTGCCGAATAGCACCAGGTGTAGCAGTGGGGAAAGTTGTCAGAATTCACTCTGATGGCAGTGTTTTCAGCCTGATGGAAAACTCTGAACTCCACCTGTTTAAGTCAAGGGTGTCCTGTCCACGATGTTTCAATCATGACTGGCCACAACTGTTCTCAGTTATGTCAAACAGCAAACTGAATGTATCACAGAGTCAACTGCACCTGGAGGACAAAGCTGGTTTGAACTTAGGAACTCAAACTACAATATTTGGTCAGAAAAGTGAGATTTTTATCCACCATTCTGTGTTGGTTTGCAACCACAGTTTCTTTTCTTCAGCTACTGTTGAGCAGAGCTTCCTAACATTTTATTCTTCAAATGTCAGCATCCAAAACTCCACCATCACCAATATCAACCCATCAGGTGCACCTGACCTGACATTTGATGGAAAAGATAACTTCATCATATTCAGGAATACCAACCTGCTGAGAAATAGTTCCCTGGATGCGTTAAATGCAGCTAATGTGTTGATTGAGAACTGCAAGGCAGAATTATATCTTGAACAAGGTCATGTGGAACAATTCAGACTGAAAAATGTAACATTGACTCTCCATAATGCTTCAAGTCTGGAAATCACACGGCTTATGTGGTGGGATTCTCAGATGGGACCCAGCATAAACAACTGTTCGTTTCAAGCTGGGAATGAACTGATGCCGTTGGGTGACTTGAGTTTGCAGCTGTTTGGAAGCAGCTCAACTTCTCAAGCCAATTTGTTCAAGAGCTCGTACGCTTCAAGTGAGTCTCACACTGTTATCTCCTTGTTTCTGTGTTGTGCAACTCCTTCGGCATGAAGGAAAACCTGAAGGACACTTGAATGTACATTTATTCACTTTTCAGCAACTCCCATCCCTTGTGGACAATGTTGGTGTTTTGTGGATCAGTCAACATGGCAAAATGTCTACAATTGTTCCTCACAGAACATCAAAGGAAGTTTGACAGTACCTAATCTGACAAATGTCATCCACATTTCTGGCACAAAAGTGGAGACGATCTCATTGCAATTCATTCAACAAATCAAACAAGTGGGAACAGTTAAAGTCCTCAATCTGACCAACAATGCAATCAAGTATTTGCCAGAAACTATTCAAGAACTGAACCAAGTACAGGAAATGTGGTTGGCTGGAAATCCATTCCACTGTGATTGCAAAATGTCATGGATGATTCTGTGGCTGAGTAATTCATCAAGACACAATCTGGTGAAAGATATTACAGATATGAGATGTTATAATGGCTCCAAGTTCAAAGGAATTCCCATTCAACTCTTGTCTGATGTCTTGCTGGGCTGCTACCCCAGTAGATGGACAATTGGTCAGAAGGTTGCAGTTGTGTGTAGCCTTGCAGTGATTATAGTTCTGTTTGTTTTGACCATAATTGGATTCAAAAGATCAAGAGAAGTGAAGTTTCTCATGTATTACTACCTGAGACTGAATACAATGCCAAGGGATGAAAAGAATGAAAAACTGGACCACATTGAGCATGATGCCTTTCTTTGCTTTTGGTGAGTGTATTTACCACATGTAGTCATTTGTTTTGACTGTGGCCTTGAAGCCACAAACAACAAGTAACAATTCTTTGGCAACAAAAACATTTTGGACAAGATGACACTGTGGTTGATGCAATTTTCTGTGCTTGATCACACCTTCACACCTTTGTGCACATTGTGGGTTTATTGCAGCAAGGAAGATGTACCATGGCTGGTTGATACACTTTGGAAGAAAAGAGGCAATGGGAATAGAAATCTAGATATTGAAGTTGACCATGGATTCAAACTGTTTATCCACCACAGAGATTTTGTGGCTGGAAACACAATTATGTCAAATATTCAGAATGGAATTGAAAAAAGCAGAAGAGTTATATTCATTTTATCAAAGTAAGTCATCTCCCCCCCCTCAAAAAAAAAACAAAAAAATCTGTTGGGAAAAGTTCATTTCAGACACAATTAGCAAGTGGTATTTCCTTGCAGCAATTTCCTGAAATCAAAATGGGGTATGGAGGAGTTTATGATTGCTGATCATGAAGCTGTGAATGGAAGAAAGAACTTTATGATCATCATCTTGAAAGAGAGATTGAACAAACAGAATTTGAGAAGAGAGGTGAAGACATACTTGCAGACCCACACCTACATTGATGGCACAAAACACCCAGAACAGGTTCCCAAGAGGCTCAGGTGAAGTGGATGTAAAATCAATTCGTTGTATTTTGCAATAATTTTTTCACAGAATTTCACTGGTGACAAGGGACACAAACCTGCAGCAGCTTGTTTCTGTTTCAGATTTGCAATGCCTTACAAACCTTTGAGGGAACTGAAGCCTGAACTGTTTGCTGATGAACATGACAGGATGAATGCGTTGATGTTTGATGCCACTGAGGGCTTCGAAGATGAAAGTGATTTGAGGGAAAGTGAGCACAGCAGTAGCAAAGCACCACCTTCATCAACTGATGTCAGCCAAACAGACAGTGGTGTTGTGCTGAATGTGCATGAAAGTGTTGCAGACATTGAAGCAACAGAGGTGGGTTTGATCAATGTGGAAGTACTTGAAGGCACAAGTGAGGGTTCTCCAAGCACAGGCGAATCTGATATGATCCAGTCCCACACGATTCCGACAGGATGTTTGCACAGAATGAACCAACGGACACAGGAGAAATCCTCCAGTCAGCTGGGGATTGTGAACCCTTGCTTTGAACTGGAAGGCTTGTGAGTTTTCAGGAAAAATGTGTCTTGTCGTTTGCTGAATACAAGTGATTTCTATGTTTTGGAGTCCTGCCGATGTGTGCAAAAGGTGCACCGCACCTGTTGAAGAGTGGTTGTACGGGGATACTTGAATTTGAAATGTGCTTCCTGACAAGGGAATATGCGTTTGTTTTTCTTTCACTCGAACGAACACTTTTTGATCACGGACGAACAGAGCAGAGTTGAAGGGTCGGCCTTGTCTCCTCACCACAACCTTTCAAAGACACACACCTTTTTTCTGCGGTGCAACCGATTGGTGTACACCAAGAAAACAAATCGCAGCGACCATCAGGAGACACGGTGTCCCTATGCGCACGAGATCTCGTATAAAACGTGCACGTACCTGCAGGTTTGATTTTGGGCAGGCAGCGAAAACGATCTCGTAAAATGTGTCCACCGTCATTCTAGAGCATCATGGCAGAAAGGTACAACAGTCGAGAACATGATCCGAAGAGCTTGAGGTGCGTGATTTTGGTTTTCCGGAATTCACAGTTTGTACTGCTCACTGGATGCGTTTTGACTTTAACGACCAATGTTATTTCTTTGCACTCGCAACAGTTTGGTTTATATTTCAGAACTTTGTTCGTTTCACGGTTGTCACTCATCAAGCGACACAGACGAAGCTTCGACTCCGTGCGTTCAACTTTCTGAGCAGCAGATCCTGGCCCCTGGATCGAAGGATGCATGTGGTCGAATGACACGTTGTGCGAGTAGCGTGGTCCATTTCCGGTTGAGTTGAAGTCAACCATTTCGGCTCACTCGGCTGGCCGAAGGCGTGAATGGAAGGCGACCATTTCAAAATGAACCAAATGATGCCAACTTTACAGAATATTTTATTCCAGAAGTCACCAGGCCCACCGCTGGATCCCCTATCCCGGCAGCCCCCACACAAATCCCTCGGTTTCATTTCCTCCGCTTCGATTCCTACTCAGGCAGCGGTGGAATCTCGTGCAACGGCAGGGAGCGTGAGTATAGCTACGGTGTGCTTACAGGGATGCAGGGAGGGGAACTCCAGGCGCCCAGTGAGCTCTGTAAACCACTGAAAAAATCTTGCCATCTTACACAAGGGGGTAAATTTGTCTCGTTCTTTTCAGCATGCACTGACTGTGGAAACCTGGTTGCTTGCCAAGATTACAATTGCATTCCAGAATCAGGGGACAGAAGGTCCCTGACAGAAGGCGTGCGTACAGCTTGTGCTGTTCACAACACACACAAGCACACACATACGCAAGCACCTGTTCTCCATCTCTCTCACACGCACTCACACACACAACACGCACTCACCCGCAGGCACACACGCACACGCACGCACACACACGCACACAAACATGCACGCACACAAGTACCTGTCATTCACACAGCTATGTCCTCCGCCATGTCCTCCATCTCGCTCACTCAAACACCCAAACACGCACACACAAACACACACTCATAGGCAGGGGCACACATACACGCACACACACACAAACAAACGTTACAGAAAGACCTGTTCAGAAGGGAGTCCTGTTCGTCAAACGAAACCAGGCTCCGCTGCTGAGTACCTATCGATGCGTGCAATGTTTGAACTGTGTTAATCTTCCCTCGGGCGTTTCCGTGAGAACCGGCCCAGTCCAGAACCACACGAGCGCGAGGAGACGACGACGAGGCACCGGCGGATCCAGGACCCACCGGAGCCGAGACGAGGGTCCAACACCAGGTGAACCCGAGACGATCCAGGAGCAGGCTTGGGAGTCGGCACAAACATCAGGTGGGCGTGACCTCAGCCGAAGCCCAATTTCTAGCTTTGGAGATAAATGTCTTTCTAATGCCATTGGGAAGTGCAGCCCCCCTCCTGGACTGCTGAGAAAGGGGTAAGCTCCCCAGAGGGCCGGGGCGATGGCGGGAATGGGGGGAAGGGCGAAGACCGGACCAGAACCTGACCATCAATGTACCTAGATTCCTTTTTCAAATTTGTTACAGTGATTTTATGTTTCAAGCGCTCCGACCCTCTTCCAAATTTTTGAGGAACAAAATATTTGAGGAACAAAATTTTGGTAGGGGGGTCCCGGAGTCCGATCCCCTCCTGGATCCACGCGGGGACGCAGGCTCCAGTTTACACAAGGCGGTGAAGGATTAGTTCAAGCGGAAGAACTGGATTATCCCGTATCCCAGGCACCCGGTGGGGCCTCCGGCCAACAACGTAATTTTTCCAATCGAAACTTGCCAAGCAGCGTACATTTGGAAAGGCATTTTCGGTGCGACCCTGGGGTTCCAAGTGTGTTGTTTTGATGAGCTTCACATGGGACCATTCTGTGCCTGCCACAACACTTTTTTTCTCAAGGGTCAGACATCCTCTTGTGCAGCAGCATCAAGAAACGTGGACGACACACGACACTCCACGGGTCGGACGTGCGTTGCTCCAAGTGGCGTGGACCAAGAATGTGGCCAGGTGAACCAGCATTTGAACCAATAAACGTGAGCCTGTGTGCGTTCATTCCTGTGGGTCCAGCGTGGCTGGTTTGATACACAAGGAGAGGGGTAAATTAGTTTGAAGCGGCCGAACATTTTAACTGGAGCATTGCTCAAATGAACAATTTCCAACCAGCAACAACTGCTGGCCACAATTTCGATTTTCACGTTCACAAAGAGCCACGGGAACTTTATGTGTGTCTGTTCGAAACAAGTGACCGTTCCCTGAATCTCCCTCGCCCTGGATCTGCCCCACTCTGGATCTCCCTCGCCCTGGATCTGCCTCACTCTGGGTCTGCCTCTCTCTGGATCTGCCTCTCTCTGGATCTGCCCCACCCTGGACCTGCCTCACCCTGGATCAGCCTCACCCATCTTCCCGCCCTGGATCTGACGCGGGCCCCCACGCTTCCTCCTTCCTCCTGGGCAGACGCGACAGAGTTCCGCACTCAGGTTGATGTGGCTAATTTCACGCTTGACGCGCCTCTGAGGAAGTGACACTGCGGAGCCTGGTTCAGCCTGTAGACGCCACCAGATCCAGGGTCGGGTGCAGGTCAGGGTTGTTGAAGGGCTGAGGTCCGACCCGCCGCATGGCCCATTCCTGGGGTTGACGTCAGCCCTGAAAGTGGGTTAAGGTCTGATCTGTAGAGGGGTGCAACCCTGAAGAAGTGACAGCGCGAAGTCTGATTCTGCCTGCGGTGGATCCAGGGTCGGGTGCGGGAATAGCAACTCGGTCCTGACTGGGGTCTGACCCTGGGCTGAACTGACCTGGTTCTGCCTGCAGATGCTACGGCCTCGCTACTTTGGGTGCGGGTTGGATCCTTCCGGATGTGTGTGGTTCGAGTGTGAAGTGAGGCCCTGCTGGTCATGACCACGCTCTCACCCTGAGGTGGGGTAGGGTGAGTACCTCAATCCAGACTCGAGTCCGGCGCGTAGGGAGTGGAGCCAACCTTGGGTCTGACTCCAGGGTTGGGTCTGATCAGGTCCGCACCAAGGCTCAACCAAACAGTGGGCCATGACCATGTTCCGACCATTCTGAAGGAACACACTGTCAATCCAACCCCAATTTTTACAACCCTGCCCCGCCCCACCGCACCCTGCTTCGCCCTGCCCGTCCCGCCCCCTGTCCTCAGGGAGTTGCACGCAGCGGCCGTACGCACCGCTGTCACGCTCGGGCGAACGGCCTTGATGGATTCCCCGTGCTTTCGGTCCCTGGGGAGAACGGCTTCTTGGAACATCCAACCCAATCCATTCAAACCCTGGGACCTTGGCCTGAGACTCCAACAAATTTTCTATTTTGGTGCATTTTTGTGGGGGCAAAAGTAGCGAATGACTTTTTCAGGGACAAAGCATCGGGCCCCTGGGACCGGTGAATCCCCCACGCCGCCCAAAGTTGCTTAATCCAGGAATGTGTTTCGGCTCCCAGCACGACCTTTCTGCACTGTCTTCAGCGGTGCCCTCCACATCAACAGGCAATGGCGAGCATCTTGTGGTTCTGTTCCCCAGACGAGAAGTCGTGAAGGTTTCGTCCAGCAACCAAGCCTTGGTGAGTGCACGCAAACACATTTTGAGAACCCTTTGGCATGTCCGGACCCAACCCCCAATCCCGGGAACACAACCAACCAGACGATCTCAATTGAGCACTTGATCCCCAATGAAGAGTAGATCCTTGGGAATACAGCTTTTCTCCCACCAAATTTGCATGTCTCGCACCATATTCTTCCACCAACAGTGGAACTTTTTCAATGATAGAGCTTGGCCCCCTCCAATGTTTGGGCCTCCCGGCCCAACCTCAACATTCCTGGCTCCGCTCCTCTGAGCTGCTGTGATTTGTAGGGTAAACAACAGCATCAGCGTCTCTTCCTCGGCCGGGCCGGGACTCCCGCAGGGGGAGCGGGTGAACGATGACGGGGGCGGTCGGGGTGGCGGGGGCGGAGGCGGCGGAGGCAGCGGGTCCAGGGGCCGATCCCCCATCCCACAAGCGGGGCTCAGGCTGTGACTAAGAAGTAAGTACAGAACCACAGAACCTGCAGATTCGCGTGGACTTTGCTGCCATCCAGGTAACTGAATACCTTTCCCTTATGGGGTTGTTGTCTTCTACAAAAACGTAAGTTGCACAACATGGTGCATTTACCTCAGTGAACCTTCAGTTTCCGAGGGGCTGTTGCCTGGGGACCCCAAACATAGCTTGAAAAGCATTTGCACCGCCTGCAAACTGGATTTTGGGGGGTCAGCGGGTGCCAGACCAAAATCTCTCCAGAGTCCACCAGATCTAAGAAGGACCAGTCAGCGTGCGCCCGAAGTCAGTTAGGATTGGTGTTTTGAGATCACACAACGTTGTTAAGAGATGCATTCTGCACGAAATCTGTATCAAGAAAACTTGTGAGGCGGTTGGGTGGGACGCCGGGCGGGCGTCGCGTCACTGCGGGCGAAGGTGTTGTCCTCCAGAGGTTAATTAACGCAGTCGGGACGGGGAGGCGCGGGGCGGGGGCGCAGGGGCCGCCCATCCGTCTTGGTTGTGAGGAAATTATTCTGTATCGGACATGACAGCAAGTCGGTCCCGCTGGGATGGAGAGAGGGTGGGAGGTGAGGTGGATCCAGGCTCCATGGGAAGCAAGGGGAACCCCAGCTGTGGATCTTACCTGAGGGGTCGGGGCTTTGCTTTCCGTGCAAGCCAATGAGGTCAGAGAAACCAGACTTAAGGGAGAGCACACCGAATTAAAATGAACTTCAAATCTGCCCTGCAATTAAGTCAGGTGGGTGTCAAGAGAACAGGGTCAAGGGATTCCACCATCTGGATCTGTGAGATCCTGTTTTTTCAACACATCGCTCTTGTGGAACCAGGATTGCAACGAGGAGGCTGACCAGGATCTCAGCGTGTCCAACCACAAGAGGCACCAAATTAAGCGGTGTTGAAAGAAATGTTCGGGGTTCAGCCCCCCCCCCTTCCTGGGATTTCCTGAAGCGCCATGCTGACGGCACTGCAGACACAGCGCTATGAGTTCTACGCATCCAGGACGGCGCTGGATTTTGCCCGGCCCTTGCACCCAAAGCGTCCATTCTCAAGAAATCTGCAGTGTGTGGTGACAGCTGTGAGGTGGGGGTGACAGCATGTTGATGGGTGTGAGTGTTCATTGCAACAAAGCGGACCCAAGGTAGGAGGAGGGGCCGACCACGATCTGGGCTCGTGTTGGAGTCAGGATTGGCCACGTGCTCGACCCTCAGATGTCTCTTTTTGGTTGCGAGCCAGAACCACTTGAACAGCTTCAAAGAAGCAAATAATTTTGTGATTGTGGTGCAAAATTTTTGGTGGGCTGGAGGGGTAGGAGCCGAGCCCCAAGGGGACACACAAGGGTTTAGCCCAACGAGCACTCTGTGTGGAATTTTGCCCAGTGTGGCCCTGTGTGGCTTGAGACACTTTCGTCAGTGGCATTCCATTGACTCCTGCAAATCTCAACTTCCGGATCTTGTCGCTCAAGACTCCTGCCTCCTGAATAGAAATTTGTCTCTCTTACCCACAAATTTTGGGTCAGAGGTTCGACGGTTCTGAATCCATGGGACCTAGTGTTCTGACCACGCACATTCGCGTGCGCGCATTTGGGAGTCGATCCTGAGGACCTCTGGTCGAGTCTTGTTCATGATTCATCATCCAGATTTTGCAGAGACTCATCTGTCGCAAGCTCCTTGAGGCCCGCACAAAGTTGTGGGCAGAAGAGCAACTGAATGTCGAGGCGTGAGTTTGCGTTGGGCGGGAGTCTGGCCATTTCAGTTGGGACCTCAAATGGCCAGACACTTGTGTCTCTTCGTTCAGGGCATCCAGCCATTTCAATTTACCGTGCATCCACTTGAAGGACCCCTGGAACCCCTGGCCCCATTTGAGAGGAATTCCACTGCGGGTGTCCCTGGATCCATTGTGCTGGACCCTGGACCTCTGGATCAATTTGATGAACCGCCGAATCTGCTGAAGGGGGCACCACGTGGATCCCCTGTATCAGTCTCTGAATCCACTGGAGGGGACCCCTGTTTAACCCCTATCGTAATCTGTTTGACAACGTCATTCCGCCCAATTGAGCGTCACTAACAGGGTCATTATCCCCTATCTGCTGGCCTCCCCAACTTTATCATTTTCAGATAAATATTGTCCTCGGGTTGTTCCTCCCTCGCACACATTGTACGGACACAGCAATGACCATGGTCACACACTGCTGTCTCTTGTTCCTGCTTCTGGGTTTGATCTCAGCCACACACGTGAGTACGAGTTTGTCAACTATATTTCTTTTGGTTGCACTGCATGTTTTCGTGCTTTGGCAGGAACACCAAAACATTGAATTTGCAATGCGAACGAAAATCAAAGACTGCAATGAAGATGGTGACACTGATGGAAAGAGGCATCAGGGTTTCAGTTTGCGTCCCTGCTCGGAACATCAGGTCAGGCCTTGGTGGCCCCCACGTGACTTTCCTTAGATGCACTGCAGCACAGAGGTTTGTTCTGCTTCAAGGCGACTGATCTGGACTCGGACTCAGACGTTCAGGCCCGGGCGAGACGGGAGGAGTGGGGCGGGTGGACGGACGCCTTCTGGGTAGCGAGGAGCCGGACCCGGGCGGCGGGGGAGCGGGCGGCGGGTGGCGGTGCGGCTGCGGCGGCGGGAGGCGCCGCGGCCCGGGAGACGAGGGCATCGCAGCGGTGCGGGGACGCGGCTCTCAGGGCGGAGGACACGTGCAGCAGCAAACGGGATGAGTGCAGGTGGGGGACCATGGCGGCTTGGGATGGGACAACGTAGGGCAGGTCTGCAGGGGGTAGGGCGAGACGGGCTTGGGGTGGAGGACAGAAATTTGCAACAGCACGCAAGTCGGGTGAGAGTAGGCAGGGAGGGCTGGTAGCAAACGGGATAGGGGTTTTCACGTTGGTGACGCGCGGTTGGGCGGCGTCAGAATTTTTGACGCGCGCGTCAAAAATTCAACATGACGCCCAATGGAGCGTTTTGATGCGGGCGTCAATTTTTTGACGCGCGCGTCACCAACGTGAAAACCCTTGATGAGTGCAGGTACGGGCAACATGGGGCGGCCTGGGTACACCCCACATGGGGCGAGATGTGTCTTTCCGTCTCCAGGCAACGGAGCAGGTACGGATCTTGGTTGGGATAGGGAAACGTAGGGCAGACCTGCAGGGGTAGGATCTGGGGTGGGGCGAGGCGAACCAATGGTGGGGCGGGTGGAAGACAGAAATCTGCAACAGCACACGCGTGGGATCAGAGTAGGTTGGGGATGGCTGGTACTGAGGTTTGGGTGAAGTTCAGGCTGGGGCTTTTGTGGGGTCTAGAGCTGGGGCTAGGGCCAGGCGTGAAGTCAAGGCTGGAGCTGGGGTTTGGAGTCAGGGCTGGAGATACAGCGAGAGTGGGTGTGGAGATGGAGCTTGGGTCACCTTGGGCTCAGGGACTAGGGATGCGGACAGATGTCAGGACTGGACCGAAGTAAACTGCAGGAAGGGACTGCATAGAGATCAGGGCAGGGCAGCACAAGACTGGGCTTGGTTCTGGTGCAGAGCCTTTGGCTTTAAGCTGTTGGTACAAATCTGCTTCCTGAGGTCACAAAATCGTTTTTCAACAGAATAAAAGCACTGCCTCGTTGTTTTCTTTCACACTGCAGGTTGCTGACCTGCATCGTAAACATTCTGAAGCGGGACTGCAAAGACTCGGACAAAATCATGGGCGTCAGCTTCGCCGACATCAAATTCGCGCACAGATATAAATGTGTGAGTAGCAAGGGCGGGCGGGTCCTGAACGCCATTGGGGTACCCATATCCTGCAAATTTTTGCGTCGGGGTCCGGCTGCCTATTTGCACCCCAAGTGTGGGCGGAGACGCAGGTGTGAAGTTGCATGTCCAAGTCTACGTTTTATGTGTTTTCTATGCTCACGTCGGGAATCCAGGGTTCCTTCAAGCGGTTTTCACATTGGTGAGGCAGATTTCACATGGGTGACGCGTGGTTGATTTTTTTGACGTCGGCGTCAAAATTTAACACTGAACCCAATGATGAAATTTTTGATGTCAGCCGAAAAACCGCCGCGCGTCACCCAATGTGAAAACCCCTTGACGCGCAATCGTTTTCTTGACGTCAGCGTCAAAAATTTATTTTGAACCCAAGGTGAAATTTTGACGTCAGTCCAAAAGACGACTCCACGCCTCCCCCTCAGGCCGTGCACTGCAACTCCTGCAAAATTGCTTCACCCTCCTCTGACTACGCACCCACGCACTGTGTCTTTCATTTCCCCCATGTTTTCTCCTTTCAACGTTGACGTCGGTCCTTTGGGGGTCGGGTTGGGGTCTCCGCAAGACGAAATGCTGAATCCGTCCTGAGTTCAAGCGGATGTTGTGTGCTTGCAGTGCTGGATGACGAAACGTTAATTGCAACTTGTCGTGCCTTGCACCCGTTCACACGTCAAATAGGTGCTGGGTCACTAATGCACCAAATGTACGCTGCATTCAGTGTGAAATTATCTCACACACATCACACCTACATAGAGCCGTCGCGGATCCTTGACCAAGGCCCAGGGCCCAACCCTTGTGTGGGACCAAGTCCGTCCAACCTTGATGACTTTTCAGTGTGAATAGCAAAGAAACACAAGACCCATGCATTGCAAAATTTGTGAGTGAATTATTAGGGGTTTTCACGTTGGTGACGCGCGGTTGGGCGGCGTCAGAATTTTTGACGCGCGCGTCAAAAGTCAACATGACGCCCAATGGAGAGCATCAAAGAATCGGTCCAGACCGATCACAGACTTTTTGACGCGCGCGTCAAAATTTTGTCGCCGCGTCACCAATGTGAAAACCCCTATTGGGAGTCACAGGGTGCCTGACCAGGCCCCACAGGTGGATCCACTGGCCCCTTGAGGGACGCAAATAATTGGGGGGTGTTGATTCTATTTGCTCAAGGTAAAACTGAAGGGTGCAGTGGATCCACCCCCAACACACGACCGCTTGACTGCAATTGAGGCTTCACAGAATGGTTAATTATTGAAGAAAAATGGATTGTGTGATTGTCATGCGCGAAGACCACGCATTACGTGAAAGCTTTTCACAGTGGGAACACGCGATCAGATTTTGTACCTTCTGCTACTCCTATTCACGCGGTTTATCCCTTAGTGCAAAACATGAAGTACGTTCGTGCTTGAGCACGCCTGTAGTCTAGTAGTCTGGTACTATCCCGTTGGCACTAGTGTCCGTTGGTTCTCCACAAAAGAATATACCCCGCCCCCTTCTCCACCCCCCCCCCAAAAATTACCCCGCCCTCCTTGTCGGTCCCCAGGGTCAGATGCTGCTCAAAACCGAGGTTGCCCTCCCCCAACCTGGTCCTCGATCCGACAGAGTCTCCTGCAAAAAATTTGAAACAGAGTCAGATTTGCCATTCCGTGCATCAAACAACAGCTGGTGCTCCATCTTTGCAGACGTGACGCGCCTGACAGAAGACGAACTCGCTGAATCATCGCAGCTGCCAACATCGGGAGGCAACAAACAAAAAACTAATATTCTGGAATAAATTTATGCATGAAGGCGTTTTCCATTTCATGGGTGCGGGTTTCCAGAAACGAACGTGAAGCCGGGTCAGATTCAATGAAATAAACAGTTCTGTTTCTCTCTCGTTCAACGACAGCTTGTCGCTTTGTTCGCAAACCTGACCAGATGCACACGCCGTGCTCATTGGCGTAATCCGTGGACGCAATTCAAGATACGTCATGTGCGACACACGCATTAACCCTGTTCACTCCAGGGATGGAAAGCAACACACTGCCCAGACTGTCAAGGGGGGGGGCAAACCGTGCGAACATTGCTGTGAGTCCAGAACCCCGTTCTGACCGTGAAGGCAGCCTCCGTTTTATTGGGCTACAATGCCGAACGTGCAATGGTTCCGCGACTGCGATAACAAGTATCATTGAGACGCTGTCAAAACGCACACATGGAGATGTGTCTCTGTTTGGTCAACACGACGACACCGCTGCTGATATCGAAGTGGGGTTGACTCACCCAGGCACCACCCTGGCCCCCATTGGAACAAGGATTGAGGTCAACACAAGGGTGGGAGAGTAAACTCCAGTGTCAAAAGGGAAACGTGCAAACTGAAAACATTTTGCACTTGCAGTGCAAAGGGAAAATTCCCAAGGGATCTTTGTGGCCCAGGCCTCCAGGGTCCCTGAATTCGCGCTCAATCGGCTATTTTGTATGGCAGGGCATTTGTCTGTGCGTGTGTGTCCGTGTGTGCATTGTGTGCGTGTGTGTGCCTGTGAGTGTCTGTCAGTATCTGCGTCTGTGTGTCTCTCTGTGTGTGCGTGCGTGTGCATGTGTGTGCGTGCGTGCGTGTGCATGTGTGTGCGTGCGTGCGTGTGCATGTGTGTGCGTGCATGTGCATGTGTGTGCGTGCGTGTGCATGTGTGTGCGTGCGTGTGCATGTGTGTGCGTGCGTGTGCATGTGTGTGCGTGTGTTTCAGGAACACATTCATTTCTCGCAGTGTAAACACCCGGTCATTGAGATGACAATTTTGCCCCGTCGCAAATCGAGCAGCAACAGAGCGGACTGCTCACAGTGGTGTGGTCCCCAACGGACTAAGGATTCAATGGATCAGTGGGGCTCAGACGCAATGCCGCCCCCGCCAAAGGTCGCCCAGGAACTACGACACGGTATCCGGGAAGAAATGAGTCAACTATACATGCACACAGCCTTGTGCTCCGTGCAGCGAATCTGGGCCCAGGCGGTCCAGCCCCGTGCCCCCTTGAGCCAGAATACTGCACGGCCGCAGTCCAGCTACACATGCAAATTCCACAGGCAAAGCGCTGTGTCAACCAAACACACATTTCCAACCAAACCCGCAAGAAACATGCCCAGTGGATTCTGCCTGTTTTCTCCTCAAAAATATGAAAGGCGACCAGTTGATGGCTGCGCGCATGTGCCTTGGCTCCGGTGTGACCCGAGCCACAGTTTCAGCCTCTTGTCCTTGTCCAAAGTCTCTGGAAGGTCAATCAGAACAGGGAGAACGAATAAACACGTGTGGAATCAAGATACGGGCCATATCAGTCCAGAAATCATGGGGAGCTTGCGTACAGTGGCATGATTTGGTGGAATCGGCCTTAAAATCTCACTTCAGCAAATTTGACCTCGCCTGCTGTTTTGAGTTTCCAGATGATAAGTTCTCAACGTGGTGCTGGGGGATCTTTCAGATCCAGGTCCCGGGCAGGGGGCTCAGGGGGCTCAGGGTACCAGACCCCTGGGCACATGACCTTGTGGATTGCTGAGGGCGGGGGCGTTGCCACTTTCTCCAACATTATCCGAACTTCTGCGTTGTCCTGGATGGAGTCATCAGTGTGATAGAACTTTCCAGCCATTGAAAGATTCTGTACACAAGAAGAACAACGGTGCAACGTCCATTTGCGATGCAATATATTTGTTGCAATTCGCTTTCCTTCCGCTTTGTGTGATCACATCCTGATCAGTGGACTCAGTGACGTTTCATCTGACGCGATCAAAACAACGATTCTGCAGAAACAACTGGGTTTCGATCTGTCACTCAGACAACAAAAACACTGGAGGCGGACGCGGATCCAGGGCCCCAGGGGGACGTCTCATTGACCTGGAATCGAGCGGATCCAGGGTCGGGGATGGGGGGGTGGGCTCGACCTCAGTCTCGCGACTGGAGATTTCGCGGGAAGTCCCTCTATCCGTTGCTGCCCTGAGCACCTGAAATGAACAGGGAGGTTGAGATGTCGTCACTTTCTTGCCCCATGAAGTGACACCATAACAAGCAGAATGGTTTCGAGACACTGCAGCCATGGTCATGCGACTGGATGTTTGGCTCCGTTGTGTGGAAGAAATACACCACGGCCTGAAGTCCCTTACGCACCAAACGCTTTCTGGAGTACAGGCACTGGAGGTCCAAAACAGAGGTGAAGGGCCAAGCCCATTGGGCAGTCAGACTCTGGTTTTGAGAGAAGCACCGAAAAGACATGTTGGGGTCATTGGAGAACCAGGGCCTACATACGCAACTGTACCACTTTCGAGACAAAAGCAGAGCACCGTGTCACTGGAGACACTGCGAGGTCAACCTCGGGATCCGCCCCTGGGAACCCACGTGCACGTGCGTCACAGGTCGCGCTGAGTCAATCAAGCAAAAAAAAAACTGCCATTCCGATTCTACTTCCGCATCCTGGTGTCCAGCGCCTCCCTCCTCCGCGCCATTAGGGTTTAGCTCCGGCCACGTGTTTATGATTCAATTAGTTAATGTGGCACCGGCCCCCAGTCGACCGGCGGTGGCTCTCTCTCGGACCAGAGCCACACGAGAGCAGAGTGAGCCTGACCTCAGGACCTGTCCAGCGATGTCTCCCCCGCCGACGACGCACCACGCGCCCGCGACCGCCCTGCTGTTCCTCATGCTGCTGATGGCTGCCAGTCTACACACGCCCTATGTAAGTGTATTTTGCCATATTAGCGGGACAGGGGTCTCTGGTGTGTGAGGGGAGATCTGAGATGGGTGGCGGTGGAAGGTGTCGCGTGCACGGAGGTGTGAGGGAGGATCGGGTTCGTTCAGTAGTCCGGTGTTGGGTGATGAGGAGACTGCGTTGGACTTCTGTGGCGTGGCCACCAGTGCATGCCTGGATGGTTAGGAATCGATCTGGAAAGACTCTCACAGACAGAGGAAAAAGATGCGCCCACGGCATGCGTGTGTTTCTCCAGCACACTCACTGCACGCCTGAGGCCTTGAAAGACTGTGCTGGAGGTGCTTTGACTCTCTCACTGATCCACTGACCAATGGCTACATTGCTGTGTTGTGTGGTTGGGTGGATTTGTGTCAGGCCAATTCACTTCCGGTGACCTTCTAACCTGATCACGTAGATTTGAACAATTCTGGCCCCTGCAACTCTTGTCACAGGTCATCCCCAAAGATTTCTACGGCGATCCCTCCAGGACAAGAAGTTGGCTCTGAACCTGCACAGGGCTGAGTTCTGGACAAGACCCTTGAGAACTATCACACACGTGACACAAAACCGTGGTCAATAAAAGTCGGTGAAACAACAAATAGATCCATGTTTGGATTCTTGAGCACGGCCGCAACCTCGGTCTCGACCAGCGTCCGACTCTAAGAGACAAATTTGAAGAGGGGCTTCAGATGTTTTCTTTTTGCTGAGTGAGGAAGGGTGCATGTTCAAGTTCAAATTTGCAGCCTGTCAAGCGAACGAACTCCTGTGGCCCCAAAGGAAGGTATGTATGTGTCTTTTGGGGGTCAGTGTGACCCGGAGCTTCCGGCTCCCTCGATGTACTTGAGGAACTTATCCTTGGCGTGCGTTCGTTCTCACACACCGGCACAGCTCAGACATGCAGTTCTGCGCCCATATATGTCTGGAGCGGCGAATCAACGACTTCGGTGAAACTTCAGATCAGTTGATTCCTGTTCACATACATGTGCGCCATACATGTGTGCGAAGCTGCATTTTTAAGCACAGTTGCGCTGCCAGTTTGGATATCTTGTACTGGATACGGTTTTCTGGGGCGGTGGATTCAGGATTTTGTTTGTATTTCAAAAGAGAATTTCTTTTGGCAGAGAATAGAGTCTGTTGAGAAGAGATTAAAAAGTGCCAAACAAGCGGTTTGAACACACTGAACAAAATCCTGGATTCACGTCTCTTGAACCAAAATTTTCTGTGTATCTACTGCACGCACAAGCACAAGCGTCCTGTTTGGGAATTTAAGGCTGAACCGAATGATTTCATGTTGGAGGCGTCACGCATTGCGTCCCTACCCAAGCCACCAGGCAGTGTCAGGACGTCTGATCTGAAGTCACGCTCATGCACCTCCCGGAACAAGCTTCTGGGCGTGTGCTGTTGCGTTGACGATCAGGAATTAGTACCTGTGGCTTGTGACCAGGGACGCAACGCATGACGCGTTTTGGTGTGAACCTCAGGAAGTTGGGCACCGTGGAACCTTGTGTGGATCAGACACGATGTCTTTGCGGATAGAACTGCAGCTGCTCTTGGTCTTTTTCTGTGTCCGCTCGGTGAGTGACCCGCGTCTGTCGTTTTCTTGGGGTCACACGCATGACGCGGGGTGGGGCTGTTAAACCTTCAATGATCGTGCTTCAGGAAGGAGTCTCAAATCTGGGAGGGGCCAACCTTGAAGGTAAAGCAGCCACGACTGAAAGGTCGAGTTCAGAGGGGCAACGACAACTGGAAAGATGCTTCGCTTCCGACAAAAGGAAAACCTCTTGGCGTGGATAAATCTCCGAGAACCTCTGAGACAGACAGACA
>JAAUXT010042383.1_pt1 | contig 23289 bp, 26 predicted proteins | sample 7278171 | NCBI WGS metagenome assembly JAAUXT01 (sample SAMN14350112, study PRJNA611818) | marine sediment metagenome | isolation source: surface marine sediment (1.8m) | place: French Polynesia: Moorea | collected 2018-08
CTCCAGCAGATCTGCATTGTGTGTATCAGCATTGTGCATAGCTCATCCACAGCCTGATATGTTTCTTACGTGCACCGCGCCAGTTTGCCAAAAAAAAAAAAAAAAAAAAAGGAACAAAAAACTAAGCTTTGAGTGGGAAGTGCTTTTCCAAGGGAGATGAGATTTGTCTTTTTTGACAGTAATCCATTTTCATTGTCTTCCCATTTGCATACGTCAGAGACGGCCCACCCAGGACGCTGCGTTCGTTTCCATGGTTACAGCGGCAGAATTGTAGATGCAGAACGAAATCCCCGCGCGGCCGGGAAAAATCCGTAGTTTCCATCATCCGCATCAGAAAACAAAGGTCAAATGCGCAATAAAAGTGGCGTCCGTAGCACGTGTTTTCCCGCGTGGTTTCCTTGGGGACGGAGGGGGGGGCGCTCAACTGAAACAACATGGATGGTTGCCATGGAAATTTGGGGGCGTCTGCGTGCGCGATGTTGAGACAAAGAAATGGGGTTTGGGTGGTGTGAAAAGAGGGAGAGAGAAAGAAAGGACAGAGACAGGCGTGTGTGTGTATGTGTGTGATAGAGAGCGATAGAGAGAGAGAGAGAGAGAGCGATAGAGAGAGAGAGACATGTGTGTGAGAGAGAGGTAGAGAGCTAGAGAGAGACAAGAGAGAGAGAGAGAGAGAGAGGATAGAGACGTGTGTGTGAGTGTGTGTGTACGTGTGTGTGTGTGTGTGATCCGAGGCCAGGCAACCTCACCTGCAAGTGTTTGTCGCAGCGTGTACGTTGTACTGCACACGTCTCGTGTCAAGTCTCCACAAAACGCCTTTGTGTGCTGGGCGCGTCCCTGTGCACAGAAATACGGGCTCCACGTCGTCCCTGGCAGGATACGTCGTGCGTCACGCGTTGCGTCCCAGTTTCCGCGCAGGCGACGCAACGGTGGTTGTCTCTTGCAGGAACGCAACGTACCCAGTGTACCCACAGACATTCCTGTTGCAATTTGCGTGAGGCAGTTTTCACATTGGTGACGCGCGGTCGTCTCTTTGACGTCGGCGTCAAAATTTAACATTGAACCCAATGGTGGAATTTTTGACGTCAGCCCAAAAAACGACCGCGCGTCACCCAATGTGAAAACCCTTTCACGCGTCCTGTGTGGAAGAGGCGTTCGCAGTGCGTCTATGGAGGTGAATGTGACACTGCTGGTGGAGACCTCTGCTCGTCTCCGCCTCGTCTCCCTTTGATGATTGTGTGAACTCTGCGCGCAGCGGAGCCCTGTGTGTCAGGAGACGCCGTTGTGTTATCAGGGGCCCGTTTCACACTGGCTGCGCCAAGGGGGGCGTTTCTGAACACGTGATTGGGTGCGACGACGGTTTTGTGGCACAACGCGTAGAAGTTGCTGAAGGACGCAAGGTCTAGAGGACCTGGGTCGACTGTTGTCATGGAGCTCCTGACATGTGCAGGGATGCAGTGCCCATTCACTTGTGCAGGGATGCAGCTCCCATTCACTTGTACAGGGATGCAGTGCCCATTCACTTGTGCAGGGATGCAGCTCCCATTCACTTGTACAGGGATGCAGCACCCATTGACTTGTGCAGGGATGCAGCACCCATTGACTTGTGCAGGGATGCAGTACCCATTGACTTGTACAGGGATGCAGCACCCATTGACTTGTGCAGGGATGCAGCACCCATTGACTTGTACAGGGATGCAGTGCCCATTGACTTGTGCAGGGATGCAGCACCCATTGACTTGTACAGGGATGCAGCACCCATTGACTTGTGCAGGGTTGCAGCACCCATTGACTTGTGCAGGGAAGCAGCACCCATTGACTTGTCCAGAAATGTAGCATCCATTGACTTGTGCAGGGATGCAGCACCCATTGACTTGTGCAGGGATGCAGCACCCATTGACTTGTTGAGACGCACCGTGTGACGCGTCCCGTGTGACCCCGGCGCGAAGGATCCCATGCTGGAGGCTCGTTTCCTCTGCAGCGTCGTGAGCCCTTTGTGTCCCCGCAGAAGCAGCCGTGTCGCTTTCACCGCCGCGGGAACAGACACCGTCAAGCGAACAAATGATAGAGGCACAGGGGGGGGGGGTCTGAATGGGAGCGTCTTTCCCTTTGAGTTCCTGAGGAAGTCTGCAGAGGGCGTGGATGCATCGCTTCTGTGGTCTTGACGTCACTGGAGTCACGGCGACGTCTGTTGACGTACAGAGACGCTGCGTGAATGTGACGTCAGTGGGTGCAGCGTTGCGTGACGCATCCAGTTCGACGGATTTGATAGCGTTCTATGTGTGCTGAGCTGTTCAGAACAATGTCAAGGGAATATCGTCTTACGTCGTGTGTCAAGACAGTGGGTGTGGGTGGGTGTGGAAGGGATGATGAGTGGGTGTGGTGTGTGTTGGACGGTCTGTGTGTGTGTGTGAATGGGTGGATAAGTGGGTGAGTGAGTGTGGTGTGGTGTGTGTTGGGCTGCCTTTGTGTGTGTGTGTGTGTGTGTGAGTGAGTGTGAATGGGTGCTTGAGTGGGTGAGTGAGTGTGGTGTGGTGTGTGCTGGGGTGCCTTTGTGTGTGTGTGTGTGTGTGTGTGTGTGTGAACAGGTGGACGAGTGAGTGTGGTGTGTGGAGTATGGCCTAATCCTGCGTGCAAAAAATGCGTGTGTGTTTCGTCGTGTGTGTGTGTGTCAATGTGTGTGTGAGAGTGTGTGGTGTGTGTGCACGCTGTCCATCCTTGTGCACACTACTGGTACCCGTCCTCCCCACACTGACATCTCCCTCCGGGGCTCATCGCACGTGTCCCATTGTCCGACACGTTGTAACGTCACGTGTTTTCCACGTGTTACAGGAGCGTCACGCGGCCCTGGAGAAGATGGGCATCTCGGTGCAGCGGTCCGGCATCAAGGTGGAGATGGGGCGTTACTACCTGGTGAACCTGAATGCTGACCCGTCACTCAACGAGCTACTCGTCTACTACCTCAAGGTGAGTGTGCGTGTGTGTGTGAGGTGTGCGTGCGTGTGTGAGGTATGTGTGCGGTGGGTGGTGTGGATCGGTGGGGTGAACCTGAACGCTGACCCGTCACTCAACGAGCTACTCGTCTTCTACCTCATGGTGAGTGTGCGTGCGTGTGTTAGGTGTGCGTGCGTGTGTGTGAGGTGTGCGTGCAGTGGGTGCGGCTGTGTGTTGGGGTTTACGTGCACTGGATGAACGTGAAGACGGACACGTCACTCAACGAGCTGCTTGTCTACGACCTCAACGTGATCGTGCGTGTGTGGGTATGCGTGCAGTGGGTCCCCTCTTTCTCTCTCTCCCTCTCTTTCTCTCACTCTCTCTCGCTCTTTCTCTCTCCTTCTCTCTCTCTCTTTCTCTCTCACTGTCTCTCTCTCCCTCTCTCTCTCCCTCTCTCTGTCTCTCTCTCCACAAAAAATTTCTCTCTCTCTGTCTCTCTCTCTGTCTCTCTCTCTGTCTCTCTCTGTCTCTCTCTCACTGCATCAAACCAGACACAAAAGCTGCAGGAAAACCCCTCAGCATCTCACGCGGGATCTGTGAGGAATCTCGAGTCGTCCTCATCTTGAGGTGGAAAGTCTCCCAGAGCCATTAGTGCCTCAGTGTCGGCGGCGCCGCGTGCGTCACGACCTGTGGGCGACTCCACACCCGGGACACAGCGCCGTCCTCGCAGCGTGGCGCCGGGTGTAGACGCCATCCTTGCAGCTTTTCGCAGTTTTGGCTCTCCGTGTGTCGTGAGGGAAGCTGTGCGACGCAAGCGTAGGACGCCATCCTTGCGTCTCGATTTTTGGCGCTGTCCTTGCAGCGTGACGCAGGGTGCAGACGCCGTCTTTTCTGCAACTTGCGCAGACTCCAAGCACAACGCCTGCTGCTTCAAACTCAATGGGGCCCCTGGCCTTGGGCGCTGTATCCCGGATGAAACCACGTGCAACAGCGTACCGTCTTCACCCGTATGTAAGATGCACCTTTTTATCCTGCAATTGAGCACCAAAACTAGGGGTGCATCTTTTACATGGATTGCTGTTATTTCAATGTGATCCCATACCAGAAAATCAAGGCAAAAGATGGGGTTCATCTCATCCTTGGGTGTAACTTGTACACGGGTGAATACGGTCTTGAAGCGAGGAACAACGCAATGCAAACCCAGCCCGAGGCGTCTTTCTTTAATGGGCGGGAGATGGGGGCTCAACCCTGGATGTTGGAGCCATTTTGAACCGGCCCGCAGCCACGTGGGATGCGTTTCCATTGACGAGTCCAGGGCCGCATCCAGGGTCTTGTCAGGAGGGGGCGATATTAAGGAGAACCCCATGAACACAGGACGAAACTTCAGGCCAGCATCACAAAATTGTGTCAGGGGGCGGGGAGGGGGCTGAGGCCCCTGGATCCGCCCCTGGGGCCGTGGATGGGCGCAGTGTGTGTCTGTCTGCGGGAGAGATTGCGCATTGACGGCGTTTCCCCGCGGGATGCCCAGGGCGCGCCACTCCATCAATCCTGATGCGCGCGCACCTTGCTGCCCTCGTCACGTGGACGCTGCAACGCCGTCCTTGTGAGACGGGAAATTTGACGTGGACTGGTGGAGCTGCGTGCCCGAGACAGTTGTTAATTGCGAGTGACTAGGGGCACAACAATGACGTGTCAGTTTGGATGCACGAGGCGTTGCGATCCTTCACCGTCACACACAGAATTGGGCGCTGCGTCCCAGAAGGGTGCGACCTTGTGTACGTCAGTGGACGTGACGTCCCTTCACAGGTCGTCAGACAGACTTGGTGCGTCTGTTTGCATCAAGGGGAGCTGTGTCACTTGGTGCGTCTCACAACGAAGGTCATCGACGCTGCGTCGAGTCGGCGACGCTGCGTTCAGTGACGTGTCCAGCGACACAAACCCGTGACGCATCCCATGTGGAAACGTCCCTGCACGCTGGAACAGTGGGTCACAACTGGATTTCTGGAGGCTGTGTGTGTGTGTGTGTGTGTGTGTGTGTGTGTGTGTGTGTGTGTGTGATGCGTATGAGCAGGGGTCACAAGACGCCACGTAAGGGACGGTGTCGTGTGACGTGAGGGACGGCGTCGTGTGACTTGAGGGACGGCGCTGTGGTGTTGCGGCAGCAGGTCTCCCCCGGGGACCGTCCGGCCTTCGTTCCTGAGCCGGTCACGGGCGCAGCCACCGAGAGATACATCACTCAGACCGGCAAATGGCTTTTCCTCGCTTCAAGCCAAAACCTTCCAGTGTCGGTCTCAGTGGATGCGCCGTGCAAGCGTGGCTGTTCGGTTTGGGTGCTGTAGCTCTGTCTGCATTGTACTGTGTTTAGAAAAAACGCAAAGAGCACCGCGTCCCACAAGATGAGGTGTGCTGCAAGGCAACGGGCGCTGAATTGCTTGAATCACACACACACACACACACACACACACACACACACACACACACACATCACGCTCCCATGTAAATTCCTCGAAGGTGAAAGCACCTTCTTCGAGAGTTTTGTCCCTCCAAACCACGTCGTTCGTTTATCGCTCAGTTTGCTGATCTCTGGAGCGCTGAGCCGACGCGACGCGACGCCCAATTAGAAAAGTAATTTCCCCGACTGCGACAGACGTGGATCAGACTCAGGCGCACGGCGTTCAAGGCGTCTTCACACAGGGGGCGTCATGCGGTGCGTCCTTACAAAGGTCCATGTGTGGTGCGTCCCTGTGCAAGTCAATGGGTGCTGCATTCCTGTACAAGTCAATGGGTGCTGCATCCCTGTACAAGTCAATGGGTGCTGCATCCCTGCACAAGTCAATGGGTGCTGCATCCCTGCAGAAGTTACCTTGTGGTTGGGTGCAATGCACGATGCATCCAGTGAGGAACACACGCACAAACAATGTCTAACATGTAACTTTTCTCCCATTTGGCCCCAGGCCCTGCAACATGCGCTGTGAATATGAGATGGGAAACCCTGGGATCCCGAACCGGAGCTGGGAGGTTGGACCTCCCTTCTTCCCTCAGGCCATGTCAGATCCTTCAGAAAAACACGTGAGTCAGTTCTCACCATAACAATTAACGGTGTTACCATGACAGCAGTTGTTCTCAACAGGCGCCTTTTTTTTCCTTCGGTCTTGCAGATTTGAGGAAAGGGAATGTGTGTGTGTGTGTGTGTGTGTGTGTGTTTGTGTGTGTGTGTGTGTGTGTGCGTGTGCTCGAGAGTGAGTGAGTGAGTATGTGTGTGTGCTTGTGTGTGGAAAGATGCGTGAAGCAAACCTCTGTGTGTGTGTGTGTGTGTGTGTGTGTGTGTGTTTGTGTTTGTGTGTGTGTGCACCTTCTACATAAATGCTCCAACAGTGTCCACTTTCTCACCTGAAACACTGTCAAGTGACAAGGTCAAAACTCTCCTCCACTAAACTCACAGCAAACACCATTCAAAGTCCATGGTCTGTGTGACCAGCGTTTTTGCATATTCAAGCCAAACACGCGTGCATTCAACGAACCTGACCCCCCAACACCTCCCCAACCCCAGGTGACCGTGTATGCGTGTATGCGTAGCGTGCAGAAACGCATCGTCCTCCCAGCCTCTAATTTCAACACAAACATAACAGAATCTCCCTCCATTCACTCACCCTCCTGAAAAAAGTGCCACTGAACCCATTGAAGAAGGTGTCACTCAATACGCACCATTCACAATGGCAACGGCTGGTATAATGGGGAGAAATTTCTCCTGTGTAGCAACAATGGTTTTTAAAACCCAGCACGAAGTGCGGAAAGTGAGTCATGAGTAAAAGATGCCTTCAGCCGTCGCCCGTTGAAAAGTTTGGCCAAGATTTTTCAAAATTTGGCAAAGAATTTTGGAAGGGGTCCCTGAGGCTAGACTTTTTGCGCGCATGCAACAGACCTCACATGTTTCCAAGCATGTTTTGGCTGTTTTTGAGGCATTCAAGAAAAGCAAGCCATTGTGTTGGAAACGCATCAGAACTTCAAGGTCATAAATTGTGTCCTGTTGCCATATGAAGGCATCTTTTGTGTCCCAGGCTGCAAAAACAGGCAGCATTGTGTGAATAGGGCTGCAACCTTACTACAGCAATGTGTGCGTTTTCCACTCCAAAAGTGGAAGGACTCAATGGCTTGAACGTCAGATGTGACGTCACACGCGTTGAACGTGATGTCACGTGACGTCACCAGTTCACGTCACGTCACCCCAGTCCAGCAACGCTTACCCTTTAACACAAGCTTTGTTTCACCCCCACCCCCACTGCCCACAGCAACTGAACCCTTCACTAGGAGCCTCAGTCCCCATCACCCGTTTGGGGTAAATTAGCCACTCGAGCCCCCAATCCCCTCCGTCCCCAGAGAGGCACACTCCCCATTGACCAGGACAAGGGTTCCGTCTATAGGGGACGCATTAGATGCGGATATGGCTGAACTCTAATGGCCGTTTCTGATGGGGTGAGGGTGTGAACCCTCAAGGGGCAGCTGAGACAGGGTGATGGGGGTGGGGGTGTGTACCCTGATGGGGCAGCTGAGACAGGGCGGGGCACCGTGGATCGTTCAGTGATAAAGGTGGAGAGGGTGTCACACAGTTCCACACATTGATGGCCAAGGCACAGTCAAAATCTATGGGCAGAGGTGCATGTCCATTGGGTGATACAAATTTTGCATTGAAAACAGAAGGTCCATATCAAATGTAGCGCAGGCGTCCATTTTTTGCAGGTGAAAGTGCAAAATGCTACATTGCTACATGTTTTAGAAGCCCTGAATTGAGCTGTCGAATCGCCGCATGACAGTCACACGCAGGAACAGCTGAACGTCGCCTGTCCAGCCCCTCCCCCTACACACAAACACACCCGGACATGCATGCATGTCTCTCTCTCTCTCACCGACACAACACACGCTCACACAAAGGACCCACTGAATGACGGGTGCAATGCCGTCCTTGCAGTGTAAGGTCAGGTGCATCTGAACAAATGGTGCTGCAACCTCACTGCAAATACAAACGATTCAAGCGTGTATCCCTGCAATGGATTTTGAGCCCCCAATCCAAAACCACGTGACGCACGTACTGACCCACACTGCAAGGACGGCGCTGCCGCAACAACGCCACAATGCCTTATTCTTTTCCCCCAACATGCATGCGTGCCGCCTGACATCTTTATCCTCACCACACATCTGCGCAGAAAATGCTCAGGGAAGCACCAAACCTGTTATTTGGGACTGACCCATCTGCCGACCCCCCAACCCCGGCTGAGAGGGGGGGGGGCGGCTGGTGGAGCTCGTTCTTACAAAATGGCCTCGAATCGTGGAATTTGACACGAACCTGCCACGTAACACATGATGCCTCAGAAAATTGCCCCATATGGACACTTCTATCTATCGCACGCTACGTGATTGGGACACGTGACTGTACTGAGTACAATGCGACGTTTACCGTGTGAGTACACGTGAATACCTCAGGTTCAGTACAACAGGAGACATCCCCTCCCCCGGAATCACTTCAGATATGAAGGTCTTTGGTTGGGACGAATCCATTGAACATTTCAGGTCACGTGTGCAGACTGCACAACTCTTGAGGTGTCTCAGCACACACACACGCACACACACACATACACACACACCCTTCCGCAACATAATTTTTTCTGAAAACCAGACCACAGAATCAGAGAGCACACAAACAGGAAGCCACCCCCGAGAAAACAAACCACACCCTCCATCATCAGGAGTCAGTCTCAATCAAACTGTCTTGGCTTCCAAGAATTTTTTCTCAGAACACTGGACACAGGATGCTCTAAGGATATCACTTCGCCAATGGACAACGAAGAGCCTTGTCCAGCGTACATACTTGTGGTCACTCCTCATGACCAGCAGTGCAACGGGCCCAAAGGGGTCGGTCAGTCTGCAACGGGTCAAGGGGTCAGAACTTCACACAGGGACCCGGCTGATCTGCCCTGCTGCCCAGTGTCCATCCACTGTGTCCACTTGATGGTCATTCAGCTGGACATGAAACCCTTGGGTCAAATCAGGGCAGAATTGGTCTGAGGTTCTGTCCACATTGGGTGCGTCGTGCGTTGCGTTTCAGCAAGCAGCTCGCAACCCTGGAAACGCAAACGTAACTTTTGGCGTGCTTTGATAGTCAAAAATTACGTTTGCGTTTCCAGGTTGCGGGCTCTTTACTAAAACTCGCCTCTGTTGTACTGCGTCTGACCACACAAAAACTGCAGGGACGCAACGCATCACGTGACCTGTGGTGTGAACCAAGCATACTGACTGCAGAATTGAGACAGAGACAGGGTGACGTCCACTGTTCAATTTCCCCTTTTGTCCTCCATTTTCACACAAAATTCCCCAAATTCCCCTCTTCACGCACCTCGCTCCCCGTTCCTCCTCCTGTCATTAGTGTAACGAACGAGGGACAGACTAATGCGTTTTTAAGTACACGCAAGTACACCCGATACTTCCGACCATGGGACGTCAGGAATTTTTGACGTGATGACGTAATCCCACATGTACGCGTGACGTTGGCAGTTTTCAAATCCCACGTGGGTTACGCAATACAGGTGTCAAGTGTTGCACTGGTAACAGTAGAAATCAAAGAAAATTGTATTTCAAAAGAAATTCCCCCTCCCCCAAAAAAAGCTTTGGAATCGGAGAATGGGAAGGAGAACCAACTGCGACCTTCGAAGGTTCAAACAACTCATTTGTCAAAAGTTAATTTGTGTTTCTCAATCCTGATTGAAGAAAAAAAAGTTTCATCAAAATGGCTGCCTCAGAATCACCGCCAACCCTTCATCAAATTAAACGGGATAAATAAAAATCCATCACGACACCCCCCCCCCCGTCGACGTGCCCCCTTCCGCTGCCGCCATGTCCCCTCCACCCCCACCCCCCACCCCAGGGGTGCGTCTCCCTTTAATAACCCCCTCGCCGCCCCCTTTATTACCCCCTCCGGACACCCCAATAGGAAAGCTGCAACCAGCAATTAACTGTACTTTGAACCCCTCAGCTTTCTTTGTTTCTATTGAAATCTTAATCCAATGAAACCCTGTGGAAATCACCCTTGTATTTTACCCTTCCATTCAAGCTGTTTCGGAATTCCCCTTCTCCCCCCCTTTGGACCAAAACAGCAACAACAAAGGGACATTTTTTAGGGTGAAACTGAGGGTTTCTGTTTGAGTCTTTTTGAAGAGGAAATTAATGCAACGAATTTTCTCTCTGTTTCCAGTTGATAAAGGCGGCTTTTTCCCGAGGCCTATTTCACACTGGACGCAGCATGCGTTTGTGTCGCTGTGCGCGTCAATGGACGCTTGCGTCATCGCACCCAGTGTGAAGACAACAGGGGTGCAACGGCTGGCACTGCTGAATCACGGGAAATCTGACCCATCCTGCATCACTCAAGTTCCCTTCAATTGGAAACAAATTCAGTGAAAAAAGAAATCTGAATCCAAATTGAGGGAGGCCGTTTGCTTTGTTGTTGGGCAATGAGACAAGTTTCTCTCCTCCAATTTCGCGCGCTTTGCCAGAATGCGCCGCAAGTTTTGTGACGCGACGTCATGACTTGACGCCAGCGTTCACATTTGTGACGTCATATTTCTTTGTTCGGCAATGACTCAAGTTTCTCTTAGGACTTCTAATTTCGCGCGCGTTGCCACAATTCACTGTTTTTCAGACGCTGCGTCAAAATATGGACGCCAGCGTCCAAATTGATGACGTCACATTTCCCGCGCGTCCAGACAGACGCCCGCGCATTTCGCGCGCGTATCGCGTGCGCGCGCGTGTTTATCTCCTGTCGACCCATTTTCACGTCCCGCGGAGCGTGAAATCCGCATTTTTCACGTCTAACCCGCTCTATGGAGGGGTATGCTGGGGAAGGTCAGGGGTCAACGTGTACTCTCACAGCTGTCTCTCAGTATCCAACCGCAAACAAGCCTCGCACTCAACAACTCTATCAAAGTACAACTACGTGAACTTGATGTACAGGCAAAAAATACATGTGAGGCACACGGGGACGTCTAAAGCCGTTTTCACGTTGGCGACGTCAAAACTTTGACGTCAACAGTAGAATTTTTACGTCAACATCACAATTTAACATGACAACCAATTGGCAGGCATGACAAAACGGTCCAGACCATTCTTTGGCGTCATCAAGGAAAGTTGCCGTCAACGTCAGAAAAAGCTGATGACGTTATCAACGTGAAAACTCCTCAAACTACATGTGCCCCAGTCAAACAAATGAAATCATAAAGTTTTGTACTCACAGACGACGTTGATGCGTGCTTCAGTACTCCTTAGCGACACTCCCGTCGTCACGTTGGTTGCTATGCAACGGAATGACCCCGTGTCCTTCGTACGGTCGATACACGTGAAGCGAAGGTCGCTGCCATCTTGGAATCGCCGCGACGTATTTGTGACGGGGCGTCCGTTGAGTTCCCAGTAAAACGCGATGTGTTTCCGGTTGCTGACGTCACAACGTAACAACGCTGCGTCGCCGTCCAACGCCTCTTCGTCCACTGGCGCGGGGTCAAAGTAGAAATTATCCTGAGCCCGCGTTGTCAGGGCAACTGGAACAACAGCGCAAGAAACCAACATCAAAATCAGTGATTTTCTCCCCATTTTTTTTTTTTTTTTTTTTTGCTGTTTTGTCCTGGGGAAAAAGGATCCAAAATGTCTGACGAAAAGTCGTGATTCCAAGTCCTTTTCTGAGGTGTAGAGCACAGTGTTTATGTTTCCCTCCAGTTATGAGCGACAATCAAATGTGCAATCAAGACTCCCAAATTGTCATGATGTTGTCAACACAATTTCCATGGAGATTGTTGTTACAATGTTCGTTGTGAGTAGTAAAATGCCCATAAATGGTGCTTATCCCCACTCAGCAGTTCGCGCCTCCACGTCAATAGAGAGTCTGACATGCGATGATGGTCAAGCCTGAGTTTTCACGCCAAACTTCAACACAAAACACACAACACGAGGCATCAGCACCAAAACGTGTTTTACTTTGGTGTCATTCAGTCCATAAACTGTGTCCACAAGTGGGTTTCCCCTGGCACCCGCACAGAAACACAATACGGCTGTAAAAATCTTATCAGCGTCCAAATCTTCAGTATCCTCGTCTCTGTGTCACTGAGTCTGTGTTGAGGAGAGTTTTATTGCCCTCCAGTCAGAATGCACATGTGTACCGAACTTCTGCATACATGTGCTTGCATACGTACACACACACAATGGGACAGCCAAACCTTGTGACTGAGGATGTGCGATGCCTTGTCAAGAATGTCAAAATCTTAACACAACACACCAACAACTCTTCTGTGCACGTGTTTTGAAACACCAAGTCTTTTTTCCTTTTTCTCACAGCTGACCTTGGTTGCAAATCTTGTGCGATGCCTTGTCAAGAATGTCAAAATTTTGACACACAGAACACGCCAACGGCTCTCCGGTGTTTGAAAACACAATTCTTTTTCCTTTCACCAACTGAATTGTGGTTGCAAATCTTGGACCACAACACAATGTGTCCGCAGTTTCACACAGAACTGCACAATTCAACACAATACGAAACAACTGAATCAATTCCCTGCAGTGGAATCCCCAATCCGCAGGAAATTCCTTCTGCTCTACAGACTTCCTCCTGCTGCTCACTGCAGAATTCTGCAGGGAAGGAAGGAAGGGAGGCAAGGCAATCTGGTGCTGTCTGCACTTTTCCAATTCAAAGTCAGTTTGAGTCAGCTGGTGCTGGCGCGGGGTCCAATTCACCACCCCCGGTTTCACTCCACTTTTTACTTCCTCCTTTGTTTCTTCTTTGTTTCCCTTGTTTTCTCTCCTTCTCCAGTTGGTTACACAGACCACAAAGAGATCAATACAAAATGCCTTTGCTTCACGTTGGAATTGTTTACTCCCACGCACAACACACACACGAGTCTTCAGTCCCAGTCAAAGACACAGTCAAAATCCACACTCTATCAAGAAAACAAGAACGGCTGAAACACAGCAGGAATCCATCCACACAGGAAACGTTCAATTCTGCGACCGCAAAACTCTTCCACTGCTTCAAAAGTCCGTATCAAAACACTCTCCTTTGAACTTCACACCCTTCACGACACCTTGTAAGATTCCGTGTGATGTCCTATGTTTTGTCTGCCCTACACGCACATGCGCTCTCTACGAACTGAGCAGGGTGAGTGAGGGAGGGAGGGAAACAAGGGGAACGCGGCAGCGGCTGAGGCTGCGAGGGAGCGGGCGGGGAGCAGGCATCCGCCGGGGCCGCTGAGCCTTGATTACCGGAGGGGTCGCACGGGGAGGAGAGGGGCGCGCGGGGGTGGGGTTGTGGGACGTGGGCAAGCATACGTACGTACACACACACGCACACACACACGCACAGTGCGAGCCAGGCACATAGACAGCAAGACAGAGAGAGGGAGGGAGGGAGAGAGAGAGAGAGAGAGAGAGAGAGACATAATAGTGGAAACCGTGAGTACACACACACACGCACACACTCACACACTGTGACAGGACGAGAGACAGACACACGGAGAAAGCGTCAGAGAGTGAGTAAAAGAAAGGAGAGAGACACAAAGACCAGTGAGCACGCACTCACAACACAAGTTCACACACACACACACACGCACACACACACACACACGTGGAGCCTTTACACAAGAGGAAATCGTTGCCCTTGATTCAATGTGACAGGGCATTGCCAGCTCTGTTTGCTGTAGAGAAACCAGTTTGTTCTCTCGCTTTACAGATCAGTGGTGTTGGAGAAGAAAACAGCACAGGTGGTCAAGATCTTTTCTGAACAACAAAAGAGAACCACACACACACACACACACACACACACACACACACATGTTTTCCTTTCTTTGTTGGGCACTTCCCTCTTGCTCTTCCCCCGTCCCCCTTCCCCCCTCCTCCCCGTTGCACCCTTCCCAATCCCCCAAAACCTAATGCGCGGTGCCGCCAAATGTTGTGCATTAGTGAGTTAAGGTGGCGCGTTGTCTCTCAGGTCTCATCACAGGACACTCTACGAGATTAATTCAGTTAAGGTGGCTGCTGCTGCAGCTCAGAGCACATGCTCCCCTCCTAAACACTTCAGAATACACAATGCTTTGGATTGTGAGGCACGCTGCCTGATTTCCTGTCATCAGATGAAGGTTATTGCAGTATTGGTGAAGGTGGCTGCTGCTGCAGCAGCTGTGCATGTTGGATTAAGGTGGATGCGCACAGGTCATTAGAAACACATGCGCATCTTCCCAATTAACCACTGCACTGGTACGTGCAGCTCCGAAGGGGAAAACGCAGCAGGGAGTGGGAGATGTACGCCACGGAGAGAGGGAGGTGTACGCCACGGAGTGGGGAGCAGGTGTACGCCTGAGAAATGTTTACAGCGCGTGAAAGCTGTGTGCTTCGAGCAGGGACATGAATGAGAAATGTCTTTACGGTGCAAGGTGTACGCCACACAGTAGTGCACGTTACACGCTGGTGTACGCCACACAGCAATGTCACACAGCAGCAAATGAAGACGTGAACGCCACCAAAGCAAGATTCGTGTGTCCTTCTGCTGACAACAAACACCTGATCCTCACACAAGGAGCACTCGTTTGTCCCCGAGTCTTTTGGGGTTCTGTCTTACCCTTTCCAACCACTTGCACAGTCTGTATGCCAAACCACATTGTATCACAGTTTCTACACTGGATACACCATTGCATTGCGTCCAAGCCTCTGGGATCTGCCTCGCAACAGACGCAGACGCACGCAGTGTGACTCAGCCCTCAGACTGGAATGTCACCCTCCAGGCCCCTTGAGCCCAAACTCCCTAATGACCGGCTCATTCAGACTCAACTTGTGGTGTAAGATATTCCGTGTCTCAAACCCCACTAATACCCTCCTTGATTACCCCTATCCATAAGTATGGGTCCTCTAAGCACCCTAATTTATTTCTGACACCTCTCCCTAAGGGGTGAAAAATGACAGATTTGGTCCGTTTTCGTTGTAACTGGTTCAATAGAGATGAACGCGCAATCTTGTCACGGTTTGCAGGGTTTGCTGTGGGGTTTCTCGCAGTGGGGTTTTTCTGGGGTAGATATGGGGGTAATGGGGTGCGAGGGCATGATGGGGTGTTGAGGGTGACACGGTTGGGACAAGGGTCAGGAAGGAGTACACATGGGTACTCGGTGGAGTACTGACGGGGGCTGTTCCTGTGTGTGTGTGTGCGTGCGTGTGTGTGTCCTTGGTGACCCCGCAGGTGTGGACATCTTAAATTGCGCATACAAGCTGTTGTGTGTGTGTGTGTGTGTGTGTGTGTGCGTGTGTGTGTGCGTGTGTGTGGGTGTGTGCGTGTTGGTGTTCTTTACGTGTCTGTGTGTGCGTCTTTCTCGTGTCCTTCTGTGTGTGTGTGTGTGTGTGTGTGTGTGTGTGCACACCAAATGCCACACCCCATTGCCACACACCCAAACCTCGCCCACCCCACCCTGACCCACCCCACCCCCGCCCACCTCACCAAATGCAACCCCCGCCCACCCCACCCCCCGCCCAGCCCGCCCATCCATCTCTGCCGCCCCACCTGATCCCTCCTCTACAGAAACACGGCGTCCAGACGCTGACCTCTCCGCACTCTGTTCCGGATTTCCATGCATACGCGAGACGCGGGTTCTCACCAGGCTTATCCTGGATTCGGTGGGAAATATCCTGGATCGCGTGGGAAATCCATCAGGAGAGCCCCCACGCGTGTGCACAGTGACCCCGGTGTCCAGATATTGAGGATTTCATGGCTTTTCTTGGACGCAGTTCTCTCCAGGAAGAGTAGGATTCAGGGTGTGGGACACGCACGCACACACACACACACACACACACAAACACACATACACAAATTCAGACGCACAACCCGCACACACACACACACACATTCACACACACACACACCCATGCTAAGTTACAGACGTGCACACACGCACACGCACGCACACTCACCCAACGCCCCCTCCTGGATACGCCTCCCACCCCTCTCCCACCTCTCCAGCCGCCCTCGGGAGGTTCGGCCCAAATGTCAGCCCGGATCGACAGGTAGGGGGCCCGACCCTAATCATGTCCGGCGCGGATCTACCGGGGGCCGAGCCACCCTGCGTCTGCGTTCCGGGTCAGAGGGGGAGAGGAAGGGCAGCCTCAGTCTGCGTCCCAAACACACACGCACACCACAACACACCCACACCAACACACACCACATAACACACACACGTACGTACACGTGCGCGCACACACGCGCCACAACACACACATGCACATACACCACAACACGTGCGCACGCACACATACACATCGCACACACAGACGATGAAGACGCACAGCACACACAGGCACCGCCACATACACCCACACACACACACACACACACACAGGGTCTGCCCTGTACAGAGATAGAGACAGTGTGTGTGTGTGTGTGTGTGTGTGTGTGTGTGTGTGTGTGTGTGTGTGTGGTGTGTGCTGTGCACATCTGGATTGCCCAGCACAGCCTTCACTCTCCAAATCCCACACACCCCCATCTTTGTTCCTTCCTGGGATCCGCCAGACCCACCCTCCCCCAGCAGCACACCTGGATCCGCTGGCACACACACACACACACACACACACACACACACACACACACACACACACAGGTGTCTCTACGTCTGCATTGCCCACTGCAACAAGTTCGCACCCCATCTCTCACCTCCACCCAACCTCTCCCTTTCCCTCCTGGGATCCACCAGACCCACCCTCCCCAGCATCACCCCTGGATCCCCTGGCCCCTCCTCCCCAGCACGCCTGTTAGAGCGCATATTCCTCAATCTTTGCCCTTTATCCTTTACATCTCTATACCCAGCACACTCTCACACCAAGAGCTGCTGCAGACGTCAAAACTCATCTCACTCTTACCTGTAGCAGAAACCCTCCTCCCCTGATGATGCCAAACCTCCTCCCCTGATGATGCCAAACACCATTGCCAGCTGCATGCATGGTTTCTTTCTTTTTTTTCAGTTTTCTTGGGGGGGGACTGGCGGATCCAGAAATGGGGTGAAATGGGGTTGGGAGCAGCCTCATCTTGAGGGGTTTTTTTTAAATCCGCGACACAAGGGTACACGAGTGTGTAAAATCATGAGGGTTTTTTTTCGGGGGGGGTGTCTCCAAGCACACCCCCTGCAGTGCCGCACATTCGCCGGAAACGTTCGCAACGCACTCAGCGGACACGACGTGCACCAGCGCACCCGGTTAGCTCAGTCGGTAGAGCATGGGACTCTTAATCCCAGGGTCGTGGGTTCGAGCCCCACATTGGGCGTTTACGTTTTTGCACCGGCAGGACTTGGGACGTCGCGGGGGGGGGCGGGGGGGGGGCAAGCGGACTGAAAATTCACAACCTGATTTTTTGTAGGAGCCAATGAGACACGAGATTCAACTCACTGAGGTGAAATGGTGCAGCCTCAGAGACAAATGCACACAGAGCGAAGGGGCAAGACCAGCTCTTCGGATTCCCCAGTCAGAGTCTGATCCCAAGGGCCTGGAAAAACACTCACTGTCCATCCCTTCCCAGAATCCCCTGATCCCCAGTGTTCGGTGTCTCCAAAAGGAGCCTTTTCCACTTCTGTTTCTCCAACAAATAGATCTTGAGGCACAGGGTCCAGGGTTCCACCAGCTGCTGCACCCGCCCTGGCCCTAAATTTCCTCAAATCGGGGTTTTCACATTGGGTGACGTGCGGTCGTTTTTTGCGCTGACGTCAAAAATTCCACCATTGGATTTGACGTCAAACTTTGACGCCGACGTCAAGAAAACGACCGCGCGTCACTCAATGTGAAAACCCCAATTCGTTGCCTTTTCGCGCCATATGGAACCAAGAATCGTGTCAACGGGTCATGGCAAAAGTGACCCACTCTCCGCTGCTTCCATTTAACAAGCGACTTTCGTGTCAAAATTCTCATGTCTGACGCCATTTTCCTTTTGATCCGAGGCAAAACAAAGTGGTTCCCTTTTTAAAAAGGTCTGTTATTAAGAGTCTCTCGCTACAGCAATTTTCTCATTAAAACACTTTGAAAAGTGGTGGCAGATGGACAAAATGGACCCTGTCAAAAATGTCAGCTGTTTCCAAAAATAAAAGTGACGTCACTTTGCGACAACCAAACACCAATGTCTTTCGGCCGCCACCTGGTCCAGAGAATTGATCAAGTCATTTGCTGTGCCACGTTTTAAACTCACAACATCCCTTCTCAATCTGTCACAAAAATCTAAATTTTGCGCATTAAAATGACGTCATGCGTTTTGACCCATTTTTGACAGCGCGGACGGCGGTCCCCCCAGGGTCCCGTCTGTCCATCCGGCACAGCGGATGAATTATGGCTTCAGCTGTGCTGCGGTCCAGCGAACCGTGAAACTCCCGCCAACCCCTCCAATCCCTCCGCCCCGACCACAAATACAGTCATCAAAAACTGTCATTTTCTCTGCTAATTGCATGAAAGGGAGGGAAAGTCGAGTCATGCATCTTGAAATCGCAGAGTGATCCAAATATTTCCTTTGTCAGAGAGTTGTCATCAATTGATACTGCAGCGATTCTTTTGTAGTTTCTGATGAACAAAAGATTGAGGTGTGTGCGTGCGTGTGTGTGCGCGCGAACAGAGAAACACAGTAAAACAGAGAGGGGCGAAGAAACGGAGAGAGAGAGGAACATAAGCACACACAGAGTGTGACACACAACACACACATAAGGAACCAGACAGACAGACAGACAGACAGACAGACAGACAGAGACAGACAGACAGACAGACAGACAGACAGACAGACAGACAGACAGACAGACCGATAAAGTCGCGCTCGCGCGACTGAAAACTGAAGCCCTTCAGAAACGGTTTCGCCGGAACACCCGATGTTGAGACGTCTGTTCCACGCGGGTTTGGGCCAGAGCTGCTGATGCAATGAGAGACGAGATCGGAGATGAAATCTGCACGCACACAGGTTCTCTCCCACCAACGATGGAGTCAACAACTTTCTTCCCAGTTGCGGTTTGTTCTTTTGCCAGTCAAACATGTCCAAGTCAGGCGCAATGCCCCCCTTCTCTCCGGTGAAACGAAATGAGGAACCCCCCCCCCCCAAATTTTGACAAGGGTGAAGGCTCTCTGCTGAGAGTCAGACAGGTCTGGCGGTGGGGTTCCTACACCCATCACCTCGTACCTCCTCATTTTAACTCACACATTGATCTATCAGTTGACAAGTCATTCGGAGATTGAGGCATGAGTTGGGGTGCCCGGCCATTTCGTAACACCGGCCCGCCAGGCTACCTGGTGCAAGGGTCTGACGTCAATCCTGGACCTACTGGAGACATGCGGCAGGAAAAGGTCAACACAGAACTGAAAAACTTTCGCTCGGGGGGCGGGGGCGGAAATGTGTGCAGACTGAAGCCCATTTCCATTTCGAAAAAGCGAACATCCACAAGAAGCCCATGTTCGTGGCGAAGATGGCTCGAGTGCGTGGGGAGGGCGAGGCGGACCTATCACCCTGGACCCTGAACCCTGGACCCTTGCACCCAACACCCTTGAACCTCACACCCCTGGACCCCACTGCCCCAGACCCTGCACCCAACACCCCTGGACCTCACACCCCTGGACCCCACTGCCCCAGACCCTGCACCCAACACCCCTGGACCTCACACCCTTGGACCCCACTGCCCCAGACCCTGCACCCAACACCCCTGGACCTCACATCCCTGGACTCCACTCCCCCGGACCCTGCACCCAACACCCCTGGACCTCACACCCTCGCACCCAACACCCCTGGACCTCACACCCCTGGGCCCTGCACCCCAGGATCTCACACCCTGAACCCTGCTCTCTACACCCCTGAATCTTTACACCCCTGGATCCTGCACGCCTAGTTTCAGATCAGCACCACCCGACTGAAACCCTCTCATTCGTACGTTGAGACACTTGCTTTATGGACGCGTCGCCATCAGAAAAAAAAAACTTTCTTCTTGGTCCCCGAAAATCCCCAACGGCCAGTTTTGTTCTTGAGCAGGACGCCCCCCCCCCCCAAGAAAACGAAGTGCAACGTTCAGTGAAGAGAGCACGCGCGAATGCACGATCACTCACCTGGCAGTAAAATTCACCGGACCCGAAGAATCTCCTTTCAAATGCAAGGCTGCCCTCACTCTCGCGATACTGTCCGACTGGTAGCACGTGCAAATCTCGGTAAAAACTCTTGTAAAATCAACCCGACGCTACGCGTGTTGCCCCATTCTCTCGCTCCAGGTTCTCTCGTCCCTGTTGCCGTGCGCATGCGCATGCGTGTGACCTGATTTTGAAGGCGACGCCAGCGTACGAAAACGAACGGACCGGTCGCGTCTCGGAAATGGAGCGATCGTGTAGTCTGCGACGGACGACCGACGATGCAAGTTCCAAACATAGGCAGAAACCCACATTGGGTGACGCGCGGTCGTCTTTTTGACGTCGGCGTCAAAATTTAACGTTGAACCCCATGGTGAAATTTTTGACGTCAGCCCATAAAAACGACCGCGCGTCACCGTTTTTGTAAACCTTTTTTCTAGTTAGCAACACCCGCGTGCACCGACAAAATGTTGCAGATCTATTCGCTTTGAGGTTGTGTCACATTGGCTTGCGTACTCGTATATGTCCGTTCGACCGACGTCAAAACGGGAAAAAAACAACTGCAGCACACTGCAGGACTTCAGAGCTCGCACTCTCTGGGAAACGGGTGTTTATTGCACACAAAATCATCAGCTGTTGTGGTTCATTATATACTGGAAGTATATCTAGGGACGATTCTTGCCTTTGTCAAGTGCATTCTGTTGCCAGGCACCAGCCAGTCAGTTTGTTTCCTCACACAGCTGCTTATATGTGATTGGCTACAGAATTTCAAATTGGTTTCAAATTGGCTGCACAATTGCATAATAGTGCATAATAGTGCATAATAGTGCACACTGAGTGCGCATGCATGTGATTGGCTGCTTCCAGTATATATTCAGCGCTTTCATTTGCTTTTGGGTGTGTCACCTGACTTGACGTCCTCGTAGCCTCGCACCTCCGTGCAGCCAGTGTCAGAGTTGAGGTGTGTTTCGAGTACACGAGGTACAAGAGTACAACGGTTTTCATATTTGGTGACGCGCGGTCGTTTTTTGGGCTGACGTCAAAAATTCCACCATAGGATTCAATGAACATTAAATTTTAATGTTGACGTCAAAACATCGACCACGCGTCACCAACGTGAAAACCGCTATTTTCGCTACACAACTCAATTCTGCGACTGACGTATCTCGGCACCCCCGCCCCCTATGTCAACCCCGGAAAATCCCCCGTCTTCTTCCTATTCCCCTGGTGTTCCTTTCAAATCTGCAGTCGCAACCCTGATGTCCAAACAAATCCACGCGTGTTTCTGTTTCTGAAACAATCGACCCAGTTGGAGTCGCCCCCTCCATCCTAATCAGGGTCTGCCCTCCCCTGGGGGGCGGGGGGCGTCGGCCTGGACCGCCCAACGGTCGCGCATGCGCTGGCGTCCGCTTCATCCGCGCAAGTAGTCCGCCGGCGGGAAGGGACGCACCTTGAAGCTGAAAAATACCAAGGACTGAGGAGCGTGCAGGAAGTTCCACACAGCAGAACCCAGAGGGTTTCTCTGGTGTTGGAGTCTTGAACCAAACACCCAATTGCCAATTGCCATTAAGGGTTTTCACATTGGTGACGCAGCGACAAAAAATTGACGCCCGCGTCAAAAATTTGTGATTGGTCTGGACCGATAATTGGCCGCGCGCGGCAAGCTTTTTGTCGCCGCGTCACCAATGTGAAAACCCTTATTGCTGTTTTATGGACAAGAAGGCAATGCATTTCAAACGTCTTGTCGTCAGTGCAAATCAACGCAATGGAAATGGGTAGAGATGCGGTGGTTGAAACCAAACGGGAGTGTTTGACTTACAGGTGGTCAGGGCTCAGCGTGTAGTAACGATGCGGCCGCGGCGCCCCACAGAAGTCCGTGCAGAGAGCAGACGTGTAGGCGCCCATGTCCAGGTCCACCACCACCCACTCACCCACGTTCAAGTCCGGCAGCTGCGAAACACAGGAGAGTCAAAGGCGCACAGCTACACCCACACCCTGCACCATACCTCGACACACACACCCTGCACGCACACCTCCACTCACCCCTGCACGCACACCTCCACTCACACACTGCACCCACACCCTGCTCGCACACCTCCACTCACCCCTGCACGCACACCTCCACCCACACACCCACACTCAGGTCCCGCAGCTGCGATACACAGGAGAGTCAAGGACGCACAGCTCCACCCACACCCTACACGCATATCTCCACACGCACGCACATTCACAAAAGGATCTCAGAGTGAATCTCGGAATTGGGTGGTCAATCATGGCGTGCACAGTTTTCAAGATTGGAACTGGATGTCTGCTCATGATTGCATTTTTGAGCAGCTCTATTTTACGGATATCTGGTCTCAGGTGTGATCGACTGGCAAAAATCATCCAAGATAGAAAACAACAATGCGAGGTTTTCGTTGTGCAAATTTGAAAACGAGCGCCACGATTCCGACCTTTTCGGTTCATCTTCACCATGACGACAGTGAACACCCGGGGTTGCTCCGTGTCCCTCGTTGAGGAACTTGCTTCCTGGTTAATTTTGCTTCCCATTGCTTCAGGGACAACACCACGACATATGAAAAATGTGTGCAATTTTGAGGCTTGACATTGGCGCCATGTCAAAACTGCTTCCTTGGAACCCACGGCCCAAGAAACACGTGTGGACATTTCCCGCTGACGCACCTCTGGTGGTCCCCTTGCTCTGCGGTATCCTCTGTGCAACTTGTGTGGTCCCAGCACAGCTCAAACCCCGCTTCAGACTCTTCTGTTGGAACCTGGGGCGTACTCGATTAGACCGCAAATTTCGGGTCGAGTTTGCACCCACCCGAAACAGACTGAACCATCAAAAGTGAGTTTCTACTGTTTGCGGTGGAAATTTGGTGTTGGGGTGGTCAGTTCTGTTCGATTGGTTGCACACTTAACCCACACCAACCGCAAATTTGCGGTGAATTTCGGGTCAATCGAATACGCCCCAGGTGTGTCAGGTGTGAGGTCTCTCACCTGCAGGTCGGTTCCGAGGCAGTCTTCCTCCACCGCCGTCTGTCCCCAGATGGTGCTGAGGTGCTGCTTCTCCCCGGCGTCTCTCCTCTGTGTGTAAAACAGGAAGGCGTTGTAAACCAAACAGTGCAATGGGGGTAAAAACCCAGGCCCCGCCCCCCCCCCCCCCCCCCCCCCCCCCCCCCCCCCCCCCCCCCCCCCCCCCCCCCCCCCCCCCCCCCCCCCCCCCCC
>JAAUXT010115637.1_pt1 | contig 23286 bp, 23 predicted proteins | sample 7278171 | NCBI WGS metagenome assembly JAAUXT01 (sample SAMN14350112, study PRJNA611818) | marine sediment metagenome | isolation source: surface marine sediment (1.8m) | place: French Polynesia: Moorea | collected 2018-08
CTAGAATAGAAATTTTGATACTTTGCACAATTTTGCTGTGCAGCATGCGCAACATTTTGAATATCAGCCAAAGAAAACCATCAACGAAAGTAACCATAGCAATTAAACACAAAATATAAAATTTAGCACAAGTGATTATCTACATTTTCTCATAATATTATATTCAGCAAAAATCAAAAAAATCACATTTTGACTTTCAACCAACAAAAAACCAGCAACGAATGTTGCCATAGCAACCAATCACCAATTCTAAAATTTAGCCTAAGCAATTCTCTACATTTTCTCAATATACTTCCTTCAGCAGATATCAACCATTTCTGAGCTCTTTAGCCATTTATACAGCCATACCCAATTTTCACCATGTCAGCCATATTGCTTTTTTAGCTGTAAAAACATGCAAAATCAAAAATTTGTTCTTTTGACACTTCGTGCATCAACTACAGCCCAAAAGTGAACAAAAAAACCAAACATGACTGAAATTGAACAAATAGAACACTTTCAAACTCATGTTCACACATTTTGCCTCTTGATGCCTATAGGTGATTTTCACCACCACACATTATACAATGTATGGTTCAAATCACCTAAAAATGGATTGGTGACCCAACGCAATCATGCATCACACACTTAAACATGGAGCCAAACACACAGTGTGGACAGGTGTGCATAGTGCGCAACAGAAAAGTGCAAGAATACGCAAACCCCCCAAAAAAATCGCTACACACGGGTCGTGCGTAAGACCGTGTTCATGTGTTGACGCACCCGGTGTGGATTGCGGGTCACTGTTGCCTCAACGAATTGCAGCCTGCCGTGAGAGTTGGCGGGAAAAAGGGCTCTTCTCACAGGGTCCGATGCAGAAATGACCCATGAAAGAAACTCAAAACAGAACAAGGAATATCACTTACGACCACCGCCAGAGCTCAGAACCACTTTGCCTTTCATTGCTGTGTGCATGAAGCAATATTGGAATGTCCCTTGCTCGACTTGTGTACTGTGTCGCGCACCCGTTTCGCTATTCAATACTTAACGTCCTGTGCTTTCACCACGTTTCGCCAACATAATTCAACATATTTCAGAGGTAAAAACAAAAGATTTTGGCCCCCAAAAAACTAATTTGAGACACTGTTCAGTTTTGTTGTGCGCAGTTTTTGTACAACATGTATTGGTCATCGAAGCGCAACGTTAGCTCTACCACGCTGCGATCATGAGGCCTCTCGTACATGACCTCATTGTGGTAGAAGTAAGTTCACACACTGCAAAATTGGTTCCTGTGAAATCATACAACGACTTTTCGAGACAATTTTTGTAGCGTGTGTGAACTCTTACAAGGAGTGTGGATGTTTCTAAACTGCTGAGCGTGTCCAGGCAAAGGCCACGGACTTTGGGTTCATTTTTTATTCACGGGGAACACGCTGGCCCAACACACTGATGAAAAGTGTAGATCTACACCTGCAAGACTTCCACTGTAGAAAGTCGTAACAAAGGGGAGTTTGAGCAAACAGCTCGCAACTCTGGAAACGCAGACGCAAACGTAACTTTGGGTGCTGTGATAGTCAAAAGTTACGTTTGCGTTTGCGTTTCCAGAAAAACTGTTTTTTTTTTGTGGAAAGCGCACGAGTCGTTGCCCAGAGACGCGTTTGTCAGAGTTGTGAAGCATAACATCCAAGTGGGGTTTTGTGACTATCAGATTGTGCCAAAAGTTAGGTTCTCGCTTCTAGGGTCGCGGGCTGTTTGTTGAAACTCGCCATTTATTTTTTGACATGTATACGGTTGGTGTTCGGGTTGGCATTGGGTCTTGAATTTACACTGGATACCAATAACAATGAAAAGAATGGTATCTGTCTCATTGATCTGGCAATTTGGGCACATCCGAAAAGGAAACAGGATTTTCACACAGATGACGCGGAGTCTTAAGCGGTTTTCACATTGGGTGACGTCGACTTCAACTTCATCTGTCTGAACGGCACTTTTGACGTCGACGTCAAAATTTAACCTGACGCCCAATTGCTGAGCATCAAAAAATGGTCTAGACCATTCTTTGACATTGTCAATAAAAGTTGACGTCGACGTCAAAAAAAGTTGCCGTCGTCACCAATGTGAAAACCCCTTAAGATATGACGCGACGCCAGGAACGGACTGGACCGTATTCTTTGATGCTCTCCATTGGGCGTCATGTTAAATTTGACGCCCGCGCGTCAAAATGACGTCTGCGTCAACAAATTCTGATGGGGCCCTGCCTGTGTGAAAAGCCTGAAAGGATGTCTTCTTGGGTTCCTGGAACTCATGTTGATTGCGAGTGAGATGGCAAAAATGTCACTGAGATTTGCATTGCATGCTTGTCGCAGTTCTAACACTGCGACAAGCATGAAGGCTTTTGACACAGGCTGGTGGCGTCAAATTTTTTGAAGCCAGCGTCAAAATTTTGATGCGCAGGCGTCAAATTTTACATGACACCCAATGGAGAGCATCTGCAAAACAGTAAAGTAAAAATAGTCCAGGCCTCCCGTCAAGATTTTGACGCCGCATCACGGATGCCGTTTTCTGTCTCGATCTTTTTGTGCCGTATCTCGTCAGAAACAGCATCTGTGCCATATGAGGAATAATAAACTCTGTCCAAAAGACTTGTACTCAATATTTGGGTCTCGATTGCTGCGCATCTCGACCCAAATAGTGAGTACTCGTCTTCAGTACCGCGTTCAATATTCCTAACTGAAAATCCTAATTGTTACACGCGTGCCGCATGAGGCTTGTTCGAGGTTTATCCCTCCGCGATAGAGAAGAGACAGCAGCCGTGTGGTAGAGGCTGTCACTCAGGTATGACCACCGTGTGTAGGGTTGATGCGGCAAAGAGAGATTCACACAGGTGTGATGCTCTCAGTGACAGACCAGGCTTCGGTTATGGTTTCCCTGAGATCGAACACAGACAGACAGACAGACAGACAGACTGTCTGACTGACACACACACACGTCCACACACAACCCTCGCACACACACACACACACACACCAAGCTCTGTAGCATTGGAAACTTCACACACACACACACACACACACACACACACAACACAGGAGCGCAGATCTCTGTTGGTGGGTGGAACCAGCCATCTAGGTGGTTGTTCTGCAAAAGGGGTTTTCACACAGGCAGGGTGGCGTCAGAATATTTGACGCACGCATCAAAATTTTGATGCGCGAGCATCATTTTTTTTCCCATGACACCCTATGAAGGGTGTCAAAAAAACAAGACAAACTGGCCCAGTCCGTTCCTGCCGTCGCGTTAAAATTTGACGCCGCGTCATCAGTGTGAAAACACAACTTGTTTGTTCAAATGTAGCATCATCTGCAGAATTCGTTGTATCGGTTTTGGGCGCAGGGAAATGCAACAACTGCATCGCACAAACAGTACAACAGGACTTTCTCGCATTGAGACAAAATGTTGTTTGTGCTTTGTGCATGGACTCAAAAAGGCAAAACGCTTTGCGTTGTACAACGTGACTAAAAACATTTGCAGTTGTTGAAAGGTGTTTCACTGAAGGCTTCAACAATCCCACTTGCATTGCAAACACAGGCAACAGAATCGTGTACGAGCCTCACGAGGCAGAATGCAAAACTCCATAAACCTGTCAACCTCTGCACGCCTCCTCCCCGTGATGTCTCCAGCTAGCGCTTTGGCTGTGCCAGGCACAGGCAATGGCTATTGCTGAGCCCTATCTCGAATCAAAAGGATGCATGGCCGCACACACACACACGCGCGCACTGGTGGGTTTGAAGTGGTTGACCCTCTGCTATTTGATCCCGAGGGTTTTGCTGAGTCAAGTCTCCTTCAGCGCACATCCTGTTTTCCCGAAAGGTGTTTTACTTTTGCTGACTGGTGGTTATTTTCCCTTTTTGGGAAAGTTTCCTTCAGATTCGTCGAGCCTTCGTCCTGATCACTCGCTTCGCACTGCAGGTGAGCACCGTTCATTGATATTTCTTGGAACTGCGTCTGAAATAGTTGGAGTCCGTCCAAGTTCGACTCACGTGGCAAACGTCAAAACGGGGATTTTACGTACGACTTTATTTTTCAAACATCCATGCCAGCGTCAAAGTTGTAGGTAATCGTGTGATTGGCCAGTAAGATGGAAATGGCGCTTTTTTTTTGACGTTGGCGTTGACGCGACGTACGCCTCAAACATGATGCCGAAATTTCCAAAACGTCATGGCAAACGTCAACGTGACACGGGTTCGGTAAACAAAACACAGCTGCCAAAGAGTAGACAAAGACGAATCCTCAGAAGTTCTTGTCTCGAGCGCAAATGTAACACCTGACGCATGCTGTCTCACACAGGTTCTCCAGACTTATCATGTCGATCACAGGAGCCAACATGGTGGCCGAAATCACTTCGGCGCTCACAAAAGAACGACTGAAGGATGGATTTCTTAACCATTTTCTGTATTCGACGCATTCTTGCCCGTTCTTAAGGAAAATTGTGAGGGATGGACCGTTTCATGGAAGAATGATCTTGATTTCATACTGACTGATGTTTTCGTTTTTTCTTGCAGGCATGGATGAGAGAAGAGCACAGAAACGCGACGGACAGACAGTGGGTCGGCGCGGGGCTGGTGCTGCTCGCAGATCTCGTCGATGAACACGGGGGCAAGCGCACCAAGGTGAGGCTTGCAACATCTCAAGTGAGACTGGCGACAAAATTGAACAATTGGGGGCCGCAGAGAGCAGTTGGGGTCAGGGGTCCCCTTTTGCAGGGGTTCTGCAGCCACGTGTTCAGCACAGTTCGTGATCTTGATCGTGTCTTTTGCAACAGGCCGAGATCCAAAACTCCCGGGGTGAGACGGCCATGGTGATCACTACGAGAGACTACAATGCAAAGGACAGTACATCTGCTCACTATGAGATTTACGGCAATAGCTATGAGAATGTGGGTGTCGCAGATAAAACCACCGCGTTGCAAAAGGTAAAGGGCTTTTTCAAGAGGAACTGGAAATCGTTGCTCGTGATAGCCGGAGGCGTAGCTGGGGTCGTGGCTGCAATTGGAACAGGCGCCTTGCCCCTCGTACCTGTAGCGGCAACTCCTGGTGTTATCGCGGGGTTTAAAATAGCTGGAAACGAATCAACGAGGAGGAAAAATAAGCGCCAAAAACAGATCAAAGGCAAAAGTCCACTGAAAGCGATCGAATATCATTCTCAGCCTCAGCAGCGGGGAGGGGGTGCACTCACTCAGCCACTGGGACGGGGAGCACTCGCTCAGCCGCTGGGACGGGGAGCACTCGCTCAGCCGCTGGGAGGGGGTGCACTCACTCAGCCACTGGGACGGGGAGCACTCGCTCAGCCGCTGGGACGGGGAGCACTCGCTCAGCAGCTGGGAGGGGGTGCACTCACTCAGCAGCGTCCGCTTGTGGCTCCGAACCTTGGACAGGGGAGTCTGTATGAGCAACAAAGGCTGGACCTTTTGGAACAGCAATCCAACCAAAACTTGTTGGCTGAAAAACACAGACAAGACTTGTTAGAACAGCAGAAAAGGCACAGCCAAGACCTGAAAGACCAACAAAGGCTGAACCCTTTGGCGCCGCAATCCAGCCAAAACTCGTTGGCTGAAAAACACAGACAAGACTTGTTAGAACAGCAGAAAAGGCACAGCCAAGACCTCAAAGACCAACAGGGCAGGCACGAACTGTTAGCTCTGCTGCAAAGGCAGGACTTGCTGGATCTGCATGGTGCGCAGCGCCAGAGAGCTTCCGGGGCTAATGCTATGCTTGGTGATTGAGACAGTCCAGACAGTTCAGACAGTGACTAAGATGGGGACTCACGTTGATCAACACCTCCCCCTGTGTGACCAACTGCTCTCTAACGTTCATAAAAAAGCTTATTTTGTTCCCAAAACAGCGCTCAATTTAAGTCCACGCTTTCTTGCCCCCATATTCACAAGAACTGGAGAGGTGGAGAGGTTTTGAGTTAACATTTAACAAACGTTCCAGGCAGCTGAAGAAGACTTAGAATGCAAAAAATAAAGCGTTCTCATGCAAACCCACGCATTCGCTTTCGACAATTAAGATGAGGAACTTTTTGATGGTGATGGTTTTTACTAAACAAATTAACTGAAGCTGAATGCATCTTACTCGAGTTGTGCTTGATTCTCATCACTTTCTTCCTGATCAAGACTTTATTTTTATCAGAAACGCTTGTCACCAAAAAACCCCACACACAGGTTGACCTTTGGGAATGCAATGGAAATTTCCATCAGCACAGAAACCAGGCTGATGTAGTGCTTGTGTGCGATGCGAGCGATGCCCACCACTGCTGAGCTTTACCAAGGAACAATTGCGTGCTGGTTGAGTTTTTGTCTTGTGCATGGTGAACATGGTTACTGTTTCTGACAAGGGTTGAAAGTTGCCACAATGCGGCTCGTACCGTTGGAAAATTTTTTCTGGTGATACTGCCGAATTTTGAATGTTATGCATTTTGCAGTCGATTTTTCTTTCTGTCCGGCATACCCTGTATTTCTGAAGTTTTGGGTCATTTCCTTACGTTTTCGCTTGAAAGTTTTTGTGGTCGCCTTTGAGTTCAAATATGATGCCGAATCGAATCTCTTGCTGATGACAATTGTGTCAGACTGTAAACAATGAAATTGTTCTGAACATATTGGTCTGAAAACGAAGTGTCTCAGTGAACAGAAAGCGTGCGAGAAAAAACATATATTTGTGAACAGTGAACATCCGAGATCCCTGCCGAAGTATGTGTTCGTCGTGTGTTTGTTCGATTCAGAGGTTGTGCTGTATGCAGAGTGGGGTGGAAAAAATGCGAACATTTTTTGAACTGGGTATGACTTTACAAAATCGCCGAGCCAATGCTGGATCGTGAGATCGCTACTTGTGTCAAGTTGTAACAAGCGGCGCGAACAGAACACTTCACGCGTCGAACACTGAACTTGTGTGACGATAGTGTAAATCGTACGTATTCCCATCATTTCATAAAGGTTGTGATGAACCCTTCTTGTTTCAAGGATCAATAAACCGTTTTAACACAATGGTTTTGTTTTGTTGGAGAGGCAACAGGCACGAAGATGAAAGTCACGAACCGTAGCGAAGAATGCATTCCCGGTGATATCAGCCTCGAGTGCTGAGCTGACGTCAAATGGGGAATGGTGAGAGCACGGAAGTGGTGGGCGTTAGATTGGAGGGCCCGTCAGCATGCCAAAAACTTTCCTTGGCGACGCGATTTCGCCTCAGCTGTGAGCAAGTTTTTGAAGTGACCGCCCTCATGGACCGTGGGGAGGGTGAATGGGTTTTCACACAGATGACGTAGCATTGAAAATTTTGACGCGACGCCAGGAACGGATTGCACTACGACCTTCTTGCATGGGGCGTAATGTTAAATTCAACGCCTGCGTATCAAAAAATCTGACGCCACCCTGCCTGTGTGACAACAAGCTTCAGCCGCACGCTTCGGCGAAGCGCGGCAACCGCCATGCATGACACTCCAGCGAAGTGATTCTTCAACTGCGCTGTCTTGATACGAGGTTGTATTCAATGAAAGTGAGAATTGTCATATTCACGATCGGCCTGGAAGGACACGGGTGGTTGATTTGAGGCAATTGATTCCTTTTACATTATCAGTGCAGACTGGCCAATTGGCTTCACCTTGAGCATGATGAGTCTCAACATCGTTGGATCGGACCTCGTACCACAGCCGCAAACCAATGTTGAGTTGGATTTCTCACTGTGGTGTGTTGTGTGAAATATTTTTGCTCACACTCACTTCAAACTGAAAGGCTCTTGCTCCTGTCCCTCGTCTGACACAATTGTGTGTTGTCTGGCGTCGTGCGAAATTGGTGTGATAACTTGTCATTCGCTTGCACGAAGCGGTGAAACTGAACCAAGAGTGCACGTGCGTTTGTTATCGTGACGCTTTACCTTGTGCTGGCTTCAGTGTTATGTCATATAGCACAAGTGTGATAGTTGAGTAGTTTTCAAGTAATCAACGAGAAACGCCCCTCAAATATCGCACTAGTGCTGTATTGATCAAGATTGATTTGTTCCAAAGAGACAAATTGCGGAAATTTGAATTTCGCGGGACGGATCGTTTGGTGGTTGCAATGTGAGATAAACAAGTGCCACCCTCTGTAGTTATTTTCTAGTGTGTTGTGAATGTACACTTCAAACTTTGGGTCACGAAAATTCCCGTAGTCGGAGATGTTTGTGATTGAGAATTCAACTGTCGAGTCGAAGTTGCTCTTGTTTCGATGAACCCTGAAAATGGGAACAAACTGAATGTCAACTTTTCCTGCATAACAACCAACGCACAACTACGTTCACGCTCCCATGGCTTCTCATTGACCGCACTTCCTGTGTTGACGTTCATCTTCACCTTGTCTTGATAGAGTAGCCACAGCAAGAGGTCTTGGCACAACAAGATTCCAATAGGATTTGTTGTTGGCGAGTCGGGATGTACCTGTGTCAAGGGGGCACAGTGAGCAGTGCATGATCAACGAAACAGGTGACAATGTACCAAGGTATACACACTGACTGCTCCCCAGACCTCTGCAACCCCTTGTGCCTCCTGCCCCTCAGGTCACTCATGGATGTTGCTGACAACACAGATCTGCCAGTGCACTGTGTCACAGGCTGAAAAACACACCATTTGTGTGTCACAATGACTGTCATCATCTTGGCATATTTTGTGCTTCTGGGTAAAAATATTGCTGAAAATTTTGTTCTCATGTGAATATTCAAGAGGTCCAAAAGTGATTTTGCTGGAAATATTTCTGTTTGAGTTGTTGATGAATCTTAAATTCCTTTGGAGCTTATCCACCAGGACTGGACAATTGTTTGGTGTCATATCACAAGGGGTTGCATATCAATGCATGATATTGAACTGTTGAAGTAAAGCCCAAACAAAGATGGGGTGCGCACACAATGGGTACAAGGTATTCCACGGTACTTTGGCTGTTGCAGTGTCAACACTTCAGCCCCATTAGATCTGGGCTCTGCCTGCACGATTGCACACAGCTACATATCAATGTGACTGAACAGATGTTCAAGTGCTAGTTCTGTGTCACTGAACCTGCAAAACAGTTCAGAAGAAAAGGAAATGACACTTGTCCTGTTCTCAAACACATGCCTTCACAAATTGGCTTTGAGAATATCTCATCTTGGTGTCACAAAGTGAGAGTCAGAGACAATGAGGTTTGTGCTTCAGTTTCAATCAAAGTTGGTGTTGAATGTGAAATCAATTAGTTTTCTCCCTGCTGATCTCAATTATATGGAAGCCTGTGTTACAAAGTGAATCACTGCACCCAGTAAGTTCCTATGTGCTGTACAGATTTAATGAGTTTTGTCTGTACTGTAACTACAGGTGATCAAATATTCAAGTCAGAATGAAAATTTGACTGTATTTTCACTTAGCACTGACAAGCAAAGCTCTGTTTCTGTCTCAACCAGGGTCCTCCCCATCACAATGAAAAGGATCAGCCTGTTGATAGGTGGGTAAAAATTACTTGGTCTCTGCCATGGAAAGTGTTTTATGTGCCTCACCATTTTAGTTTGTGGATTTTGTTTGTTTTTGTGTTTGTAGGGAACCTCATCCTGACCCACTGCTTCCAGAAGCACATCTTTTGTGAAGGTACTTCAGAAAATGGTAAGCAAGGTTGTCAAATGTGAAAAGCTCAAGAACACTTTTAGATTCCCATTGCAATTGAGGAAATATCTTTGACAGGCACAGCTGAATGTACAACAACCTATTTGGGGACTGAATACAGAGGAAACAAGTCAACCACACAGTTTGGTAGAACGTGCCAGGCGTGGAACAGTAACAACCCACATGTACCATTTCTCGATCGGTCTCCTGATTTCATCCAAAAACATAATTTGATATGTGAGCATTTTGCAGTTACACTAATGCTTTGCGAATTAGAATTTTGCACTCTTTGCTGTGCTGTCGCCTTGAAAAAGATATTTTGGACCCTTTCACTTGCATGCAAATGTGAAAGAATACATCTCCATTCAAAGTGTTTGAAATGGAGAAATGTCAATGGTTCAGATATTTTGATGAGCAAGACCACAACCTGGTGAAAGAAAAACAATCAGCAGGATCTTTCTGTTTGCAGCTAACTTGTGCAGAAACCCACATTCCGATCCAGGTGGGCCCTGGTGCTATACCACAGATAAGAAAGTGAGATGGGAGTACTGTGGCATTGTCACTTGTCCAGGTAATTCATTGTCATCTTATACCCTACAGATGGCCAGACCATTCCCACTTTGTTTTATCAATTCTGTCAAAATTTCTTCTCAACAAAAAAAATCTTTCAGAATTGGAATGCATAGTAACAGAAAAAGGGAGAGAATACAGAGGGACCAAGTCAACAAGTAGATCTGGAGCCAAGTGTTTGGACTGGCATGAGTCATGGTGGGGTGAAAAGCGAGCAAGTATGGGTAGTAAGTGCACAAAGGAAGCTTGCTTCAGTCAATATTTTGTCTTCTCCTTTCACAGTCACCCCAATATATGGAAAATGTTTCTTCATATCAACCAGGCACCGATTCTTTTTTTTGAATCAGAAAGCCTCTGTGATGTTATGGAAATCACAGAAGACAATATTCAACAAATATTCCTCACATCCAATGCAAAACAGAAACGCTTGTCCAAAATGATGAAATTTGAGCTTTGTGCAAGAGTACAATGCAAGTTCCCAACATATTCAGTTTCAAAATGCACAATGTCATTGGAAAGCCCTGAACCACCCTTTGAATGTTTTTTTCAGCCCAAGATCAAAGCCGACTGAGCCCTATTTTCCCTGTGTTTTGTATCGTACTACAACAAAACTGGAACAACTTCAAGCTTTCCCAATCATGAAAAACTCCTTTTTATTTCTCAGGAGGCAATTTTTTTCTTCTGTTGGTTTTGCCACCAGTTTAGTTCTGATACAGAACAGGAGCTCAGAATGTGTGGATTCTTGAACCTCATGACTGTTTTGTTTTGTGACGTGTAATGGTTTTGTTGCTGCAGGCAACTACTGCAGGAATCCCTATGACTGGGATGGACCTTGGTGTGACACAGTAAATGGCCATGAGTACTGTGATATTCCCAAATGCAACCATACAAGTAAGGAGTCAAAACAAAGAATTATGTTTAGATTATCTTTTGTTGAGGACTGCATGAAAGTTTGAACTTACTCTGTAGTGAGTGTGATTTTGTCTGCCGCTTCTTTTTCAAGGCACATTGTTCACCACCTTTGTCCACGCGTCCGAACAAGTATCTACATCAACCTCAAGGAGTTTGGATGATCAATTGAGCAACGGGTACCAAAACACCTCAAGCCAAGGCACGCACTCTTCAGACTTGTGCTGACTGGATTCAAATATTCACACAAATAGCAGGGCAACTGGTTCAGCTCATGTAGAAATGAAAACTATTCAGACCATTTCAACAAATAACAACGCTGCTGTTTTCAGGTTTTGGCAGCATCAAGCTCATCCAGATCACCCTGGTATCATCATTTGCTGTGTTTGCAGCCATTTCGTTTTCATTCTCCCTATTTATGAGGTAACAAACACAAAATTTGCTTGTGCAGAAATGCATTATGTTCAACTTTGCTGCCTCAATTTCAACTTTGCTGCCTCAATTTCAAAAACTCCAGTGTTGATTATTGATTCAAGGCGAAAATACAAGGCGTATAAGAAAAGGAGAACGTTGAAACGAAGGATGAATGACATGGGGCTGGATGTTTTGACTCAGAACTTGAGCATAGAGTTTGCTCAGGAGATCAAGGAAGTCTGGTGTGACCCTGGAACCTTGTGTTTTCAACAGTTAATTGGAAATGGTGAGCCCTCAAATTTTAATCTTGTACTTATTCACTGCTTGCTTATGCACATTCTCCATTCACTCTTGTTCCAACAAAACCATTTATCTTGGACATGTTGACCACAACCCTATTTATCTACAACTGCAGGACATTTTTCCATAGTTTGGTCTGGCCTTTTTGAAAAGGAACCAAGAAGAAAACTTCATGTTGCTATTAAAGTTGCCAAAGGTACGAACTTGTCGACTTGTAGGGTAGACCTGTTTTTGAGGAAATGAAATTGTTGTGTTTCTTGACACCTTGTGATCCTTTGGTCGGAAACTTGTCTCTTGTTCTATATTTCAGCTGATTTCAAAGAAAAATGGATGGTTGAAAGAAAGTGGAATTCCAGGCATGAACTCAAAGCTCATTTTGACAAAAGACCAGGTACAGAAAAATGATTTTGGAAAAAGTTTTTGTTTAACAGCAACTGAGTATGGCCAATAAATATTCCTCAAATGTTCTGTTTGTCAGTGGAATTGGATTTGGATAAAAGTACAGTCCAAGACTTCTTGGCAGAAGCCTTAATAATGAGGAAATTTAAACATCCCAATGTACTGACAATGTTGGGTGTGTCAACTTATGAAGGGAAACCTTGCATCATTTTACCTCTCATGACAAATGGAGATCTCAACAAGTATCTGAGAGCAAATAGAACAGTAGGTAGAAACATTTTGTGACAAACCATTTTTACAAATTCATGACCTGGTATTGTCCACATGAGCATAAAAGATGTTTACCAACAGGACTTTTCCAGTGGAAAATGCATTCAGTTTGCTTTGGAAATTGCAAAAGGAATGTCTCATCTGGCTGGACAGCAGTTTGTTCACGGTGATCTGGCAGCCAGGAACTGTTTGTACGTATGCTTTCCACAACAATTCAATTGTTCCTTTTCTGGACCAAGCAAATTTGAAGTTTCTGACCTCTGAACCCAAAATTTGAACTTGACATTGCTCACACATCATGCTCAACCTGAACATCCTTCAAAAGACACAAATTTGAAACTCATCTTGACCCCAAAGTACTGTTCACCTGTTTTCTGTCTCCACACCTGTGTGTGATTTCTTCTGGTCGGTCCTGATTCCACTTATTCAAACATTTGAGTGACCTAAAAGATTGGCAAGCATCCTCAATTCACCTCAAAAAAGCAAGTATGGGATGTGAGGGTGGTGTCGTTTGAAGGCCACAAGATCAAAACATGCCATAGGAAAAGTGACTCTTGTCAGACTTGCATTTTGTCAGGTGTTCTCTGCATGATACTTCCTGTCCAATAAGAGCCGTCACCCATCTCCATCCCTCCAATATGAAGAACAGGAATGATTTGAATTCACACTTTTTCAGAAAGCAACAAAATCTCAAGGGTGTAAATGGTAATGTGTGGCATTTTTGCCCTGCCATTTCATCTGCTTGCAGTGGTCCTATGGAGTTGTGCTTTGGGAAATATTTAGTTTTGGCGATGCTCCTTATTTGGGTGTCAAGAACAGAAATGTGCACCAATGGCTTGTGGCTGGACACAGACTAGACAAGCCCAGTGGGTGTACAAATGATATGTAAGTGTGTGTTACTCATGTTGAAGATCTTGGTTGTTTGTTTGTGGACCAAACATGCCTTTAGGGAAGGAAATATACCATTTTTTTTATCTCTCTGCCAGATACAATGTCATGCTTGATTGCTGGCATTATGACCCAGAGAAAAGACCAAGCTTTGAGGAACTAGTTGAGATCACCAACAACATTGCAGGTGCCATTTTTTACTGCAGCATGCAGTGTTTTTGACAGACAGTGTGATCAGTGTGCAGCCCAATTTTACAAGCATTTTTTTTTGTTTTCAGACCATGAAACTGGTTATAAAGAAGTCACGGAAGAAGAGTGTACGGGGCAAATATGTGAGTGTGCTTCAACGTTAATACCAAAGTTCTTGCATGGAAACCTACAAAATGTCTGTCAAAGGCACTCCATGTGGAGCAAGTAATTGTTCTGTTATTTCAGATGAAGAAATTGAACATGCAAAAGTCATAGAGGTGTCTGCAAACCAAATTGGTGGGTTTCCTTCTACTGACATTTTAAAGTGTGGATTGAAACTTCAAACAGATAACTTTTATTTTGTTGTTCAGATGAAGAGAGTGGCTACGAAGAAGTCAGACTGGAGTGTGTGAAGGGAACATGTCTGTGTCTGTCAAATCAAGAAACTGATCAGCAAGAAGACAAGAATGAGCCTGAAATCCACATTGGTGAGCTTCCTTCATGTTGACTTCAAAGTCAAGAATGAAAGGCCAATTGAAAAACACTTACAAATTGGTCAAAAAAGACCAAACATCATTGTTGAAGATCACTCAATTTTGAGTGACTGAAAGAGTGAGCAACCAAAACAAAATACATGCAGGCAACAATGTTTGATGCAATGCAGTGAATACCTGTTTCTTCATGAAGATGAATTTCACATTTGGATCTTTTGGATTTTCTGAGGAGCCTGTGTTGTTCAAATTCTGGGATTGGTGAAGGCTAAAAGTTTGCATTTATGCACCAGGAGATTCTTTTTATTTGGGTACACTTGGGTGCATTCAAAAATAGAAAAAGACAAATTGTTTGAATTTGATCCTTCACAAGTGCACTCCAGTTAACATGTGTTCTGGTTGCTGTCCAGCTCCACACGGCCATTTTTGAGCTTCAGGCCAAGCAAGTGAACATGAACAAGTCAGACCAGAGTGTGGGAACAGCACATGTAAGTGCCCTCCCAAAGTCAAGAAAGAAAACACCATGTTGTCAAACATGAGTCTGCTAACCAAATTGGTGAGCTTCCTTCCTGCAAACACCAAAGTCAGGTTTGTAACTCCAAACTGACCAAAATTCACTTTTGTGCCCTTCAGATCAAGAAAGTCAATTTGAACAAGTCAGACCAGGGTGTGTGGAAGGAACATATGAGGGTCACTCAGATCAAGAAACTCTTCAGGAAGAAGATGAGTCTGCAATCCACATTGGTGAGTATAATTTGTACTTACATCAAAGTCAAAGGTGAAACTGCAAACTGACAAACATATGTTTTGTCCTTCAGATCAAGAATGTGGCTATGAAGAAGTAAGACCGCAGTGTGTGGATGGAAGATGTCAGTGTGCATCCTTGCCTTCAGAGAAGGAACAGATGAGAGACGGACCAGATGACGTCACCGAGCCACATGGTACAGGCGACAGTGGTAGCTCCAGGACAACACACCACCACGTGTCTCAGCTCCTGGGCAACACCTCTGGAGACCTCAGTGCCACAAAGTTTGAACTGCCCATATGAAGTATATTTTCCAGCTGTATTGGGGCAGTTTCGAATGGACGACCTTCAGTCAACACAAATTTGTTGTCTCAGTGCAAACTCGCCAAAAGAGAATACCATGCGCTGCGAAACATTAACCTGCCATCTTGGATCACTGCAGCTTCGATATGGAGAGACTGTCAGGAGTTCTTGTGAAGAAATTGCGCTCAAAGACAATGGCAGTAAACACTGAAATCCATGGATTTTACAGAAGGTTTGGTCCTGACAATGAGAAAATGAAGAAGAACATGAGAATCAGAAGGAAATTGGTTTATTTCTTGGGGGGCGCTTCTGTGTGTCCATGAAATGATCAGTTGTCCTAAACCCACACAAATTCAAAAAGACCCGAAAGATCTAAATTTGAAATTTTTCTTCACTATGAAACAGGTTTACACAAGCTTTAGTGAGACACTGCCTACAGGTGCTTTGTTTCGGTGGCCCATCACCAAATCAGCTGAAAAGTGTGGCCTCCAGTGTTGATGTTGCCCAGGTTCTTCCCTGTCCATTCAGGGGAAGGTTTTGTTTTGTGTCTGTGTCAGAGTGACCTCACACACCTTATTTTGCCAAATGTTTTGAAAAATGCATTCACTAAAAGCACTGATATGTATGGTCATGCCAAATTGAATTGGAAGAAAATTGGGGCCAGTCAAAACATCTTGAACTTGCCCTGAAGCAAATGGAAAATACAACCACCTCATTGGGTATGTGAGCAGAGAGAAGAAATCAGAACAAATCTTGCAAATTCTTTTTCAACTGGGAACATGCTTTTGAAATCCAAACAGTTTCAAAAATTATTCCATGACAAGGCTGAAGACAACACCAAAATTGTAATGAGGTTTGATAGTTCAATTTCATTCACTGCTCATGTTAGATGCATCATCATATCAGTAAGACTGCCATGTCAAAATGCAAAGGACTTAAGATTCACAGCCTGAGTCAAAGATATTGCCAATAAGTTATTTTCCCAAAGTGGAGAGCAGAAGAAATTGGACGTCATGACAAACTATCCTTCCTTCGGCAAATATGAAAGCTGAGGATCTGTGCACAGGAATGAGTGGGGTGAGTTTATTGATAGGTGTTGACAGCAAAACTTGCTGGTGCATTGAAACTGCAACAATGAGTTCCACACAAAGTGAAACACAATATCCCCAGGAGCAACATGAAAACACATGATACTGTATTTTCAGCTGATACACACCAGCACTGAACCTTTACATTTTTTGCATTGTTGTTTTTAGTGATTTGCGCCGGTACCAGTCAAGTGCGAAGCACTACAGGCATCTTCTTCCAAAAGTATGTGTACAACACTTTCTCTATGAAAATGGTGCTCAATTGTATTCATATTTGGTCTGTAAATTACTTCTTGGTCAAGGATAAGGCGCCAGGAAGAAATTGGACCAGTGTGTAATACTTTGAATTTGGCTCTGTTTCAATTTACTCTTGTCTGGAGTATTGACCGCAAGTCACGCCAGGCCGGTCGGCCTATTTTTTGATAGTGTTGACCCAAAAGCTTCTGTAAACTTTGGTTTTTGCAACAAACACAATTCACACCTTTCTGGGTCATTGATCCGGATGTACTACAAAGGAGTGATTTTGCTTGGTGAGCGAACAATTAATATCTGATAAACTTTTGTGTCAATGTGTCCTTTTTGTGTGCAACAACTTGAAATTATTTGGCATGTTGTTTTTGTGCAAGGACTGAAAATTGTTTTGTATATTTCTATATCTGCCTTTCAGGCTATTTCATAATATCAGGCTCATTTATGATCATTTTCTGTGATGGGGCTTCAATTCCAACAGGAGCAGAGGAAAAAAATGAGACAGGTTTTAGACTGAGGGACAAGAAGAGTGGATTCCTTTCTATGTGTTTCAAACAAAAAATAACTTTGTCTTTGGGTTTCCTCTTCAGATGATGAAGCAGAATGCACCACCACGGTCTTGGGGAAAGAATATAGAGGAAACAAATCAATCACACAGTGTGGAAGAACCTGCCAAAGGTGGGACACAGACTTCCCACATAAACAGATGGGGCAACGGACTTTGGCCAAGAGGAGAACCAGTGGACTAGAAGGTAGTAAAATAACAAATTTGATGGACAGCATAATATTCATCTATTCTCTCATGTAACATGTATGTAAATGCAAATCTGAGAAATTCATCTGCTTTGAGAGTGTGATCATGTTACAGAAAACTACTGCAGAAATCCAGATGATGATCCAGGTGGGCCCTGGTGCTACACAACTGATATGAAAGTAAGATGGGAATATTGTGGGATAGTCACATGTCCAGGTGAGAACACAACTGCACTGCTACTCAACATGAGCACACCACCTCATGAACTTGCCATAACTTATCAATAACAGGGTACCCTGTTTGTCAATTATGCAACAAACTTTGCAGTAAAATAGAAAGAAAAGAACAAGAATGTCCATAAACCAAGCATTGGTCATAATCCAGGGGATGGGTAACTACCATATTGTGTTGTGCTCAATGTCCTGGTCAGCAAACCACTTGTTGATTGAAAGACTGCCTGGTGTCATCCTGCAAACAAAATTTGGAAACTTGGTACAGTGAATATTAGGGCTTCAAGCTCAACAAACTGGAAGGATCAAACTTTCCAGTTAGATATAAATTTCCTGTTCAACCAAAAAGGGTGTTTGTTGTGCCCAGAGGGAGTATTTCAACCTCAACTTGCCTGTCCAATTGCTTTAAAATTAATTTTGATCACTGAAGTGGCTGAAGTGCAGGATTGCTTGTGTTTGTGTTCCTCTGCATGACAAGTATATAATGACAATTCAGGTACCTGTTCTCAGCTTATTGTTGAACAGGAAGTTGTTTAGAATGCTTGGAAACCAACAAAGGGAAAGAAAGAAAAGCATCTGGAGTTGTGCACATACAGAAAACTCCCAGTACATTCTGGTATTGTTGTTTCTTTTTTCATAAGAGCACAGAATGTTGTTTACCTTCAGTTTTGGAGTGCACAACCACATATTCAGGCAAGGAGTACAGAGGGACAAAGTCAACAACTAAATCTGGGAAAAAGTGCATACCCTGGAGCAGTGCTTGGTGTGAGATCAAGGAGGCTAGCATGTCAGGTGTGTTAACTTTTTCCATATTTGTGCTCTAACAACAGAAAACAAAATAATTCATAACTTTTGTGCACAGTTGTCTGCTGTTTGGTTCAGAAAGGAAGTGTCCTTTGACCAAATGAATTCCAGAAAAGTTGAAGGCTTACAAAACTTCCCAAAACAAAACATGGTGTGTCTTTGATGGCTTCCGGAAGAAAAAACATGTCTGTGCAATATTAAATGTCTCAATATAAGTGTCCCTTTATTTCTTACAATTTTCTTTGTTCTTTTCATTGGAACAAAAAGAATAGTTCCACATGTCCTTTCTTTGTTTTGCATTGGAACCATGCAATAGGCACAAATTTCACTGCTCCATCCGTATTTTTTACTTTTTTGTTCTGGTGAAGATCAGTGGGGAGTCAGTGAAGCCTCTGACACACATATAATTCCTTGTTGCTTTGTTTTTTTTCCAGGGAGCTACTGTAGGAACCATAACAAAACAAGGAGTGGACCTTGGTGCTTCACAAAAAAAGACAAAATGGAGTATTGTAAAATCCCAAAATGTTATGGTGAGAATGTTTTAACAAACAATCATGGACCATCAATTCCTTCTGTGAAAAGCTCCTTTATTTTTCAGAGCAAATGCCAATCAACAAATGATGTGGAACAGTTGTTTTTTCACTTGTTTCTTGGTGTTGATACTACCTGCAATGTGAAAGCTGTTTCCTATACTTGTAATGTTATAGTTTCTTCAGGGTTCTTCTCATTCACTTGTGATGCAACCACATTTATGTGTGGGGCATATTGTGGGTCCACATTTGTATGTTGTGTGAAAGGTTGGATAGTATTTTGCTCACTATGCATTTGCATTGTCCAGAACATAACTATCTCTCTACAGAACTTCAGCTTCAGAGTACATCAGAGGAACCCCCATTTTTCCCTGTAATGACATGTTGACCGGGCTGAGTGTTGCAGTGGGTCAGTTACACTGACCCAAATACGTCTTTTCGTGTTGCTGGCGCTCGCAGCAGACGCGTTTTTCGGACTTCAGCATTTTTTATGCGAATTTCACCGATTTCTTAGATCTTTTGTGTGTTGTGTGTGTCAAAAGGATCTATGGATGCGAAGGTACTGGATGAGCTCAAGAAAATCAGTGATGGTCAGACTCAACTGGCGAATTCTCTGTCAGATTTGGGGAGCCGAGTGTCATGTCTAGAAGACGTACAGAGGTCACAAAGTGCAACCGGTGGAGACGTCGATGTACAGAGTTTAATTCAAAGACTGCAGGACAGATTTGGACAACTGAGTGCTCCACCCACGGGTGATTCCAGTGGTTCCTTGGCAGCGGATTCAGGCTACCAGAGCCAACAGCTAACGGCGGGCTCCCTGCTTTGCCCGCAAGCGGGTTTGTCTGCCCTGGGCGACAACATTCAGGAGGACTTCCGCCAACCGAAGACCCTGCTCAGTCAGGAAATCCTTGACTGGCTGAAGAATTTTATGAAAATAATAGGGAGAGACTGCCAAACCAAACGGGAGTACCTGCCAACAATAATATTGGCCTTGCCACTTGATGCCTAAAAACTGAATGAAATCAGAATGCACGGAAATATGAAAAAAGCCATCTTTCGTGGGTTGATGACTGGATCCATATGGTTGAGAAAACATTGGCTTTTCCGCAACAAGAGCTGATGTTGGATACATTTGCGGATCTTGGTTGGAGGGTCAATTTTAAGAAGTCGCACCTACAGCTACAGCTTCAGCCTCATTGCCATCCAGGCATTGGTTATGGTTTGATTACAGCTTTATACTTTTGCTTTCTGATGCTGTGTTGTGATTCAGTGTGTGGCACATGTTGTGTTGTTGCATTTCCACATGTCCTCACAGTTTGTGTATCAGTTCCTGAACTGAACTGAGAACTTGATGTTTTGGTCTCTGTCCTGTGATTTGTGCCAAACAGTTTTTTTGGGTCTGGAAATGTTGATTTTGCCAATATTTTCTTTATTTTTAGAGAAAGAAACACAAATAACTGAAGAAAAACAAATGACTGAAGAAATGTCACCAGGACAGAGTTTGAGAGGCTCATCAAAATCAAACCTCTATTTCATTTCAAGAGAAGGTAACACCATCTGACATTGTTTCTTCTACCTATTGATTCAGATCTTCAGATGAAACTTTCACTCTATGGTTGTTTTCTGTGTTTCAGACATTGCACAGAATAATGTGACAGTTTTGCCATCCACTCTCCTTGACAATTCCACACATCACTCTATAAGCAAGGCAGGTGAGCTTTGCAAATGGTTACCTCAGCATTGAAAGTGACCAACATCTTTGCTTCAGTGTTGAACATATTGGGGCTGCTGAGTGACAACTGTTGTTGTTCTATTGCTGAATATATTATCTTTGTGACCGTTTTTGTGGAAATAAACAAAATTTTCAATGAAGTTTGAGAAAGTTTGTAAACACAGCAGATACCTTGGCTTGCAGTCACTGCTTGAATGAATTCCATTCATTTGGAATCTGACAAAAATATTTTTTTCTGATCTCAAAAGTCTTGAGAATGAGATAATACTTTTGTCATAGTCACAGTAGCAGAGGAATAGTGTGAGTACCAAGGGAAACCAAAATTGAACTTTTTCTATTGATAGAATCATTTTTATTCCAGGTGCAATGGCAGGGCCTTTGGTGGGGTGTTTCCTCTTAGTTTGTGGTGCCTTCTCCATTGTGTGGCACAGGAAATGGATCAGCAACATTTTCAATTGTTGTAGTAAAAAGACCAGAAACAAAGTTTATCTCAAGCCTCCAACAAGAGACACAAGGGTTGAAGACCAGAAAGAAGAGGAAGTGCTTTCACTGACAAGCATCTCACTCACAACAAACCCTTCAGGTTGTAGCAATCAAGCAGAGGATCATGTGAAGCAGGAGGCAAAGGAAGATGTGAAAAATTCAGCTTTTGACGGTGGCAATGTGGACACAATAACTGGAGAATCACACTCCACCTGCTTCGCCTTTTGTTCCCTTAATACTAATTTTGATGTTGTCCCAGTGCAGTGTTTTTGTCAATTGGTAAATACTTATGCACCAACAACCAGAAGGAATCTTGAATTGGTTGTTCAGACAAAATCTCTCAGTGAGTATCCTGCCCTGAAGAAACGTGCAAAGACAATTCACTAGAAAAGTGACTGGTGTACTGAAATGACTTGAAGGATTGTTGACCTTCCTTGACCCAATTTTGATGTTGTGTAGTGTGCTACAAATTTTTCTGTCTATTTTTAGTATGATTATCAGAACGTGTGTTTTGTGCAGCTTTGCTTGTGTGATGTCTTTTTTGCTCAACAATGGCAATATTTACACTCCAAATATCTGTGTTACTTTCATTCATTTTTCTGGACAAATAAACAAATAAAACAGATTTAGCTGTGGAAGTGATACCAAAATGTATTTTGGACCCTCAAGGATTTGCTTGCAGCTGTAGAAGGCAACAGCTGACAAAAGGGCACAAACCAGGCAGACAAAAATTGCAACTGAAAAAAAATCAATCTTCCATTTTGGGAAATATGCCAAAACCAGCCAAAATGACACAGTGACACTCACCAAACAGTTTGAACTTGAAACTTTGCAAGATCTCTTTTGTAAACGTTTGGAAGCAGCTGAAAAGCCTCATGCTGCTGAGTGACGATGTGAACATTGATGAATTAACAACCCAGTCTGTTACACAAAATAGGCAAACAAACAAAAAACCAACAGAGGTGGAAGCAATATAGTCTGATTTTCGGAGAAATCGGCCTATAAAACCAGAAATGTCCAACAACCAAGCATTCAGATTGGTCACTTCCATCATGTGCTGTGCTCAATGTCCTGGTCAGCTAACCACTTATTGATTAAAAGACTGCCTGGTGTTATCCTGCAAACAAAAATTGGAAAGTTGGCACAGTGAATATCAGGGCTTCAAGCTCAACCTGCTAGACATTTAGACATTTGTTGTTCAACCAATAAAGTGTCAGTGACGTGGCCAGAGGTAGTATTTCAACAACAGCTTGCCTGTCCAATTGCTTTGAAATGAATTTTGATCACTAAAGTGCAGGATTGTTTGTGTTTGTGTTCCATTGGCCATTGGGTATTTGTGGTGCCTTATCTGTTAACTCAGGGTTTTCAGTCGGTCATGATACTTTTCACTTGCTTTGTATGGTGATGCTTGGCACCCCCATTCTCTGCACATCTGTCCTTACAGCAATATTGAAAAGGAACAAAAGCTTGCCAATTTTGTCATGACCCTTTGGGCATACTGTCCCAGTCAGTTATATGGCATGTTTCCCCTCTAGAAAGATCTGGATCCACAGAGACAGATCTGAGTTTCAAAAAATCATCTTTACCAAGTCAGAAGAGTTTCACATCTGCAGCAAATCACAGCTCCATTCCCAATGAAGGTATTGCCATCTGACTTCAGTTGTTCTGTACATTGATTTGGAACATCTCATAATAATTTTGATTCTTGAGTTTATGTTTGGTTTACAGAGGATAAACAAACTGAAATTCCAGCTTCAATGTCCACTGTCCAAAATGCATCCACACACTTGTATCCAGGAACATAAGGTGAGCTTTGTAAATGGCTGCCTCAGTTATAATGCTTCAGTGTCTCAACTTCAGATGATAAGTTTCTATGTTAGTTTTTGTTGTGTTCCTCAGATGGGGAACATTATGAAGTATCATTGGTCTTTCTACACACCAGGCTACAGGTATATGAGGTGAAATTTGTGAATGGCTGCCTCGGCCCTTTTTGCATAAGAAGTGAGCAATATAACTGGTCCAATGTCAGTGATTAAATTCTGCTGCACAAATGGTCCCAATGCTGGAGGCCGATATTGGATTTTGTTGATGTTCTTCAGGAAAATGTTTCTCTCAATTAGCAAGAAGCAGGAGCCAGTAGCATGTGTTCACACAGTGAACACAAAAGAAAATTGAGATTATCCATGACCTGTCTATCTCGTCTGTCCTTTTGAAACGAGAAGCAGTGCTCAAGGCAACTGCAGTGCGAAGTCCCTTGCAGCGTTGCAGTGGCGTTAATGTCATCAATTCTTCCTTGTTTATCAATTCTTCC
>JAAUXT010152750.1_pt1 | contig 23283 bp, 19 predicted proteins | sample 7278171 | NCBI WGS metagenome assembly JAAUXT01 (sample SAMN14350112, study PRJNA611818) | marine sediment metagenome | isolation source: surface marine sediment (1.8m) | place: French Polynesia: Moorea | collected 2018-08
ATCAAGAACAAACTGACTGACTGGATGGAGATGAAGAAATACCAGTTGCACATTGAGTATACTCATGACGGCACCGACTTGACTAGATCTACATGTCAGTGCATCATGAGTATACTACCTGTTTGACTGGACAAGCAACAAGATGAGCAAAACTGTATGACACATAGATGGACGTCGATGTGGAAGTTGACCCCTTGTCTCCACTGCACAGATGAGTTGTAGCAGTGATGTTTTGTCTGCCCAACTTCTCTGTGCAGGAACACAAGGTGTGTTCAAATTCAACAAAACTCAAGACAACACAATACAACTGGATGGAGTAGATCTACTGGACACACCTCAATGTCAAAGCGAGTCTTTCCTCTGATGTAATTGCTTTCCTGTAGTTGGTATCTTTCTTTTCCAGCTTTGTTTTCAAATGTTCATGCAGTGCATCAAACTGTTCCACTGTCATTCTGAAATACCTGAAGAATTCATCATCATGGGACCCTGCTGTATGACGCAAATCAGCCATCAGATGATGATACTCTCCGTGAATTTGTCTCTTGCTGTTCACAAGGCTGACCCATACAGTTCGCTTCCTTTTGATTTTTTTCCTGGTCTATTTCTGTTTCTTTTTCTTTTTCAGCAGAAGCCACAAACTTGCTACAGCAATGAGATTCTTATCAGTTTCAACAGCACCAGTACTGAACGGAAACAACATGCAGAACAACTGGATGCAGTGAAAAAACTTCATGTTGACAGGTGAGTCATCTGCTTCACATCCAGTCTGCCAAAAATTGGAATCAGGGAACCCCTTGGAGATTCCAGACTGCTCCGTCCAGGGTCATACCATACCTCTTTTGGACCCGTTGGGTGGGCGGGGCGGTCCCGTGCAGTGGACGGGCCGGCCCATTCTGCATCCAGTGTGTCTGCACCCATTGAAAATACAGTGAACGCATCCAGTACTTTGGACGGGCCGGCCCGTCCACTGCGCGGGACCGCCCCGCCCACGTTTGGTGTGTCCGCAGCCTCAGATTTTTGTTGGCGCCACTTCATTCAGAGCAAATAAATTTGCACAAGCTGAGAAAGTTCATGCTGAACAAGGCGCCAGAGATGTGCGGGAGTGGTCTTCAGTGACAACGAGCAAAATCAAATTTCACGCGGAAGCAATGTTGCTGGTTTTAAATCGACAGATAGAACTTTGAACCCAGACTTTCCAGACCTTTATCTGGTTTCGGTCATCATTTCCTTGTTTGTTGCTTTTGTTTGACCTGCATGCAAGCAATTTTGTGTCAAAACGAAAGTGTCACCGAAGAAGACTTGTCGAACAGCTACAGAGGCGGACTCCAGATCAACACTCAATTTCGATGGATGCTTTGACGAAGGGAAAGTTTCTCGGGCTGCTGATGTGTGAGTCCTTTGTTTTGATTCTGGTTTTCGTACTTATGCGTGCCTGGCACAGTTTCCGGGCTCGGGTGAATCGTTCTCACTCTTCATGGTGTAACGAAATGGCCACACCCCACGTCTCGAAAACTCGTGTCTTTTCATTTCATCCCACCGACACTCCACTCGTATAGTCTGCGTGGGCTGAATTTTTGCCAAGAGATTTGTTTTAATGTTGTATTTTCCAGCTGTGCTTGTGGGTTACCTGTCCTTTAGACATGGACGCTCAGGTACGTACACAACGCACATGAAAAATACTGCCCCACACATGACGCAGCCCTCCAACAGATCCATGCAGCTCCTCCCAAACCATTCGACTTTGGCGACGGACGTGCAAAAACTTTGACAGACAGGTTACATGGGGTGGTACCCTGCATGGACAGAACTCCCTCAGGGATCTACCAGAGCAACCAATGTGACGCCGGTAAACTGCAGTTTAAAAGTCAGGAAAAATTTGTTTTTTGCCAAAAGTCAGGAAAAAATGAAATTCTTGCCATTGGAAGAGAGAAAAGCTGTGTCAGCTGGGCAGATACATCCTGAAAATCTTCAAAATGGCAAATTCAATGTTCTGTTTGCCCAAGTTTGAGTGACTCTTTCAGCACTGAGCAGAGGGAAATGCATCCGAAGTTGTGTTTTGTTTTTTACTCAGATGCAGATCGTCAAAAACTCGACGCCGAGTTCACAAAAATCCGAGGAAACATTCACGTCATGCTTGACAAGATCCGGACTCGAGCAATTGGGAGGCGTCGTGGGCGACGCAGTAACAGGAGAATGCGCACGACGTCAAAACAAGAACTGGTGGTTCAATTACACCAACAACGGGGTCGATGTGTCCTATTTCCCTAAAGTTGAGTGCATTTTAGCGGCCACCGTCGATGACAAGGCAAACAAGAGACACATCCTGAGGTTGTATGGTCCCGAAACTGACAAACCCCCCAAACCCAACGTCCAGACATTCTTTCTGCCTCTGTTCTTCCACAACAGCGCAAGTTTCACTACGGTTCCCCGCTCCAGGACTCCCTACTTCTTCATCACTGCCTCACTGACCGGATGTGACGTGTTTGTCGCTTCCGCCGGCAGTCCGCACCCTCTGGTGTTGATTCACACCAACTGCCATGGCACGAATCGCACCGGCGATGTCAGCCATCAGCAGGCCATCGCGGTCCTGTCGCTGAACATCTCGGGGAAGGTCCAGTACGAGTCGCACCAGATCCACCATCGCCTGGCCCATGAGGAGCAGAGGTCAAAAATCGACGCAGCGCACTACGACTACAACGTCAACTACTACGACTGTGACGAAGGTGCCTCCGTCTTCTACGGCTACACGTACGGAACAAGCACAAGCGAAGCAGGGGAACCGTGGATATTCTGCTTCAGAAACAAAAACCGAAAGCAAGGCCCAACCTGTATTGCATGTCCTTGAACCCAAGCAGCGGTAGCATATCCGTATAATTGCCACTACCCGTGGAAAAAGTCCGTTCCAACACCAATCAAGTGCAAACGGTGCTCGCTAGTTTGCAGAATAAAGCACACAACCTGTACAGAACTGCGTCACAGATGAACAATTCATGCATGTTATTTTGGTGACGAACTCTGTGAACAGCTTCTATGAATGCAAGTGAATGCACTCTTAAGTTTTCACACACTTCATCCTTTGCCCATCACGACCCCGCGAGGCATTGGTCCAAAGGTGTGCTTTGTTTTATTGCTTCTTTTTGATGACTGTTGTTGCAGAATAAAGATACAACCGAGTGAGGTGGACACTCGGCTGTGAGATATTCAAATTGATTTGTTCTCAGCTGTGTCTGGGCTTTCGAAAACTCGTGAAGTGGTGGAGAGATATCCGTTTGTCGTGGCGCTGACAGGATCACGGCGTTTTGAGTGGGTCACGCGGCGGGGGCTAATCAGGCAGGCGCGGAGGCGGGCGACGAGCGAGCAACGCTCATTGTCACCATCTACTTAAAGTAATGAAAAACTGGTTGAGATCTCGCTTGAAGCAAGGTCGGCTTCTTCTGTGGCTGGGAGTCAGAGATTGAATCGAACGGATTGTTTTCCGCAAGAAACTCGAGGCGGAGCCTTGGTGGTGAATGACACTTGAAGCTGAGGCGAGATTCCTCGTCGTGTCTTTGCTTCTCGTTTGATTCAGCAATGTTAACTTTTTCCCGCATGAGAAGTGTATTTGCAAACAGCTCCACTCGGCTGTTGTATCATCAATCGGTGCGTCCTTATTCAACACAAGCTGCGAATCCCGCAAACACTCCGACGCGACAAGGCTTCCCACGCCTGAAGCGCAACAGAGAAGAAATGAAGTCAAATTACCGACTTACTTTTACACTGCTGGGTATTTAATATCTGCAGCCAGTCAATATTGACATGAACATCCCTTTGAGCAACTTTTCGCATCATAAGCCTCGCTGGTCAGGCAATCAATGCGATATTGTCACAACCAATATGCTGCCTCAGAGATTTTCTATGAGATCTAATTCTGAAGATAAATATGTTTCAGAAGAATCAGGCTTCAAAAGTGCTTTACTGGCTGCAAAAGCCCGTGGATGTCCCGATTTCTTGAGCGTCGCAAGACGCAACATATTTCCAAAAATATTTCCTTGGCTGGCAGCCTTCATAAGACGCACTTCTGTCGATCGTTCTCGGGGTAATTTTGGTCCCGACATCATTAGCCTTCCTTTCTGCCGGGGAATGGTCAGATTTCAGTCATCAAGTGGAGCTTTCATAGATTGCGAGACGAAGGTTCCTCGGTGTGGCCAAATTGCACCAGACTGCATGCGGAGTGCCTCTTCGCCTGAGACACCACAGCGTGGCTCGGTCGATGCCCTCCGTGACTGCGAAGGTTTGGTCACATGCAGTCAACGCGAAACGTACAATCCAACGCAAGTTTGAAAGTGCGAGTAGAGGCATCGGTCGCTGAACGCAACTTGTTCATTGACAACATTTACAGTGGATCAGCTGGAGTCCGTTTCATCAAACGCGCCTCATCAAATCAAGATTTAAACAGATTCGCTGTAACAGTTTCACTGACAACAAAAATCTGGCACCATCTGCACAGGATTTGATGAGGATAAAAGTAGCAGTCCACAAATCCGCAGCAAACACCAAAGCGCCACACAGTTGTTCGATTTCATCAGGCTTTGAAACAAAATCGCTGAAAACACCAGGATTCCAGGTTTCGACGAGGAAGTTGGGAAAACTCCAGGTCAACTCAAAAAGTGGCCGTGTTGTTCATTCCTTTGGACTCCAAGCTTCGATGATGGAATTGGAATTGGGAAGAGTCCAGGTCAAATCATTGTCTCAGTGCTTCAACGCGTGTGAGTTCCAAACTGCCATGACCAACTGCGAACGAACTTTGAAAAAGCTGTCGGCAGGCACGGAACTGAGCCAGAAATGCCCAACATGTTGCAACGTCATTGCCTTCAGTCTTTTTGAGCAGCAGATAAATCTGACCAGTTTCCTCTCAAAACAGCGACGCGCGCAGCGCATCTACAGCACATGCAGGACCGTCATGGATTTTTGATGGCGTCCAACACGAGGGCGAAGCTGCAGGCACGGGTGCGGCTCGGGCCTGATTTAGTGCGAAAGCGTCAACTGCATCTAACGAACTCACGATCTTATTCTTCCCAGAGGTGTATTGAAATGAATGGTCGTAATGTGGTTCGTGCCAAATAATTTGCTCCACTGATCAAATATTCATGGTCAGTTTAGCGTGAATTTTTCAGTGAGCTCTCACACAGGCATCGATTCCCGTGTGGTCAGCTTTATGCTGTTCCCGGCAGAGGCTTCCTTGTCTGTGGTCGCGGAGGTGTGCAGGAGACGCTGCGTGATTCCAAGACATGTTCTCAACTCAATTCATGTATAGATTCTCATTTCAACAATGCCGCAGGCAAAATGGAAGAGAGGATAAGGTGGTTCTGGGTTGAGCGGCGCGAGAATTTGGGCAGTATCCGATGTAGTGAGAGTGCGAAAGAGATCCAGGCGCTGTGGGATTGGATCTGCGCGTAAAGAATGGGGACGGACAAACCACGCTGGCAAGTCGTGACGGTGAATAAATGTGATCAATGCCGAAACGACTGTCACCTGCTCAACTTCGCGCTGACTTTCTCCGCAGTATGCATTTGGAACCAAGCGGTGTGAATGAACAAACAGCCTTTGCTTTTGATGCTCGTTCTGAAGGGTGTAGAAATTTCCATTTATCCTTTCAGACAAAACAATAATTGCTTTCTTCGCTCGCTTTGTGCCGTCTTTGGCAACACAGCCAACAAAGCGAGAGATTTAGGGATGTGCAACTGCCGAGATGTTGTTGGGGAAGGTTCAAAAAAGGCGACGGATCCATCTTTTTCCAACTTGAAAAGCATCAAAGCCTTTAGAATTTTCCAACAACTGCAGGAAAAGCTTCTTTTCCATCCGTGGCTATTTCAAAGCATTTTTCAACAAAATGTTTCCTCCTCATGCAGTGTGGGCTCCCTTGGGGAGATGGGGCCTCTGGTCGCATTAGACCTCAAAGCAAGTTCAATTATGTGTGCGCTCGGACTTTTTGATAGTTTCCGTGCGTAGTCGCCGATAAGAATGGACTGAGGATGGAATAGCCATTCGTGCCCCATGAAACACTAATTTCACTTGATCCATTCCAATCAGGAGCAATCATTTCGAAAAGCGCAGCTGCCGTGGATTCCTTGCTGCAGCCAATACAATCCATATGATCCTACATACATGGGTATACCATGATATGTAATTGAATTGGAAGACAGCGAGGAAGAGGGAAAACGCATTGCTTTGTCTTCAGAAGACTAGCAGTGATTCCAAGGTTGTCAGGTTGGTGCTGCATTACGACAAGGTTATGTCAATGCCTGGCAATGATACTACTGGCGCATAGATCCCAGTATGAACCTCGCCGTCTCGATTGATTCCGTGTTTAGGAACCTTTATCTACCGTTTTGGGTCAGAAACACCTTTCGGCGAACTTCATGACAGGCTGCACACAGTGCATGCATGCAGGGTGATGTACACAAAGAAAGGCAAAACAAGAACACCCAAGCAGCTGGCGTGCTCTGCCCTTGTGATCGTGGCGGCCTTGGTGGACCAGGAAGGGCGTGCATCTGACTTTCTGAACCCCTCCATCAGTCCAGAAAAGCACAAAAAATCTGTTAAAAATGTGTTGTTCACCTTCATTTTTCATCTGACGCCTCAACAGGGAACCAAAATTTCGTTACACACCGACACGCAGACGTCTTGGCGCGTGTCAAACAAACGTGCAATTTGTGGTCTGCAAGACTTGGCGAAGTTGTCAAAATTGGTTTCTTGTGGGCCGAGGCCGATTAGGCCCAGAGCATCAGCCGCAGAATTCCCACCGCACGCTCGTCTGCCTCACGCAAAGGAAGATGTCAACTCATCAAGACTTTAGTTTTCAAAGAGCCAAGTTTCGTGCTGCGCGGCTGTCCGCGTCGGAGATTCCGCTTGTCTTCGAGCTGATTGAAATGTCAGTTTCTCAAAACTGCAGAACTTCAAAAGAAGGGGATTGTCAATGAATTTCAAAAGTACAGTTCCACAAAAATGACATTCAGGAAAAGATGATCGCTGAGTTGAACTGCTTTGTCTGCCAAATCCCAGCTTTTCATTGTTCGGCACAATGCGTGGATCAAAGAGCCAATCAGTGCGTTTGGAATGAATACGCTTTGAGACATGTCTGTCTGAGCACACCTGGAATCTAGCGCAGCACTTTGGCATTTGCAACAGGCATTTGCTCAATTCATGCAGGCAGAAAGCACAAGAGTTTGCTCGTTGTGCATGATTCCAACCACCAGGACTTCCTGCTAACAAAAACTGTTTTTGTTCCCTTCAAAATTTCAGGAGTCACTTCCGTCAGAAATGAAATGCTGGAAGGTTGACATTCAGGGTTCTGAGCTCATTGGTTGACCTGCCAACAAAAAGCCACTCTTTTCGTGAAAATATCTGGAGGAGGTTCACAAGGCTTCTTGCAACACTGACAAGTGTTCTTGTTATTTTGTTCACTTTCTTGTTTGTTTGGCAATTCCTTTCTCAAGGCTGGCCGAAATTTCGTCGTCAAAAATCGTGCCCTGCGAAATCGTGCCCTGAACGTGTTTTTAGCTGACTGCTCAACAGAAAACATGCGTCGGATAAAGTACGAGTACGAGGTTCGCTTTTTATTTGACCGATCCGGCGATGTACTGACCAAACAGTAACTTATGGAAAGATCCCCTTTTCAGTGAATGATCTTGAGTATTTTGTCTTCACTTTGGCACAGTGTGTGCTGTCATGGCATGTTTGTGACCTCAATCTTTTGACCTTTAAAGGTTATCTGTTTTGTGTCTGTCACGAAATTTTTGCCAACTTGTATGCAGGCAAGTGACATCATGTTGGGGTTTTTGTTAGGGTGAGCACATCACCATTGATCCTCTCTTTGTGAAGGAAAGCCAGGAAACAAATGAGGACACAGCAGAATCTGAACATGAAGAAGCCTGATTGTTCTTATTTGGTCATTGTTTTTCTGCCAGCAATGTTATTTGCATGATGTTTGCATGCTCAAAACATTGACTGGTTGTACTAATCTGTGATCAAAACATACATGATTGCCTTCATTGTGTTCTTCAGGAAGTAAAGGCACCATTTGAAAATTTTCATTTGTCTCCGATTGTCGCACACGTCCCCGGATCGGTCAAATAAAAAGCGAACCTCGTACAATATGCTCCTTGTATCCATATTTTATATCTGTCAGAGCACGACAGGGTCAATTGGAACCGAAGCTGTCGGTCGTGGACTCCTGAACCACTTTTGAGGGTCGTCCCCACCTTCTGTGGCGTCGTGCAGCCAAGTTTGCACTCAGACTCACCAAGGTCACCTGAGGACAAACGACGGCAATGGAAATATGTTCATGCAGTCCTTCTCTGCCATGCACTGACAGAAACGTGCCGTCATCACTTCAAAAGTGCGTGTCATTGCCTTTTCATGCACTTGGGCTCAAGATGTCAGTTTCTTCACTGGACTGGCTGCACGAAGTTGTTCGTGCAACAACATTTCCCTCCTCAACAGCGGAAGTGAGACATCTGCCCCAAGAGGGAAACAGGTGTCCTGCAGCAGACGTGTTTCCTCAAACAGATCTGCTTCCCATTCTGTGGGCGCTGTTCCACGCACGCGTGTCACATTCCTTTATCCGCAGCACACGGAGGGGTGGGAAATGAATCATGGCAGGGGAAGGGACAGGATCGTGAGTACGACGCAGGGCCACTGCATAAACTCAAGACCATCCGTCCAGCACATATTCGTTACGTTCACGAACACTGCAGAAACACGAGTCTACCGTGACACACAGAACCTTTGATCCTTTTGGTCTCTGCTTTTGATGCAACACTCACGACACATCTTCCCTAGCTGTCGTCAGGATCAGAAAACAACAAGGTGTTATCATTAACCATGGATGTCGCAGCTGCATTGCGGTCCTTGACGCTTCGACCGCGTTTGGGTGTCAAGGTTGTGACAAGCCAGCGCATGCCGCCCAACAAACACTTCCTGTGTCTTGTTTCAGCTTCGGCCTGATGGAGACACATTTGCAGCTGCATGAACATAAACTTGTCGACTTTTCGAACATCTCGAAATTGAACAAACGATGGTCAGATGGGATTTGCTGGTAGAACAGACAACCCAGTCCAAGCCAAGGCTGAGAAACAACAACCAAGACCAAACCTTTTTGGTGAGGTGAGCGCCGTGGTCTCGATTCTTCAGGGAATTTACCACTGAAAATTTTTCGATTTCGGCTTCTGCGTGAGATTTGCAGAGAGAGTCGAGCCGTTCTAAACTCAAAACAAAGATCAATCGTCTCGAACTTCAGCTGTCGAAAATTTCTGTCGTTCAGGTGCAATTTGTTTTGTGGCCTGTTTTCTTGGCTCCTGCATCAGATGCATTTGGCCAAAGTCACATCTACTGTCTAAAGATCTGTTGTCCTGTGTTGTCATTGTAAACAATGCTATAAATATTCATTTGGCACAAAAAAGCCACAGATTGTAATTTCCGACCACTTGTATCAAGTTGTAATCAGATTAATGCTAAAGGGCCATGTCGATTACCGTATTTCATTCACGCGCCCTGACACTAAATAACTTTGCTGCCAGGCGAATGATTGTATCATGCACGACTAATATTGATAGATGCGCATCAACTTTGTCGTCCCCTTCCCGCGGATGAGGCTCCTCTCCTGACAGCGTGGAGATGGATTCGGTTGGATTGCAGCGCCTTCGTGCTCCCCGTATCACTCTTGTTGCAGCCACCTTTGACAAGGAGTTGTCAAACAGAAGTCAAAAGATTTCTGTGCCAAGGAGCGGATGCACATGTGGTCTCGTCCCTCCACCCCTCCAGGTGCGCAATCCTGGATGCGCCACCCCCTGGTGCTGACGTGGTGACAAACAATGCGACAAGATCCCCTCAATTTCCGCGTGCAGTATAATGAGAGGATGTGCTCGTTATTCACGCACTCACAAAGTGCAGGCAAAGTCAGACCAGGACTTTAGTGCGCACACCTGACAATACAGAATCCATCAAAAGAGCAACTGACCTCTTCTTGCAATTTATGGGGACTGCTGAATTATTAAAATCCAATTTTGCACGCACACACACTAATCGCTGTTGTGACCAGTGGGCCACAAAGTTGCAGGTGACTTATGTCGTATCAATAAGTAATCTGGCGTTGGATCTCCGTTCACTTGTGGAGTCTACGTGTTGTTCGTTGCACAAACGACCCAACTGGATTTCAGAATGTTCTCCACGACCATCGCAAACACAAACATCCTGGTTGAGACGCAAAACACACATGTGTGAGATTTGTACTTACGATTGCTTTTCAAGGTTTTTGTGGAGTTGTGCTTGGGTCGAACCCACAACCACCAAAGGTATCACGCCGCCACACAAGCTGAGGATGCACATGGGGTGCGCTTCTCCCGTGACAAATGGCACCTATGACATCCTCAGTGGCTCAGACCACGACACAGACAAGGATACGAGTGTTTTGTCGAGCACAGGCTTCTCCTCAAAGTTCTCAAAAGTTCCCGATGACGTTTTTGTCATTGCGTATACTTGTTGGCAGTTTCTAACTTTCTGAGAGCCACTGAAAATCTTCGGTGCTGCTGTGGACACCATGCAGCTGGCCTGCGAGCGAAACACGGGCCTCGGGCCTTCAAATATTCAAACTTGTTGCAGCGATGGCAGCAGGCCATCTGCTTCGAGTTCACGTGAGTACGTATGTGCAGGGTGTGCAAGCTGAGTTGGAAACCCACAGGCAAACTTCAACTGTCGTCAAGGTGATCCTGCCTTTGAGCCTCGTTTTTGGTCAGGCGCGAGTGACACATGGCGAGGTGCGCATCTCAGGTGTCGATTCCCACAAAGTCTTGTTCTCACAACGACCTCGGACCCTGTCTTGTCAAATCAAGCCAACGACGTACAAAAACCAGCAAAAAACTTCCTTTCCCTTTGCCGAACAGAAGACAAAAGGCGCCAACACAACAAAACAAGAAGAGCGCTTCCAACATCCGTGTTTGCGCCTGGAGGCGATGACCATGAGTCGGGACCGGCGCCTCTCGCCTCGCTCTCCGAATCCAACAAACCTTGTTTTTTACGCATATCCGATCAGCACCAATTCCAATCGTATCGATCGAGCGTAAGAAAAGGGGAGAAATCAGTCTTACCATAAATCCTTTGTGCCACTGCTTTATCTGTTTTTCTGTGAAACTTGTTTTCTCTATCAACATTTTAAGGTCTTCTTTGGGCAGCTTCGTCGCCTTGTTGCCCATGGTGTGTTGACAAGTGACTCAGGTACTCCCATAGAGTAGATTCAAACAATGCCAGCTTCTTCACGCGAGCACAGCGGGCTCTTGACTCGTTAAATTACGTTTCCTCCAGTTCTTCGTTGTCTACTTGGGCTCTGTGAGTGACATCTCTGCGGGCGATTTACATTCTCCGAGGACAGGTTGCAGGAAAGAGGTTCTCAAGTCATGTTTTCTTGGGATTCCGCCTTATCCAGATATTTTGACACACATAGATCCAGGGTGGGAAAAGCGTCACATGTTATTGCTGATGCGGTTGCCCTGAAGCAGTGGCCTGCCTGAAAAGAGAAAAAAATCAGACTTTAGACGAGTTTAGAGGCGTACATAAAACTCACAGGACCAGTGGTATTGAGGTTTCAAAACAGTTTCTCGATCCACATAATCGTGATCTGGCGAAGCTCTCATTTGTGTTTGACGCTGAAACTCACTACACACACACACACACACACACACACACACACACACACATCTCATGCTTGAAGACAAACATTGCAGAATGTACTGAGGCCCTTGTTAAACAAAAGAGTGAAGTAAATTGTTTGCACCACATCTCAACCTGGATGTACCAGCTGCCACTGCGCTTCCTCACTTCTTGGCAAAAAACTTCCACGCGCGACAAATAAGCGCGGAGTGGGTGTGAGGCTCATTCCCTACAGGATTTAAGAAATGCTGCAAACATTGTATTAACACGTACGATGTGCCTGCGGAAATCAAAGAATCAGAGAACTCGCCTCGTATCACTGTTCTCACTTTGAAAGGAAGGCTTTGCACAGCCTGCAGCCTCGGTGGAAAAAACGTAGAATAAAACATATTCTACGAATCGATATTTCACAGCAGTACAGTTCCGTATCTTTTACATATCATGTGAACAAGAAGTGGGAAATCCTCTCCTTTTGTGAGAAGTAAGGCAGCACAGGAGAGAAATTGTGAGGCCTATAGATTATCTGAGGTTCTTTATGATGCACCCTGGAGGCAAAGGCGCAGAAGGAAAAAATTATAGGCTGAGCCCAACAGCATTCTCCCTTTGATTGTTCTATCTGCAGTAAAGGAAAGGAAATGATTCTTACTGCTTGAACTAACATGTTAATTATATTGAATTTTGTCGCTGTTGTTGCATTTCACTCTCACCTCAAAGAAAACCTGTCACGGAGCAAAGAAGTCAAGGGAAAAGACATCAAGAGAGATCGTGTTCAGGGCATTTTGCCCACCTCGATGTCTACGGCAGATGCAGAAAACTCGTGTCTGCTGCGCGCTTTACGCAGGGAGGCAGCGCCTGCATGTTGCGCGCAGAAGACAGACACACCGACCTTTTTCTGCGAATTAAAGCTCCGAGCGTTGCTCCGAATTGACATTTCACAGGTAGAACAACAGCACACGTTGTTCACAACAACATTGAAACACGATCCGTCAAAACGACAACTTTCAGCAAAAGACATGCTCTTTTGCACCGAGATACTCGTACAAGGTCTTCTGGACTTCAGTTGGAGAACAAACTCACGGAAACTGCCCTCGTTCGAACATCGACAAGAAACGAAGAAGCCTCAAGTTGAGACACCCACCTCAGTTCTTCCAAAGATGGAAACGTAACCTCCAAATGCGATAATCCATAGGTTCAGGTGACTCGGAGCACCAACTATTAGATCTTAAGACAGTAGCTGTCACTTCTGCAAAATTGCAACAGCCCGTGAGGCAGCACAACAAATGGCTGAGAAGCTGCTAACCGAAGAGGCAGCTGGCTGCAGTGGTTGACAAACCCATCAAAGTAAAGTCTTGTAGCAGCTCAACCTTAAGGGCTCCGACGTTCAGCTTCAACAACCAATAGCGAGATGGAGCCGAATAAAGCTCGCGAATGCCGATTGTGAATCCGGCGAAGCTGCTCTCGCGTGCTGTATGAGTTTTCCAATGTATTGTTACGTAACTTTTACAAAAACGTGTGATTGTTCTGTCCACCAGCTTTTTAAAATCTTTGTCTGGTCAGTTGCGTGACAGTGTGTTGTGAATTCACAGAGGTGCAGATCCATTTGTATGTGTTTGTGTGTACTTTTCAGGAAAGTCCCCCTTCCAGTCCGCAAGGAAATTATCATTCTTTCTCGTGCAAGAAAAATTCCCCTTCGAACTGGTGTCTCTGATTTGACAAGATCCACCCGAAGACCTTCACGCAGAGAAACAGCGAAACACAATCGAGTCCAAACAATGTCCCTCGATGCAACAAGCAGCTTGGTGACTGCAAACAGCAGGGGACGGAAACCTTTGTCAAGACTGTCGAGTAAATCAGCACCCGGACCGCTGCCTCGGTGGGACCCTGTTCCTCGGAGCGGTGTTTACTGCTGCCGCAACAAGAGCTTCGGGGGCGCACCAAGAACCACGAGTGCTGAACGCCGGGCCCAGGTTCTGCAAGACGCACACAAGCTCTTCCGTTGAAACCGATGTTTACAGGGCATTGGAATACCTGAGCTTCAGGTCACACGGAAATTGAACCACGCTGTCTGGTTGTCCCTTTCTCGTCAAGAAGACCTAAATCGGGACTGTTCTGCTGGAACGCAGCAGAGTGTCAAAAGGAAATTGTGCACCGCCCGCGCTGTCCAAAGGTCACCACCTTTCTTTGCTTCAACCTGATGGAAAAAGAAACAATTCATTCTGAGAAGAAGAATACAGCAGAACTAATTTTCAGTGATTTGTCTGGGGAACAAAAGAACGTAACTTGGTCGGCACGACTCCAAAGGTGAGCGAAACTTCACCGAGGAAGAAACTGACAACCAGAGATGTACATTCAGGACAAACAAGGCGACTCTCAATCCACGCTTCGCTCAAAACAATCCTGCAGATCGTTGTTCCTCAGACTTTGCCAGAAGCACATAAGATGCCACGGATGCAGAAACTTTGTGATCGAAGAGATCTGAGAAACGCACAGATTGGAAGTTACACAGAAGGAATCTTTTCCCAAACCAGGCAAAATGAGTAACAAGAAACAGGTCAGAGGTCTTGAGTGAGCTTCATCCTGCCTGAAAGAAATTGAAGATATTGCATTGCGTTTCCACCCAGGAGAATATGAGAGCACGAAACTCGTTATTCTGACTGAGTCAAAGCGTAAGCCAAGCAGTATCCCGATGACTGCGGGAAGGGCATAAATTACTTCATCTGACCAGCTTGCCTTCCTGCTCCGTCTACAGAGAGTATCAATAATTTAGCTTGCTTGCTGAGTAGATACGTTCATGTATGACAGTTGTGAGTTTTCCCCGAAAAAACAGCAACGGGAAAGTTACACCAAGGGGCCTTGCGACTAACACGGAGCTCGCAGAATCCAATAAAGGATTCTGATTGTCTAGACCCGAGTAACTGAATTTCTGTACCTTCGCGTCTCGAGATGTTTTCCCTTACATCTACACTCTGTGCATTGCATCCATTCCGAAACCTGTTATCATGGTGGGAAGGTTCTTTGTGGCTTTGTCGTGTGGTACCCTGGTAAGAAGTGGGTCACAATGGGGAGTTCAAAGCAGCCTCAGGACAGACAGGACGTTCACAGAGATGCCGCGTTGCAAAGTTTCACTGCCATGGAGAGTTCTGCGGAAGATCACAGCAAAAACACCCTCTTCTTGTTCGAGTGAAGAACAAAACACACACGCCTCGCTCTTTTGTTTTGTAGTAACAAGGCCATTATGCGACACTGTGGGGAATACGCACAGCACCCAGCTTTCCAAGTCGCTCGCAGAGATTTCGCATCAAGCGAGGGAAGAAGATTCTTCTGGGTCTCGTAGCTTCTGGAGCCAGGACTGCAAATGTGTGCGCGCAGTCGCTCCAGGGGTGCGATGTACGACGTCTGTTCAACACATGGACATTCATGAACCAAGACATATCCGGGTTTGGATGAACGGGTGATCTGCAGGCTTCGTCTCTGAATCTGGCTTCTCTCAAAACCAATAGAACTGAGCTACATACGCTGCGTTCAGTTTGCGTGACCATGGGCAGTACCCGACGTCCAGGTGCAAGTTCTTCCGCATGAAGTGACACGATTCCTGCAAGTAGCGCGGGTCAATGTCAACGGAGCCGCGCGGTGCGGACGGCTCGACTCTCGTCGGGGAGCAACGGCGCTGCCAAACCCCCGCCACACACGCAACCGCTGCATTTCCAGTCTCAGTGAAACCAAAGGGAACAAGAAATTCAGGACCCGTACATCCTTTGTTTTGATTTTCTGTGGCGTGACTGTTCTGTGGGATTGAGTGACCTTTTCGTCCCTTTTCGTGTTGGTGTGACGGTGTGGCCGCGTGTCTGTCTTCCTGAATCAACATATCGTGTTTCTTGTGTGTTCTGTTTCGACCAGAACACATCTGTTCAAATTACGGTCTGCTGAAGCTCACTTGACAAGTTGAAAGTACACAACCCAAAGCCTTGCTTGGGTTTCCTTTGGGGGAAAACGCTGACCCCCTGTTGACGGCTCGCCTGCAAATCACACTTGCAGACGCAATACATCACAAAGTGCGCTCCGATTGCAGTGACACAACGACAGAGGCAGATTTTTTCAAGCCAGTCGTTTCTGTGACACTGGCTTTGATATTGGATCAAGGTTGTTTCTCTGTATGATTGTGCCAGTGTGCGGCCATAAAGCTCATTAGCCAAAGTTGATTCAATGTGGAAATCCACTTTGTCTGTCATATTCCGTTAGCGAGTGCTGCCCGGAGCGTGCTTGACCGCGTCACTTTCCTCCTCCTCGCTCCTTTCAGCTGGCACCCTTCGTGAAGCTTTTGACTTTCATTTCAAACTTTGGACATGTCAAGGCGAGGAACTTTGAGCCAAGTGAGCCGAGCTCAAAAGCGCGCAGAATCGACGACACTACAGCAAAATCTATGTGTCTGGTCTGTGGTGCCGCGAAACACATTCCTCTTTCCGAATCGTTTGAAGCGAAGGTTCCCGGAAGGATATCGCATTCGAGGCATCTGACTTCAAATGAGGAGTAACACAGCATGCAGCGTAGCTGCTTTGAATTTATCTGCATGCAGCGTAGTGCATGCACCACGCCAGCTTCAAGTTTGCCACATAAGTCCACTATTTTTCGCAAGTTTCCGATAGTTTGGAGAATACGCAGAAATTACAGCTGTCGGCACGGTGCTGGTGATAATTTTGCAGCCATTCCAGATGAATTAACTACGAATCTTGCGCATGGAACTTAGTTTCGGATTTCACAGACATGTCGCCGTATTTTTCGCGTATGACAGAAAGTCTCTCTTCTGCAGCTGAACAACAAAAAGCAGACCTAGCTTCCCTGAGTGTCTTTTTTCCTGTCAGGTAGAAAGGGAGAAAATATCGAGCAGATGGGTGTGGCACGTCAAATGAATCCTCAAATTGCAGTAGAAAGGCAAGTTGCCTCGCTCGCTTTGCGCAGCACCTGGTTCATGACTGCAGGTCTGTGTTCGGAATTCAGCGCACGGCGCGGCCAACTTTTTGCAGAAACTGCCGGCAATAAAGGCGATTGTGGTGTCCACCGAAGGTCGCAACAATGCGTCGTCTCTAACATTGGAGCCCCACGAATAGGGCCCCCAAAAGCTTCAATAAAGTTTCCTTTGGAATTGGGCGGAGAACGCCCGCGCCGGGGCCACATTCATCCCTTCTCTGGTGTTCACAAAGCCTTTCGCGTTCAGGAATGGCAGCTAAATTAAGTGAACTAAATAGATTGAGCGCTCGTGAAAGGGAGCTGTCTAACTAAATAAGAGCAAACATGTCAACCAACGAAAACGTCAACCATCAGCGGGAATTCTGCGAGTCGACAGGCATGATTGTCTTGTCACAATCTGTACAAGGGTCCGTTCACACAAATGAGCGTCGGTGGAGGCAAAGTGATTGTCTTCGTCTGAAGGAAACTGTCCCGTCACGAAAACGAGCGAGTCGCCTGTTGGATTGAAGAACCTCATGTGCGAAATGACTTTGATGGCTCACCATGTGCGTGGGAAGCCTGTCTATCAAGTTGATGGAAACGTTCTCCAGTTCAACACTGGGTCCATCTGTGTTCGATCTCCTCGAAGAAACGAAGCCCCACCCCACCCCTTTTTTGGAACTGTATGTGCAAGGAATTAATTCGTTCTCATTTACTCGCAGGAAACACTGAAATCACCCAAGTGACGCCAACATTTTTCAAAGCAAAATTTGCCCACAGGAGATCAATGGATTGGACGCAAAGCCGAGGATTTGAACAATCTCCTGTTTTTTCTGTTGATTACCTATTGTAAGGTACTAAACAGGGCACCCAAAATGCTAAAGTGCCAAACTATTTGACTGACAACTGCAGATTACTTGTTCCAAATCTCCTGTTGAGAACAAAGGTTGCCCCTGACGACGTGCCTTGCTGAACTTTAATTCTCACCTGAGTCAAAGCCTTCGTGATTTGGTGATGCTGACCAGTGTTGTTCATCATTCTCAGATTATGGAGATTGACGCAAGCAGTGATTCTCACGTGTCCCCAGACCGTACGCTGTTTTCTAAGAGCCTCACGACCGGGCACAAAAATACAGCTTTGAACGATCTCAGTTTCTAACCTCAATCGACAAAGCGCAAAAAAAACCCACTCTGTCGCAACAAATTGAAATTAATTCGTGTGGACATACACGATCGGGTTCACTCTCAGTAATCAGTCCATTTGTTAATTGCTTTGCTATGTAACTGTCATCCCTGGAGAGGCCCGGCGAACGTGCTCACGTCCAACCTGACAATCATACCACCGTCCCGAAGGTTATGAAAATAAAACCACGGTGTGTTGGCTCACGCTGATATGCAATTTATCACGGGACGGAAACAGACTTCAGGACCCACTGAGTTGGGTGTGTCCGGAAAGTTACAGAAGTCACAATTGTTCAGCAGTACCGGAAACAACTCTGTTCAAACAAGGACCACGAGCGTCCCTGCGCTGTTCTATGTTGTGCTGCAGTCTGTGCCTGCAGTTCATTGGGCCTTGTGGACCTGAATCCTGGATCCAAGCAAAACCTTTGCATCTCTGTGAGGTAAATATGACAAAATCAATGGTGAATCCAACCAGTTTGGGATGGAAAAAGTCTGCTCCTCCACAATGCTGCAACATAGTTTTTGAATGTTCGTTGTCGAAGACTGTTCCGTCTGCAGCAGTCAGTCATTTTCAGTCAGGACACAATTCGCGATGTGGTGACGCAACCGCGAAGCCCCCTGATGAAAGCAAATCTGCCCAACCAATTATGGGTAGCTTCGTCTACACAGGGCACCACCGCCATCCGAGTAATGAGACGTCCACATTTAGGAATGAGCTGAGGTCGCCCCCACTGCTGTTACAAAACTACAGCCAGCCGAACAACGAACCTCTCACAGAGAAAGCGAAGTGGGGGAGATCGCTTTTAATCGATTCAAACTGATTGAGTTAGTTCTGCTGTACGTCTTGATAGACGTCGCTCTCTCCATGAGCTCATGTCATACGATTAAGAGTAATTTACCTTGTGGCCAGGGCCTCTCCTGCAGCAACGTCGTCTTCAAATTGCTTCTTTGGGTGTTTTTCTGAAAATTGGACAAACAACAAAAGTAAAGAGCTCCAAACTTTTGAAACACAGTGTTTCTGTGTCACACGCGCTCGAATTCTCACGTCCTACGTCTCACACTTGAGACTCACACGAAGTTCCAGCGTTTCTCACGTCATCCTCATCTTCACATGCAACAGCTCCAGCTGCGATTTCTCTTTTTCTCAGATGCTCACAAAGTCTTACACAGGTGCCCTGTAATTACATGCAATTCATGCACGTTCTCATATCCAACTTCGCAGGGCGGGAGACGGCCTTACTAGCAGTCTCGTGGAGGCCGGGCTGTCTCGAGATCGTGACTCGGGGACACTGAAACCTCAGACCTCCGACAACGCAGCGACCATGTGAACCCCCTCGGAGTCTGATGAGAATATCTTCGCACCGCGGCGGTTCTGCGGTGCACGAGGCCGGGCGGGGCAACACGGCGGCAGCAGCAGCAGCAGCAGGCAACGCCGACAAATCTTCATTTGGAAAACCTGGCATTTAAGAAAATGGATTGAGCTGAACTGACATTTCAGAAAATCCCTCGATTAAGAGCCATTTGGTCGCTCATTTGACGCTTATCACATCAATCACACTTCGTCCTTCGTACCCAACTAAAGATGTTGAAATTTTCCAAAGCACAACAGACAAAATATTCTGCCTGTGAAACGCATGCCACTCGGGAGTCTATCTGTCTTCATGGAAAGACAAAAAAGTGCAGCAAGGGCACCTGGGCGCCTGTGTGTTTCACCGGATTTGCGGACACTGATGCTGGAGGAGGAATGTGGAATGGCCCAGGCTCTCGACTCGATTTCAACTGGAAGCTCGGCTCGTAAAGAAAAGAGCAGATGCGCCCCGCTGAGACAGAGCCCGCATCAAAACCAAATTGATGGATGCTACCAGACGGACACCATCCTTTACTTGCACTTCAAGAAGGTAGAAAGGACACTTCAACACCTATCAGGGTGATGAAAATGGTGTTCTTGTCTGTTTGGGTCAAGTTGGGCTTTCATCCCCCAAATCAGTGTTGATCCAGAAAGAAAACGTCACAGCGTACAGTACCATCGGAGTTTTCACCCGCTGTGCAACCTGATGTTTGGTGTTTGTTCACCAGATGAACACTTTTTTTTGCGACAGCAGGACACGCCACGTGACCACCTTCCGACTGAAAAAAATCTTTGATACTAGGTAAAGAAGAGATCTGTTCTTGAATCCAGTTCAATGCCGCGGAACAAAACCCACAGAAAGAAAGCGTCAGAACAAAACAGAGAACAGCACAATTTCTTTTCACCTGCGTTGTGCAGACAAGAACTCGTAACTCGAAAGACGGTGTCGGCATTCTGCTTCAGTTGACAGCCAATCTGTCCACCTTACCTTTCCGCACTAAAAAGTCTTCCGAAACGTAGATCTATCACATTCATTTTGTAGTGGACAAATATCTTCAGTTGTGCGATATTTGAAGAGCGTTTATTGTTGATTGCCAAGGCATCACACTTCCGCCATTGACCACGTTTGTGCTCATCTTTGCTCGATCTCAATGGAGATTCGTTGGATACACAGGAGACTACAAGCGCGGTTCACAATTGACACGCCTGGCTCAGGGAAAACAGGAATCCACTCAACTAGCCAGAAGGGGCTCTTAAAGCTGCGCGGAGGTCAGACCAAAAACACCCATGCAGAACACAAAGGACACCAAACAAACTCAGCAACACAACCGAGCAACAGTCATGGCAACATGCGTGGTCCTCATTGAAAGCTCCAAATCCTGTCTGCATGCCCAGCAGAACAACAATGCCCGAAGACACAGTGGACTCCTCAGAGTGATCTGTTTCCACTCAGTTGCACTGACAGTAGGTGGAGATCCTTCACATGCTGCACGATGAAGGCAAAATCACAGCATGCTCAGATCGGGACCCAACGGCACTGAAAATCTTGCTTCCTACGCTCCACATTGTAATGACATTCGATTTTCTCCCAATAATAGAGAAAACCTCTCAATGCGGGAGTTTAACCTTTGACAGAACCGTGCGCGGCCACGCAGGGCCAGGGCGAAGTTGCACGCAGCGCGGAAAGGTTCTTGCAGCTCAGACATCTGAGGAATCCCTCTCTACAGCTGGAGCGTTATAGCATAATTTCTCCCATTTTTATGGACAAGACTCACAATAAAAAGCAACGGGCGTGCTTCATTTTGCTCCGCCAGCACACTCCTAAAACCCTCTCATTTTCACCACATTCAAGTCAGGCAGCTGTGACTTCATGGTCGATAAAGTTATCTTTGGTAACTCCGCGCCAGGTCTGAGCCCATCTTGTTTGTATTCTGGGCGCCGTCCGACATTAAACTGGCCACTTTGAAGAGCTTTGGGAAAGTATTCTCAAGAGGCAGTGTCACTGATAAATCGTCCCGCAATGTATTTGGAAATAGCCTCAAATGGCTGTTGTGCGGAAAGACTCAATCCTCGGAATATTCTTTCGGGTCGAATCAGCATCATTGCAATCTGTGCAGATCTGAAAAAGCACAAGGAAGATATGTTTATGACCATTGGCTTCTGGGTTTCATGGACCTAGAGTCTCAATAGGGTCCATCATCGTTACAAGACACTGGGGATATAGAAGTCGGATGGGCTTCAGTGGGTCTCTTCAAAGTGCGCCGAGTCCGGAGAGAGCTCAGACCCTCGAACAGACCAGCTTCGACTTGATCGTGATTCATCAATATTTCGTTTCCTGAACCACAACTTTATTCGTTCACCTGCAGTCATTCATGACGAAACAAACAAAACGTCCAACTCAATTGGGATCAGTCTCCGAAGCAAAACACGATCAAGACTTCAGAAGGGAGGACGAGTGCATCTGCACTTGTCTCCCATCCCAGTCACCTCTCCCCCCATTCACCTTTGTCCATTCAGAACAATCTGTCAAGTCAAACAGGAAACCAAAGTCTGACAAGACTGTCAAGAAGGTTGAGAAAACCACGGAGAGAGAGAGAATCCTCTCTGGTGCAATACACTCACCACAACTAATTAAGGTCGCAGAAACTCAAGAAGGTTCTGACTCGCTTCTTTCTCAAAGCGAAACGCAATGGAGCTTCAGCGATGATTGTTGTTCGCCATTAGCAAAACAATGTCCATCATAACAGTCTGCGGAGAAACTGCGGGTTCCTCGAGGATCCCATTGCGCGCGCTCCCCAACCACAAGGAGCCTGTCACTTTCATCATCGCTGCCATCAATGCCAAATGCTTCCAACTAGATATCTACAGCCAGGGACACGTTCACGGTATCTGACGTAATTACGCATCCATTGTACATGCAGGCCCTACATTCAAACACATCTTGTTTGGTGCGATTGGCCACAAAATGACTTCATGGAGCACCAGCACCATCTGCACATCAGGTGTGGAGTGTCTTGGTTGCAGAAAATACCACAGAAGTGCGTGAAGTTGTGGGTTAATTTTGAGGAAAGCGCGATGCATCATCTTCGATGACCAATCCCATCAGGAATGTCCTGCGGCAGATTTGTCAGTGTGAATGGGGGGAGTCGTGAGTTGCAGCGGCGGCGGTGGTGGTGGCGGCGGCGGCGCACGTAATTCTCCGCGACACTTTCTCAAGCGCTGCAATCAGGCTAAACAACGCCGCTGTCCGGGGGAATCAGCCGCAGTGAGCAAAGCTCTGAATGAAATAGAACCATCTGAGCATCTCCGCCTCCACATCTCCCGGAGAAACAACCTTATCTCGACGAGCAGAGCAGGGAAGAAGCGGACAACTCGTTGCAAACTTTTGAAGGCAGAGCGCATCACACAGATCAAGGCGTCCACCTCATTTTCACTTTGGAAAAAATCAAAGGCACGACACTTTATCTGCCCACAATTTCCAGGGTGACATTTTGCGGGTAATGACATATCAGGCTGGTGCCGAAAATGAATCGAACAAGATGAGCGACGCTACTTTATTCATTTTCCTGCATCTTTCTCGCTTCGAGAAACCGCGATCGTAATCCCAAACGAACAAAGTCAAGGCAGAGTTCAGTCAAATCGGGACGGACACATTGCCACTTGCACGTCAGACCAAGGGAGACAGAAATTGGCCACAGACCAAAGTGTCATCGTTTTGTTGCAGTTCTGAAATTCATGTTGTGAAGAGCAAAACCAGGTTCTCATCAGACGTCAATAAACGAGAATGCCCCTGGCATTGTGTCGCGCGTTGAGTTGCATCTGTGTGTTTTAAGTCCAACATTCAGGGGTTCACACAGGTTTCCTTCTGAGGGCATCCCAACTTTTCCTTGATGTAGTGACCTTCACAACTTTTCCATGACGTAGTGAATGTGTGTGTGTGTGTGTGTGTGGGTGGGGGGTCACACAGATTTCTTTCTCAGGGCAGCCCAACTTTTCCATGATGTAGTGACCCCTCATAGTCACTACGTTTATGGAAACTGAGGTGTATACAGACAGACAGACAGACAGACAGACAGACAGACAGACCAGACAGACAGACAGACAGACAGACAGACAGACAGACAGACA
>JAAUXT010007845.1_pt1 | contig 23282 bp, 29 predicted proteins | sample 7278171 | NCBI WGS metagenome assembly JAAUXT01 (sample SAMN14350112, study PRJNA611818) | marine sediment metagenome | isolation source: surface marine sediment (1.8m) | place: French Polynesia: Moorea | collected 2018-08
CAGCGGGACGCACCGACACTTTCACAGCTCTGAAGCAGAAGAACCTTCTCTCTGCCCAGAAAATGAGAAAAAGTTTGGACTCCACTGAATAGTTCGTCTTCAAGTCCAGTTTCCTGTTCGTGTCCAGATCACACAGTTTTGGCGCCATCAATCACCGGGGCGGGGGGGGGGGCAGCGGGACGCACCGACACTTTCACAGCTCTGAAGCAGAAGAACCTTCTCTCTGCCCAGAAAATGAGAAAAAGTTTGGACTCCACTGAATAGTTCGTCATTAAGTCCAGTTTCCTGTTCGTGTCCAGATCACACAGTTTTGGCGGTGTCACAATTCCACAACTGGGTTCACTGGTTGTTTGTGTCCAGACAGTAACGCGTTGTGGCCAAACGGAACATGTTTCAGCACGCCCTTGAAGAAGAACTGTCTCTCCCACGTAAAACACACATTCACATTGCCCTGAGTGATTCGACATCCAAAGCATGTTGGTCACTCCACCCCCAGATCTGCCTCTCGTGGTCGCCAGGCAACCCCCTGGTGCACACTCATCAATGCGCATTGATACGAAGAGAAACCGTTTGACATTGTCATTCAGAGTACCCACGTACCCTTATCAAAAATTGCATTTTGATGCCAATTCTGGCACCTGAGGCTCGAGGCCAGGGAAAAGGGAGAGCTGTCCCTTTCGTGGATTCACAAGAGGCGAAATCTTTTCGACGGCTAAACGTCCTCCAAACGCATCGAATCCCTGATCAGTTCACCGTCAGGATAAATGCCAGCTTCGTTTATTATCCCACAAGGAGCGGCCTTCCTTTCCCTTCCAAACCAAGATAATTTTTTGTACGTAGTTTGAAGACTTTTGTCATTTGTGAATGTCTTGCTACGATTGCAGTCAAAATTCTTCACAACGGAATGCAAACGTGTCCCTCGCCAGCACACCTCGCCCGTGATGTCAGATGAAGAGGATCTTGGCTTCCTCTGGGATTGACTCCCTCACGACTGATCTCTGACTCCACTCGATGAGCCCCGCTCAGGGGAGGGCGACAGTAGAAATTGACGCAGGGGGCGTGTAACACGTACTTTATGGATGCAAAGTTGAAATTTTGAAAAGAGACAAAGATGCGCCACCTGCCATCGCCCCTGGGAGCGGCGCGAGTGCGGCGGTGCGGAGGCGCGTGGACGGGTCCTCCGCCCGACGCTCAGCGCCGAGTCGATACACGGACCGCTCCGGTTCAAACCCAATCACATTGTGCAATTCGGAACAACTGGTCGGCCGGACAACGCGTTTGTGTCGCATCTGTGCTGTTTGCCCCTTAGTCTGACCTCGTGTGTCAGTCTTTCTCAGGGCGACAAAGTTGTCCTTTGGGTCAGGATGACCACGGGTGTGTTCCAAAACCAGACAGAAACGAACCTCTTCCTGCTCAGGAAAAGCATTGTTCTGAACGTCGCAAGCTGCTTTGCATTCCTTCACATGAGCAGCGATACCGGCCTTAGTTCATGTCCCTTTGAAATTTGGATACTTTGGACGCACATCAATTCATCCAAGTGGGTGTCAGGTTTTTGAGGTGCACTCTGTTGTTTCCTTGACAGACGGGTCGCGTGTGGGGGATTGGCCTTCACGTTTTCCTTATTCCTCTCTCACCTACAACAAAAGTGACCATTGTACTGACCATCGGCTGGACAGGGGTCAGTTTAATCAAGTGCCCCTTCTCAGTTCACCCCGTCCCCTGGACAGGACTTGCAAAAATGTTCTTTTCCTACTTGCCGCCACTGCATGTCGAACCGTTCTCTTTGTGCTTCAAAAAGCGGCAAAAAGTATTGAAAGTGAACAATGTTTTCACTGGAAAGGTTCGGAAGTTTTAACGAATTTGGGGGTCAGTTTTCAGCGGCTTGTCTCGCGCACGCGATCGTGGCGCATCTAACGTGTCATTATCACGAAGAGACACCGCGCCACCGCTTCTCATGTTCACCAATTGGGCGTTCTCATTTCCGTCATTTGTGAATTACTCTCTTTGAGGTATTTTCTCAAATCATCCACTTCTGCCTGTGGGTGCAAATTCTGAAAACTGGTCTCCACCAACTTTCCCGTGGTCCTTTGTTGAATTCGAGTCAGACCATGCGACTCAAGAACTTTTCAAGATTTCTGGCAGGAGAATCTGGGAGAAATTCATGTTTTTTTGTCACACACAACAGCGCCCGGACAGCGGCGGTGTTGCCAAAGCAAAGTGGCTGTTCTCAGCCTGTATGGGTAATGTTGCACACCTTCTTTCACAGTTTGTTTTTTGAATTGGCCGGAATTTGACCAGATTGGCCCTGAATTCCCGGTAGGGTTTCCTAATTGGAGTTCGTGAGCGCAGGAACACATGTAGCGTGTTGTGACCTCCCCTCTCATGGAGGGAGGTGCCAGCCGATATAAATTCCCATTGAAAAAATTTGCCATTTGTGCAGGTTGCCAGTTCCATCTTTTGTCGTCGTCTTTTGTCCATGTGTGCGTCTTTGTGACAGACAGACAGACAGACAGACAGACAGACAGACAGACAGACAGACATACACACACACACACACACACACACACACACACACACACACACACACAAAAAGAGTGCATTTGTTTGCAAATCGGTTGTAGCACTTGCACACGGTGCAGACGAAGCTGTTCCCGACTGCGTCGGTCCTCGAAACCTGAAATGCTGAGTCCAACCTGCTGCCACATTTCGACTCCCGGCCTCGCGCAGCGCAGCCCAGCAACGACTTGATGGACGGAGCAGTTTGTCATTAGATTTGAATGCGACTCGCGCAGGTGCTTCACGTTCCGTCACATTCCTCACACACACGTTCCAAATGCGCGATTTTCCATTTTCCAACCAAATTTATGACGAGTGGAAAAAGTTTTTTTCTATCAATTGCGGAATGTTAATCAAATATGGCTTACGCCAGAGACTATCTTTCATCTCAGCACGGACACACGGTCAATGAGATAATATTTATTGCGCGCACTATTGGGCAGAAAACCTTCAAATGCTGGGAGGACAATGCTTCCCTCTTGGACTGTTTGCCCGAAGATTTATCCCAACAGCCAGAAGTGGCTATAATTTTACCTTCTGCTCGGCTTAGCAAACACCGTTACCATTCATTCCCACAGAAACCGTGTAATTGGGATGCGAGTACACACACAATGGGTCTCGCTTCGAAATCTGCATAAGGTTTGATAAATTTGGGAACTTTCTTTTCAAAGCTCTACAAAGCGTGTCATTTGAATTTATGCCTCAGGGGGCCTGGGGCACGTGCCCACGGCCTTTGGGAAAAAGTTCCCTCAGCTTTTTGCTGCAAAGTACATGTGCTCCTTCCAACAGAAAAGAAAATTCCCGTACAGGGTGATGGTTCTTAAGGTGGTCAACTACCACTTGAAATTCCAGAGAGTTGGGGAATTTCAAAACAACCACCTCCACAAATGAAGGTTCCAACCTCCAAGCTCCACTTTCGCTGCAACTGATCACGCAATATACAAGTGTACGGCATGTACTCGGGCATCTAAACACCAAAGTCTCTTCACTCCTTTTGTGTTCACCTATTTTGTGAATTGATCAGGATGCCAGTCAAGATTTTCGGAACAGACTTGAAGTTGCACTTTCACTGCCGTATCCAGAATGCATTTTTGTCTGGTACACGCAAAAATAGATTCAGTGACAGTGAAATAGAATCCTCTCCAAATGGAAATGACCTTCAACAAAAGCATTCTGACTCGGCTGACTTCTGGGGCCTCATTTTTGAACCCTTTATGCAGCACTTTTAATGTGTCAAAAGACACAAAAATCCTAAATGTCTGATGTCAAGAAATTGACTGACAAGGTTGATCTTGTGCAACAATTGGGGGATGGAACTGTCGATGCAAAATCGTTTAACTTCTCACAGGCAGCATTTTTGACCTCATCAAGACACAATCACTCGGAAAAAATGGTTTGTCAAGAGGCAACACAAATTTGGCTGATCTCTGACCTTCGGAGGATCAGAGAGACCCAGGGGACAGATCCAGTGAGATCAGCCAGTGGCAAAATCAACCACGGCCTTTCCTCCGAAGCAATTTCAAACGCTTTACTCGAGTTGAGGTGTGTTCCACAAAAGAAGGCAACTTTCATGACACATATTGCATGTTGCATAAAATTGAACACATGTTGGATCCGTCAATGATGTGGACAGCAGTTTGGTCTGGATCTCCTTCCCTGGATCCACCGCATCGTGAGTGAGTGTGTGTGTGTGGGGGGGCGGTCTGCGGGGCTCGGATCGGGTGATCCTTCCCTCCCTCAGGGCGCGCGCCACGCCAGCGATACCCTCCGAGTTTGAAACGCAGTGGCCACAGATGAACTGACAACACATTTTTGTTACGACCCCACTTGACGGCAACGGTTCTCGAAATTCCAAAACTGCCAAACGACCAAACTCGTGTTGCTTGCAGAGAAACTTTGAACATGCAAATTTTCACAGAAATTCAAACAAACCCTTCTGCAGAGTTGTTGTTCTGCAGCAAAGCTGGGCTCTGCAACGACACGTTGCCAAGGGCACCGTTGGTTCAGAAACGGACAAAGAGTAACGGAACGCTATCAGCGGCTTTGCCATCAACAAGTTGTGCCCATCAAAGAACCTGACGAAAGGAATGACGGAACAACACCTCTCACTGCGCCCGAGACCTCAGCTGTCAACAACCGTTGAGATGGACCAAATTTGCTGTAAATCAAGAGATTTTTACCATTAAAAGCTCAACATTTCCACAATCTACGAGTCTCATCTTTCCTCCAGCCGCGAAATCTTGATGCGGACATCGGTGAAAATATTACCACCTCCCGAAGGGCAACTGACAAGTGGAATCGACTATCTCCACCTTAAATCTGAGAAGTCAAAGGTGTAACAGGTGGCATCGTCACCCTCAGCTCAGTTGTCTGACCCCAGCTCGGTTGGAATTACGCATCTTTGAGACACTGCGCAAAAAAGTGATTCTCGGGGGAGTAAGTTTTGCTTTCGACGACTCATGACTGTCAAAATTATTTTCCATGTGGTGAGGGATTTGCGTGAGCTGCGGGAAAAACACGTTTCTTCCAGTTGAAAACAAACACGTGTTTCTCGCAGAATGTTTGGCATCACACAGCATGGAGTGAACGACTAACCTGTGTCTGTCTCACAGTGCACATTTCCTACTGAATCTGGGGTCAGCCGTGAAGTTGTATATTACCCAAATTTGACAAGAAAGTCCCCTGGCTTTGTCCTGCAGACCAAATTAAAGTTGGTGCCACTGCGATTGGGGAACGTAAATTGAACCCAAATTTGGTTGTTACACACACCTCGGACAAAACTCGTGACAGTTATGGAAGTAAAGTTGCACTTGGGATTAGTGCGAAGTTTCCTTCGAGATATTAATGAGCAAAATCTGTCTTTTTCTGCACCCATCTCGCACACGTTGTCTCACAATACGATACTGTCGAGAGGCTTTTGTCCCAAGGTGTCAAGCTGAGCAGATAATGCAATGTACACAATGCCTGCTTTTTATGATTTTAAAATTCAAATCAACCACCCAAGGAGGTCCAAAACTGAACCTGCGTCCGAACACAGAAGAGGGTGTCCAGAAGAGCTTTTTCCTCACATATTCGCTCTGTGTTTGATGGCCAATGGTTTGTCTCGGTTCCTGAGAACAAGCATCGCTCGCAGAACCTGATGAATTGTCTTCTGTGGATTCCTCGACCTGAACCCCTCGAGTGGAATCTGTGGCACTTTTTGAGTTGCTGTCAACAACTCCTCTCAAACACCGCCTTCAAAGAGCAAATTCCGGAGACATATGCATTTGAACAAGATGTGTTTGAACAAGCGGTTTGAAATGTGATAAGTACATCAGGTAATAGTCTCAACAGGTCAGGGATCAGGTTCGTAATCTACACGGTGCAACTCGAGGCCCTGGTTCTTTTCGCACCCGAATTCAGCAAAGGACACGTCGAATAAAGTCAGAGGGAGGACACAGTTGTTCTTAGCCGATGGAAAAGGCTAAAAAATGCGAAACAAATTGTTAGAATTCCTGCTTTGCGCTATGTGGTTGCAGTCCTACCAGTTGAACACATCTTCAAAACTCTTTCTGTTTTTGAAAAGCTTTTGTGGTTTCTTTCTGTTCAAATGGGATGGCCAAATTTTGCTGGCAGTTGGCTGAGACTCCAATTCTGCATAGTGGCGCAAATAAGGCTAATGCAGGGTGAATTCCACAATGGCGGGATCACCGATGGTGACTCCTCTCCCTGGGATGTCCAGTGTCCTCCGCTGTCAATCAAATCCTCCCATTCTCCCGCAAATCCAGACAGATTTGAAGGAAATGAATACTGAGGACCACGCGCCAAGAGGAAGTGGGGAAAATTTGTGAGAAGTTTCTTTTTTGTGCAAGAGGTTCTGTAATTAAAATGCCATTACAGGTCGGGATGCGGGAGCGGAGAGACGGACGCTCCGCTCACGCGAACGGCGCGCGACACCTGCCGCACCGACCGCGACGCTGTGCAAACTGCGCCGTCTCCAGGGAGACGTCCAGACGCTTCCATGGTGACAGGCCCGGAAATGGTATCCTCGTCATTGTGATCCATCGTCTCTGTTAATCAATGGTGAAAAGTTGAAGGATGATTGAGTTGATTTGGAATGAACACCAAACACTGAACATCCGGGGAGCATTCTGCATCCGAGATCGTTCTTTCAGAACCATGTCAAGCGATTCGGTCAAACCGCTTTGATTTCGCCTGGTCAGTCACAAGCGAGCACCACATTGCACATTTGGTTATGCAAGTAATCTCCGTTAGTTACACAGGCGACAGGCAACTTTCAGGCAATCGTGCCAAAACGGTGCGAATAAAAGCACCACTGAACAGCGCCAGTGTTGACAGCGCAACGTGTCGCGTTGGGCTCCGTTTGTTCAGGAGTACACCGCTGGAATAAAGTGCAGTAAAACCTGCTCAATGGCGACCGCTACTTGAGTCGCCGAATTTCCCACATTCAAAACAACAATAAAGAAACCAAACGTTCTCTTATTCATCAATCATACCCCTTCAATTTGTTTTCCTGAAAAGAAGTTTGCTTTTAGAGTGACAAATGGCTTGAGCGCATGTACTTTTCTTTCTGGCGTATGCGCTGTTGGTACACCGCGAAGTGCGTTTTTGTGTAATCAAATAAATGTGGAATGATTTACATTCGGATTCAAAAATTCAAATTCCCAATTTGCAGTAGTCCTTGTGTTTTGCTCGAAACAGTTTCTGCTCACGAAAAATGTACTTTTGTTGGTGGGAACAGCGAGGTTTAACAAACACATCCATGACCCGCTACACGTCAAACCAGATGAAGACAGACCAAGGTTTCGTCTCTCCATGACAGTGGACGCTTTCTGCAAACCTACGAAAATGGTGCAAAATTTGAAGTCCAGAACATCACACTGGTCACATTGGCCACAGTGCTTTCGAATTTTGTGGAATTTTTTTCACATATCACGCGCGAAAAAGCCAGAAGTTTACATCTCGTTGTGAAAAGCTCAGCAGGAGATAGAATTATTTCAGCCAAAGAAATCACTCACAGCATTGTGTTGGAAACTTGAGCAGTTTCTTTTTACATCAGGAGGTACTGGAAACACTTGTGCAAGTTGAACTGAAACGCTGAAACGTCAGACGTTGAGAAGGTGGTCGAGCCTATCGGACCAAGAATCTCCACACCTGCCAAAAGGAAACCTGAGACAAACGTCGAGTTTTGAAAACTGTTGACGTCCAATGAAGACAAATAGATTTACAGTCAGATCTGGTCATAACTCTTTGACAAATCGAGTGACAAGAGATAAATGTGCTTTGGTGGTGCTTGCTGGTGTGGAAACAATCACAAGATATAGCAAGTTGAAATCAAGTTGTTTTTGGTTTCTCAGGTTTTGTGGTGGTTCCTGTGGATTGTCTGTTGCCAAACAAGAACCAACTTTCAATTTTTGGAAGGATTTCCAGACTGACTTGACGTTGGTTGCCCTGAGCAGGTGCACCAGACAAACAGATTCTCCTTTCACTCTCTTTTTCTTTGTGCGTGTGTGACGACGACTTCAAATTCGATAACGAGTGAAGCCACCAGCATCGTCCCTGTTGCTTCTCCTCTTCTTTTGGTTTGGTTTTGTCGGATGCAAAGGCCTCTTTCACCCGCATCACCCATTGTCAACAACAATAACGCGCCGTGAAGCTATTTTTGAGGGAGGGAAAGATGAGACTCCAGCCACCTGTATCCAAAAAATGTACGGCACAAGTGGATTCACGAGGGCCGTTCTGTTCTTCTCGCATGCAAGGGGTTCTACACGTGCACTGCAATGTTGCTGGGGTATTCTGATGCAGGTGACAAAACAGACAAGATTATGTTCACGAGGCCAACCCTGCGAAAGATTCACCCGTGGCCATACCGAGTCTGGCAAAACGCGAGAATCCACCGTGCAGGTTCTGATGTCAAGGCATCTCGTGCATCCGCGAGGCATGTCGAGTCGCGCATCATCATTTCGTATTGAAGGTTTTGTTTGATGAGGGCGACTCACATTTCACACGACAGGTTGAGAGAGACGGGCAAACGAGCAGTGACGTTTCCACTCCAGCGCTCCGCCGAACAAGACAGAGATTCAAGATTAATACGTTAGAAGACAATGCAGTCAGTGAGAAGACTCACTGTGGCGAAGCCTCGTTTGAAATCAGAGTCTGGTTGTTGAGGGCGCCGTTGTTTCTGCACAGTAGGACAGAGGCCGAGCGAGAAACATCTCGGTGAGCCCCCTGTCCTGTCAGGTCTGGAACATAGAGTGCACCATACCTCGAGCCAATACCTGAGATGGAACACAACGTGCCTCTCACAGGCTCAGAATGGATGTATTTTGAAAGTTTTTTTGAGAGACTTTGTGTACAACACAGAAAAACAAAAGGAAAAGTGTCGCCCTGTGGGTGCCCAAAATATCGTTCCATGAAGAGTCCAGAAACCAAGAAACAACTTGAAATCCCATCAAAATAAGCTTTTGCGGAGAGGAAAAGTAGAGCGTTCAAACTTTGAACATCCCTTCATTCCTGACTTTCTTCTTGTGTACATCAACACACATCAAAGAAACTTTTTCTGCCTTTTTCACGAGCACAAAAAGTCCATTTAAACAAATGATGTGATGATTGCGTCGAGCCCTCGAGACTCACATTAGACCAGCTGTCCTGAACAAATACCAGCGACAAGTGCAAATTTCTGAGGAGTTATCATTTTGACTTATGATTGATACTTGTCATGTAATACGAGAGATTTAAACAAACAATCCACAAAGGCACGATTCAAAAACGTCCCAATTCCGGAGAACTTCAAATTTGACTGTTGGCACGCGGCGCACTCGCGACCAAAGACCCGGTTCTTCTTGCCCCGAGGGGGTCCGTTTCCTAATTTCATTCTGTCATGTAGATTTTCAAACCGTAACCCATGATTACGTCGAACAAGACGAGATATTTATTGCAACTTGACGTGTGATGAATGGATACAGTGTTGTTCTTTGTTGATCCCAAATTGAAGATCGGGAGACGTTGGGGAGGAGGGGCTCAACTTCCCCGAGAGACGGTTGCGAGATTGTGCACTTTGCAACCAACAGCCACAGGAGATCGCAGGAAACGTGGTGATCAGCCTGTCTTGCTTTTGTTTTGGTTGACTGATTGATCAAGGGATTGATTTTTGTTGCAAGTTGAGCAACGGGTGACACCAAAGATTTCAAAAATGTGAACCTGTTTGTCGACTTTGTTTGACCTTGACGTGAGTCTTCACCAAACAAAGGCGCGCTTTTCTCTTTCCTTCGCTGCGGCAGTGAGGCGATGATGTTCTCCCTCCAGACATCCTGTTGATGTCCTTCCGGAAGCCTGCTCTGCCCCTGGTCTGGCCCTCTTCCTCCCGCCCTCGTCCTTCTGGAGTTGAGACCTTCCCCACATGTAACAGGTGTTGTGTGAAGTGACCAGAATCAAGCACCTTCCACGAGTACTTATTTCCCGTGGCAACATCGAGCATCCCACGGCCACCAGTCTACACACGTCTTCTTGAGATCGAATTGGTTTCATGTGCAACACATTTGGCCGCAATTGTGCCGTTGTGATTTTCCACGTTTGGTGTTTCCCTGTGAAAAATTGAACTCTCCAGCACATTGTGAAGCATCAAAATTGTCTGTACATGATGTTGGAGGGCACTGTGCTTGAGAATGTTCCCTCACCACGCAGTCATCCAGAAAGGTCTTCCCTATTCATCTCTGGTCACTGGTTCGTGCAGGGATCACTGCACATTTTCATCGCTCTGTGGCAAGGGGCAGTGATGAAAACAAACTCAGCTATTCTCCTTCAAAAATTGTCAATCAAAATTCAATTTCTGATGAGTCCCAGCTGTGATTGAACTTTTTGTTCGTCTGTGAACTTTTGGGAATGAAGCAAGCACCCGCAATGAATTTCTGAAAGAAACGTGAAAATGTTCTCTTTTGATGCAGTTCGTGAATAATAGTCCACCCAGCCCCAGCCAGCCCGATAAATCAGGAGGATCCTTGCACCGACAGAACGAGTTGTTTAGTCCGAACACAGAAACTCGGAAAAGTTTTTTTTCGAGAAAGACAAAAAAGTTTTGATATCTTGAAAATACCCCGGATGCGATAGAGTCGTGTGAAAGTTGTTACGCCTGACAACAAACAGCAAATGGGAATTTTTACATCAAGCTTCCTTGCTCTCCAGGTCCCCAATCTGCTTGGAGAAGTGAAAACGAGTCTCCGTTCCTCCGTCCCTCCATTCAAGTGCCTTTCAGACATATTGCACCGAGCTGTACTGAGTTCTGGTGGGAGCCGAGGCCAACAAAACCTTTGGGAACCGTTTCCACGGCGCCAGGGGGCGGGACAAGCAGTGCACGTTCGGTTCGAGCGCGCGAGCACAAAACTTCATTCAGGATCAGCTGCCATGGCATAAATTCCGTCAGGTGCAGTACTGCCGAAGGTTCGTTGTTCTTGAACAAACGGCCGCGCAACAAAAGTGCTCTTGTCTTCATCAACGGTGCACAGTGACCATATGTCACCGTTTGTGCCGCCCACGAGACAAGTGCCTCCTTTATCCGACTCAACTGCTCCCACAGGTGCCAACACATTACACGAACCACCAGGCATGTCGGTGCTGTGGATCATCTGTGACGACGGACGCACCCGTGCGGATCTGTCTGTGACAAGTGGAAGAATTTGAGAATGTTGGTACCCCCTCCCCCTCAAAAAAAGAGGGATCCACGGAGCTTGTCCATCATCTCAACAAAGTTCGTCCTCTTTGCCTTATCCTTCCGACAAAACAAGTCTGCATGTGCATCACAGATCACGGGCCGCAATTTCATACAGACCTGGTGCACGTGTGCAAGTGGTGACAAATGGCCAACCGCGACGTCACACAAAACGCTCCACATGTGCTTCAATAAGCCAAATAAGTTCAAGGCTGAAAACAAGTGCGATGGAGATTAGCTGATAGGATGAAGGCAGATCTCAGCAACAACAGTGTCAATGGAGGGTTGCGCGCTGGTGGTGCAATTCCGGGAGGATTTAAGTTCATCGCTCGCTCGGCGACATCAGAGCCGAGAACACGAACGCCACAAAAGCACAAAGCGAAAAGCTCGAGCAGCTGAATTGAGCAGCTGCATGTGACCTTGTGGTGAAGCCAGCAGCATTTTCATTTCTACATCTGTTTTGTGACATCTGTGCCAAAAGTCGATCAGGAGCTTGCGATGACCAATGATTCCGCTGTCATCGTGAGTTGGCTGTGTGGAGAAGATGGAGTGTTCTGGGTGAGTATCTTGTGGTGACATCAAGTTTTGCACGTGTGCGTCATCTCGACGCAAGGCTGAGACCGAGACCGTTCCACAGAATGAACCATGTGTGGCCCAATTTTGTTGGTTCCTGTTGGTCAGAATGTTGGCATCAGCCTTTGTCTCCACCCACGTGCCACTCATCCTTGTTCAGCAGCTGTGCAGAATGGAAATGAACAGGCTTAGTTAACACAGAATTTCTGCACCTGTTGTTCTTGTTGCTGTTGTTGTTGTTGTTGTTGTTGTTGTTGTTGTTGTTGTTGTTGTTGCCCCTGGACTTGCAGAGGGACATGACGCCCAGGGCTGTCTGAAAAAGACACAGCCTTCATTGCTCATTCTAGAAGTCGATCTTCCAAAAACAAGTGCTGCTGTTGTCTAAATATTTCCGACAAGTCGTTGTTCGCGCCAAATCACGTCAACAGAGACGCAGTACGTCAATGCGTCATACACAAAAACTTCGGGTCTACGGCTCGCTCTCCCGGGCCTTCTCATATTCTTGTTCTCCGCAGGACTCGGCGGCGACGCTCGAGACGCAGCGCCCGACTCTCCCCGTCTGTTTCCGGGAGACGGTGCTGGCGGCGGCGCCCGGCCTCGTGCTCTGGCTCTGCCTCCCGCTCTACCTGCTGCACCTCCGCTCCCTGCCCGTCCGCCACAAGTGGAGGGACAAGACGGCCCAGAACATCATCACCCTGGTGCGTTGAGCTCGACAAACTGCTGTGCTCCTGTCCACTTTGCTCAACAGATCTAGAACTGGGGCTTGGGCCTTGTTTGTTCTCACCAATTGACGTGAGTGACCAAATTTAAGAAAGAGGGGATTTGGTCGGGACCTGAAATCTTCTGAGTAACTTCAGCGCGCGCATGAAAACTTTGATACAATCCTCAGACTTTTTTGACTTTTCCCAGGTCATTGCTCTTGTTCCGCATTGCTTCTGCGTGTGTTTCAGGTGCTGGTGTCCTTCCTGTGTGTTCTCTGTGTTGTTGATCTCAGTCACAGCGTCATGCTTCCCGACGTCCGAGTGTCCGCCATCTTGGGATCAGGCGTCCTTCTCGTCACGTTTGTGAGTTCAAATCTAAGAGACAACTTTTGAATGTTTGATGCTCAGTTCCTCAAAAGGAGCCGTTGCATGAGCGAGCAGAAATTTGGAGCTTGTGAGCTGTGGCGCTCAGAACAGGTCACTTCCTATTGGACCCGGCACCAAACTTCAGGTGCAAAGTCAATTTTGTGCATCAGGTCGAACATTGTCAAAACGCGTGGGCTTCTCTGTGTCGCTGTGCTCGTTGCCTGCTCGCTGACGCGCCCGGTCCTGTGGGCTGTTGTCTCTCAGATGGCGTCGGGTGTTGTCAGTCACGTGGAGTTGGGTCGGGACGTGCACAGCAGCTCTGTCCACTGCCTCTTCTGGCTCCTGCTCTTCCTCTGCCAGAGCCTCAGCCTCGCCGCGCTCCTCATGGACATCACCCACTACCAGGTCTCGTCTCTTGTATTCGGAGAATAATGGCTGAGAAAAGCAATGGAGTCGTGTGTTCAGTTCTGGACAGCCAGGCCCCTGTCACATTTGACTACACACCAGACACATTTTGAGGTTCGTAGCAGACGGCTCGGTCTCGGAGCTCGCACGTTCATCGCTCAGCCATCACGTGCAGGTTCGCTACCCAGCGCTGACGGTGTTCACGTCGTGCGGCGGCTTCGCGCTCGTGACGCTGCGGCTGCTGCTCACGTTCCGCGCCGACTACCCGCGCCGGGGCCGGGGGAGGCGGGGCAGGGCGCCGCCCGGGGACCGCGGAGCCGTCAACGAGAGCGAGACGACGCTGCTGCTCCCCGACGACAGCCTCGAGGAAACGCCGCCATCCGGAACCAGCACCAGGGTGCGTCAAGTGCACCTTTGATCACTTTGCTTTAATTGGTGGATCAGAATCGCTTCCGTGCACGGTCCTGCAAAACTTCATTGGAAAGCAAGCCAGTGATCACTTTGTGGCGGTGGCATTGCACAGCGAGGAAGAAGTCTTGAGCGCCCAAATGATGGGTCGTTCAGTTGGTGGTCGTCGTAGGACACACTCCAGTAACTAGTTATCAACCACAAAATGTCTTTTGCAGGCGAGAAACCCTGAGGAGCGAGCCACGATGTGGTCTGTGATCACCTTCACCTGGATCCTCGGGTGCGCATCTCTGTGTATGTGTGGTGTGTGCGTGCGTGTGTGCGTGTTTGCGAGCCTGATGTAAGTGTCCATGTGCGTGTGCACACAAGTGTGAGAGTTTCAACTGCAAGCTGATTGCTCCGTTCTGGTTTCGAAAGTTCCTTTCAGCGCCGAACCTTTCGTTGTAGACTGATGGCCCGAGGCTACAGGAAGTACCTGACGTTTGACGACTTGTACGAACTGCCTTCAGGAGACAAGACAGAGACCCTCCACCCTACTTTCCACAAGACGTGGAAACAGGTTCAAGCTGGGTGCGTCACCGAAACTGGTTGATACCAACATGACCAGGAAGCCACGGGTGGCAAAGAGCGCTGTCATTTTCTTCATTCCCATGTCACTTTTTGTCCAAAACTGCTGGCGCCCCAGAGGCGGCTCTCAACCAGACCTCAATCAAAGTGTGTCGTTGTTTGCTCTTCGTGTCCCACAGGCACACGATCGCAATAGTTGATCGCCACGAGTCTGACCCGACGTGGACTGTTTCAGGAAGCGGTGCGCGGCGCGGCGCCTGTCTCGCTGGAGCTTCCTGCGCGTCCTGCTCTCCGTCACGTGGACCGAGATCGTCGCCTCCGTCGCCTACCGCTTCATCGACCTCCTCATGGAGCTCGCGAACCCGCTGCTGCTCAGGTGTGCGTGCGTGTGTGTGTGTGTGCGTGTGTGCGTGTGTGTAAGTGTGTGTGTGTGTGTTTGTGTGTGTGTGTGTTTGTGTGTGTGCATGAGAACGGACCAGAAAGAAACCAAGCAGAATCAAACCCAAAGCACCCAATTCCATTCTCACCTTTTATATGCCCTGAACTCAAGCCCCTTGGGTCCACCTGAGGTGAGCGTGTATTCATGGAGAATATTCACGGCTGTGTCCTTTTTGACCAAAGTGCACAAAGACCTTCTTTGTTTGTCAGCGTGTTCATCTCTCTGGTGGAGACGGACAACCCCTACCGGTGGAAGGGCTACGTGGTCGCCGTGACCATGTTCGTCGTGGGCAGCGTGTTTGGCGTCACGATCCACTACTCCGTGATGACGCGCGACCGCGCGGACCTGCGCATCAAGATCGCGCTCACCGCCGCCATCTACCGGAAGGTCCGTCACCACGAGGGGAGAGGCCACGAGCTGAGATTTCTGAGCGCTTTTGAGACCAACGGCACAATAAATGTGCAAAGTTGTGAATGGATTTGAATGAAACGTTGCCAAACAACATTTTCCCAGAGATTACACAAGCGATTTCAGATAAGAAGGGTGTGTCGACATCAGGAATCGTCAGGACTGTGCGCGGGGTCTGGCTGTTTGTTGCGACTGAGTGGCACTGTTTCCGCTGCAGTGTCTGCGGCTGAGCAGTAAGGCCCGCAAGACGAAGACGGTGGGCGAGATCGTCAACATGCTGACCGTCGACGTGGACAAGGTTCGCTTCCGCCTGAACTCTTCGCTGTTGCTCCAGGTCCCCCTCACCCAGACAACGGCGAGCGCAAAGCACAGTCGTTGCGTTGTTAGCGACCTGGTACTGCAGCTAAACACTCGCGCGAACAGTGACAAGTGATTGTGCGAAGTCCCTTCAGGGCGAAGCACCATGTGGTAGTGCAGTTTATGGCAAGGTGGATGAAATGTCCCCTGCCCCCTCCCCCTAACCCCCTCCCCCTCCCCAACCCCCCAACTCTGGACAGCATGACTTGTGGAGGACACGGAAGAATCAACGACATTACCGGCAAGGGACTTCGCACTGCAGTTGGCTTGAGCACTGCTTCTTGTTTCCCCTCTCGCGGTTCCGCCGCCCGTGACGCCGTCCTCTTCACGGCGGTGCACGGCGCACTGCGCGTCGCTTCTGTTGCAGGTGGCTCACAGCTTCTACGCGTCCATCGACCTCGTCTTCCTGCCGCTCACCATCGCGGCGTCGCTGGCGCTCATCTGGGGCTTCCTGGGCGCCGCCTGCCTCAGCGCCGTCGGCGTCATCCTCCTCTACATCCCGCTCAACATGCTCCTCGCCAAGAAGTACGGCGACCTGCAGGTGAGGAGCGCCGCGCCACCTGCGGCGCCTCCCGGGGTCAGCGGAGGGACCCGCCTCCGGACCAGAGCACTGCCGAGGACACTGCTGAGATATATGTGATCCTGACCAGTACCATCCACACCAGAGCACTCCGCCCCTCCCGCGCCCTCGTTCCGCCAGTGTTGTACAAGCACCGAATTCCATCGCAGACAGACACTCTGAGCAAGGAACATCCTGACAGGTTTCCACACACGAACGTTCATGCATCATTTCAGATCAACAAAACGGACCATGCTTACAATCTGCCTGTTTGTCCGAAATAACACAGCACCATTTGACTTTTCACCCCACGGTGTTGGTTCTGCTGCACAAGGACCGCACGCCACTTTGGAGTGTACGATTGATGACCAGGAGACTTCATGTTCACTTGACGCTTCCGCTCCAGGAGAAGCAGATGGAGATCAAGGACAAGCGGCTCAAGATCATCGGCGAGATTCTGCGCGGAATCAAGGTGAGGAAGCCAAGTTTACAAGCGCGCTCGGGATTCAGACCGCCACAAGCATCCGAGCCAAACAGGCAAGTGTAGAGAATCGTGTGTGCTTTCAAGCCAAACTGTTGCGAGAGAATTACCATTCAGTCGGGGTCTGGGAGCATTGAAATGTCGCAGACGTCCGAATGCACTGAATTGCTCACGTGGTTGAACGAAGCAGTCCCGAGCTGGTGACTCTTGCACTCTTGATCGTCTCGCGGTGGCGCGCAGGTGTTGAAGCTGTACGCGTGGGAGGCGCTGTTCGAGACTCGGGCGGGGCGGGTGCGCCGGGACGAGATCAACACCATCCGCAGACAGACATACATCCGCACCGCCCTCGACGTCCTGGGGTCCTCCTCGCTCTACCTGGTAACCCCCCCCCACCCCACCACCACCACCATCTCACCCTGCCCTGCTCCAGAGGATTCGCTGATGCTCACTGAAACGCTTGGACCTATTAGTTCTAATCTCCTGGCCCCGATGCAGAATCAGAACTCCCAGGCACCAGACGTCGTCGCAATTGTTGCTGCAATGTGCTTGTTTTCGACAGAAAAGAAATGTTCATGGTGTACGTACCATCTCTGCAACAAATGCGAAGGCGTCAGAGTTTGGCTCCTCACATGCTCACGTGCAGCTGTCCTTTCCTTGTTCGCTGTTTCAATTCAGCCCTTTGACGAGATTGCTATGTGTCCTGTGGAATCACAAACGGGTGGGAAGCGGATGCAATGTGATCATGTGGGGAGCAGCGCATATAATCTTGTGAACTGACAACTGATTTTTCAGTGTTATTTTTCACTTTCTCCCACAAACTGTAGGTTTTAAAGCTGTACGCTTGGGAGAAGGTTTACAAATGGAAAGTGACAAAGATTCGAGATGAGGAGTTGGGAACGCTCTGCAGACAGGCGTACCTGTACACAGCCATGGATGTACTCGCGTACTCTCTCCTAACCATGGTCAGAGTCTACCGTCAATCAGTCAATCAGCAGACAGAGAGTTTCTGATTTTGTTGATCCAAATGATTAAAACCCGGCAGCGAGATTCCCTTTTCTTTGTAAGTTCCTGACTTCTTCGTGTTAACTGTCGACCTGACGTGAAAGGCTTGATGTGATTCTTCTGTTGAACAAGCGCAGAACGTAAAAAAACGGATTCGCGATGGAAGCGACAAAGTACAGGTTCATATTCGGAACTTCAGCTTCCAATGAAAAGAGGACAAAGTGTTTGGCATTTGGTTGTTGCGTCGACCCTGTGTTGATGGTCGCGTGTCGTCCGCAGTGCGCGTTGAGCATGTTCGGCACCTACACGCTACTCGGTCACGTGCTCACGCCGTCGCGCGCCTTCGCGTCGCTCAGCCTCATCGAGAACGTCACGTGGGCCGCCGCGCTGTTCCCGGAGTTCGTGGCCAAGACCGCCGAGGTGCGTCACCTGCCGGCGGGGCAGGGCGGGTGGAGAGAGCCGAGTGGGCTGGGGGGGGGGGGGCGAACGGAGGGGAAGGGTGAGGCGCACGGGTTTGGCGGACGCAGGAGGCCCGATGCGCGCATGTCGAGCTGAATAAAAGTTGGACGGCGGAGAGAGCCCTGCAAAATTGTTTCGTCATCTTGGTAAATCCAACAACCGTCGCGAAAATCTGCATAAAAGGGTTCCAGAGGGGTGTTTGATTGGGTCGTGTTGTGCAGGCGATGGTGTCGATGCGTCGCATCATCGAGCTGCTCGAGGCGGAGGAGCTCGACCCCAGCGCTGTGGACAGAGCCGCGACTACCACAGGTCAGGGGCGCTGCTCAACTCGCCCTTCCGTCTCTTGATGCTTTTTCTGCAGTTCTGTGGTGGAATTGACTTGACTGTTTCTAGTTTGTGCCAAACAGGGTAACGTTTTTATTCGTATCATTTTGTGTTGCAGGCAACAAGGTCATTGAGATCCAGGGAGGCACCTTCACCTGGGACACAGACGACAACAGAGAGAACACCTTGACAGAGTGAGCTGATAACATTTTGAGACACTTGTTGAGCTCTGGGTCAATCTCCCAGTTCATACGCGTGTACGTGAAGACATTGCAATCAGAGATTCTCGTGACGTTGACTGACGCGTCCGTCTGGTGGTTACAGCGTCAGCCTGGCGGTGGAGCGCGGGCAGCTGGTGGCGGTCGTCGGGCAGGTCGGCTCCGGGAAGAGCTCGCTGCTGTCGGCGCTGCTCGGGGAGATGACCCGGCTGCGCGGCCGCGTCGCCGTCTCCGTGAGCAGATCCGTCTCTTCACTCACACATCTGCAGCAAAAATAATTATATACCCCGCCACTCTTGAGGGGCGAGTCCAGGGGCAGTTCAGCACACTCTTGGGGTGATCTGCTCGCTCAGACTTGAAAACTTTAGAACGTAGGAAAATGCAAAAATTTTCACCCCATGTTCGCAAGCAGTTGAGGCTGACAAGAAATTACTCGCATTGGGGACTGTTGCTCAGCAGTGTGCAGGTCGCTCGCTGCAGATGGAACCGAAAGATGCGTCGGGTCTCACTGCAGGGGCGGATCGCGTACGTGCCGCAGGAGGCGTGGATCCAGAACGCGTCGCTGCAGAAGAACGTGCTGTTCGACGAGCCGCTCGTGCAGCACAAGTACGACGCGGTGGTGGAGGCGTGCGCGCTCACCCACGACCTGTCCGTGCTGCCCGCCGGGGACCAGACCGAGATCGGGGAAAAGGTCAGAGGCGCAAGGAATACACTAAAAATCACTCATTCTCCGTCGACTCCGAAGCATAGAAGTGATTTGAGGGCATGAGGAATCGGCTTCAACTGTGGTGCTTTGTGTCAAAGATGCAAAATCAAGAGTTTTCACACAAGTACTCACACACACACGCACACACGCACACATACACACACGCACCCATTGTTCCCCAGGGCATCAACCTGTCCGGGGGTCAGAAGCAGCGCGTCTCGCTGGCTCGCGCCGTCTACCACAACGCCGACGTCTACCTGCTGGACGACCCGCTCGCCGCCGTCGACGCGCACGTCTCCAAACACCTGTTCGATCGCGTCATCGGCCCCGCCGGCGCGCTCAGGAACAAGGTCAGGCGCAACAAGCATCGAGGGGCGCGTCCTCAGGGGTGGAGACAGGTGCCACCCGCAGCGGTTCCTCAGTGACGATCAAAGGAGAGCCTCAATCTCACGAAGATGAGAGTGCCAAAAGGAAACAATTTGTGCTTGGTGGGCGAGAGAGTGACTGAAACATGAGAGTTTGTACCGAAATGCAAGGCCCAAATCTGGCCTCCCATATGCTTTCGTGATGTTCTCGAGCTTGTTTCTTCCCTCGCTGTAGACGCGACTGCTGGTGACGCACGGTCTGGCGCACCTCGCTGAGTGCGACGTCATCGTGCTGCTGGAGGCGGGGCGCGTCGCTGAGACTGGCTCCTACGAGCAGCTCATGGCGCGCGGCGGCAGGCTCGCCGAGATCGTCCGCTCCCAGCAGAACGAGCTCACGGACGGTGGGAGAGGAGCTGGGGTCACCCGGGAACACATCAACAAGTTTCACCAAAAAACTGCAAATGTTGCGAACATTTTCTCCGTGTCATTTGTTTTCAGATCTGCAAGAAAACGGAAATTCCGAACAAGAATCAAGCGAGAAAACGCTCGCAAGGTATGTGGCTATTCTCTTGTCTCTCCCTGACTCCCTCCCTCGGAGTTTCTTGCGCCTCGGAACTCTCCCCGATGTCGCTCTGACCGCGCCGCGCGTGTCGCCGGTTGCAGGCGGATCTCGCGGCTGCGGAGCCGGCAGGAGTCAGCGGAGGAGGACGAGGCGCGCGCGGCGCAGCTGCGGCTGCGCAAGGCGGGGGCGCCGGGGCGCCGGGGGGAGCGACTCGTCGAGGACGAGGAGGAGCAGCAGGGCTCCGTGAGTACAGGCCGCTCCGCACGCGGTGTCTTCAGCCGGAAAACTCGATCAAATATCAATTCATTGTTTGTCCCATTGGCAATGTTAAGGATGAAAAGGAGTCCATACGAGCGTACCACGTCAATTTGAAGTCGCATGCTGGGACAATTTCAGGGTGTTGACATGTTTCGTTCGGCAAACCAAACGGTCTCACCTTTGTCTACCTGTCATTCAAATCCATTCCTGCTCGGATTTCACTCTCGGTTTGTGGTTTCTTCGCAGGTGAATAAGCGGCTGATGCGGCGCTACTTCTCGGCGTGGGGCGCGGGGAACGTGGCGGGGACGGCGGCCGGCATCCTGCTCTACTGCGCCGCCATGGTCGCGAACAACACGTGGCTCGCGCGCTGGACGGACGACGCGGAGACGCCGCGTCCCGGGGACCGCGTCGCGCTGCGGATCGGCGTCTACGCCGCGCTCGGCGTGGCTATGAGTGAGCGCTGAGCATGGCTCGGCTTGCGAACGCATCATGCGTTTTCTCAATGGCAGGTTCACGATATGTGTGGGGTGGGGAAGCTCCAAGGGGTTGTGTCGCATGCAACTACCATTGTCCCTGACAAGAAACAAGAGGCCACACTGACCAACACAACACAACACAAATCGCCTGCAATATGAACCAATATCTCACAGTTTGATGTTGGGTGAGCGGTGTCTCTGCTGATTGCAGTGATGGCGACGGGTGTGGCGGGCTACTTCCTCAACATGGGGTGTGTGTGCGCGGCGCGCACGCTCCACGCGCAGCTGCTGGCGGCCGTGCTGCGCGCGCCGCTCTCCTTCTTCGACACGACGCCCCAGGTGCGGGCGACGCTGCGCAGAAAACATCCAACTTGTGTTTATTGTTTGCAAAGTCACAAAAACGATGACGCATTTTCCAGAACAAATTACTTCTTTTTGGTGGAAGTTCTATTCACTCACACGCATTCATTGAGGATCGAAGAGAGTCAGATTTTGCATCATTTTGTTCTGCTTCATTGTTGTCCGTGACAACTGTCATTGCAGGGGCGGATTTTGAACAGATTCTCGTTGGACATGGAGGCCACAGACGTGGAGCTGTCCAGCCAAATCTACTTAGTGAGTGTTGCATATAGCAGTGCTGTTCGATTCGAGGGGCTAACCGTAGCATGTCCTGTGTTCCCCTCCAGCCGTTCATCTGCTCTTTCTCTCGCAGACCCTGTTCTTCGGCGCGTTCATCTTCTCGTCGCTGGTGCTCATCTCGTCGACGACGCCCGTCTTCCTCGTCAGCGCGGTCGCCATCGGGGCGCTCTTCTACGCCATCGCCGTGAGTTCTGCGGGTCGGGTCCCAGCGGGTCCCGGTCAGAGTCAGAGCACCTCTCCTCTCTTTGCCTTGCAGAGAAAAACATTTGGCCACAAATTGAACTGATTTTGGCCCCTTGTGTTTTGCAACCTGTGGCGACTTTTCGTCAAGCTACGTATCTCTCTGCAGGCAGTTCACTTGCTCCTCTGATCTCCAACGCAGAAAGTGTACATCCGGACGGCGCGCCAGCTGCTGCGCATCGCCTCCGTGCGCAGGTCTCCCATCAACAGTCACGTGGACGAGACGCTGGGTGGCGTCGGCGTCATCCGCGCCTTCAGTGCGCAGGCGCGCTTCTGCGCGCGCATGGACCGACTCGTCAACGACAGCGCCTCGGTGGAGTTCCTCACCCTCGTGGTCGCCAGGTACTCAGTGGCTTGAAGCGCAAACATAAAAAAGAGCACCTGCTTCCCGCTCCTTGCAAGGGCAACCGCCAAGTGTTGTCCGTGATGTTCTGAGATTTCATAACTTTTTGTACACAAAATTGAGTTTTCTATTTCAAAAATTATCTTTTGATTGCGGATGTTTTGCGTTGCGTTGTCCTGCGTGTCTAAAACCTCCACATGTGGCACGGGGCTTTGCTGAACAGAGTGAACTGCTCTGGTTCCCACGCGTCTGTGTCACGTGACGGCAGGTGGATCGGGTGGTCGCTGAACTGCACGGGCAGCGTCGCGACGCTGGCGGCCGCCGTGCTCGCCGTGCTACAGACCGAGTCGCTGTCCGCCGGCAGCGCCGGACTCTCCGTCTACTACGCCATGTGGGTGTGTACGCTACGCCTACTTCTCACAGAGCGGAAGGTCGGGTGGCTCCGCGCCTTGTGTCGCAGGCGAATCCCAGATCAGTATTTCAGATAAGCGTCCGATCATCTGTGCGGTCCACTATCCGTAACCCACCACTCGCGCAAACAGAGTCGCCGTTGCCTTTGTTCCCAGGGCGCCATGATGCTGGACCAGGTGGTGGAGGCGGCCTGCGCCGGCGAGATCAAGTTCGTTTCCGTCGAGCGCATAGACGAGTACACCAAGATCCGACCCGAGGTACATTTCACTTCCCGTTGCGTGTGCAGGCGGCGAAGGTGCTGGATGATGCGGTGCAGGCGACGTGCAACGCCGAGGTCAAGTTCGTGTCCGTCGAGCGCGTTGGTGAATACACCGAGATCCGACCCGAGGTAACATCACAAATACCGAGATCAAAGTAGAAGCTGCCGTGATCACTGCTCGAGATGTGACTGGAAAGCGCTAGCTACCGTAACTTTCTCCCACGACGCCGAAGTCGAGGTACGTTCTTGTCCTCCAGATCCCGATGGCGTACATCCAGAGATGTGACGTCGTGCTCAGACGCCAACATACGTGTGTCCCGACGCCGTATCAAGATGCAGCAAAATCAGTTCATTGCACAAATCTTTGAGATCAACGCTGACGTTCGAACAAGAAGCAGTGCTCAAGGCAACTGCAGTGCGAAGTCCCTTGCAGGTTATGCAGTAATGTCATTGATTGTTCCTTGTCCTCCTTGTCTTCTCTGCGGTGGGGGGGGG
>JAAUXT010145255.1_pt1 | contig 23282 bp, 20 predicted proteins | sample 7278171 | NCBI WGS metagenome assembly JAAUXT01 (sample SAMN14350112, study PRJNA611818) | marine sediment metagenome | isolation source: surface marine sediment (1.8m) | place: French Polynesia: Moorea | collected 2018-08
AGTCTTTTTCTGTCATACACTCTCAACACACAGATACTCAGCGCCTTAGTTATTTGCGCTTCTAAAACATACCCGACAATGCAACTTCCAAGTAAGACTTGATCCTGCAATATATTACAGTCAATCGCTACGGGATATGCATTGTTGTTTTAACAGAACAGACTTCTACTACTCACTACTCAGTCCACCGTTATTGCATTTGTGCCAAACTATCAACTGTCACTCACCTGTCAGTTTGCATGGCAGCCTGGATCTTCTGGATGTTGTCCTGCATGCACATAGAGCATGGCCGACCAGGTCTCTTGACATCCTTGACACTTTGGATTCCACTGTTGAACTTCGATACCAAACACGAACTGTCTCAGGTGTGGCTGTCCTGTCTCCAAACACTTGGTGCAAAGAGTTCCAACAATCCATGGGTGTCTTGCCAGCCTTTGCAAAAAATTTGATCACAGAGCACTGTTCCATCATCTCTTCAGACATTTTTGAAAAGTGCAAACAACAAAACACCAACAGAAACAGAGAAAATTGCAACAAACTCTTATGAAAACTCATTCCCGTTCTCGCACCGCAATGGAATCAGATTTGGGCACCGATCTGGGGTGGCAATTAGGTCAGGGGATCAATCTTTCATGAGCAGAGACAGCCGAGACATGGTGCAGATGATCCTTCACATGGTCACAGACATGTGTGCAAGATTTGACCAAAATCGGACCACGATGAACAGGACTTATTAGACTTTGAACCGCAGTTCCTGGATCTCCCTCGTACAGTTGGCTTGTCTTGCCAGTGACCACCCGTGGGAAGGTTTGGGTGAAGCTTTCGCTTTCTCTCTGAGGGAAGGATAGAAGACGTAGATGATGGGAGTCAACAAGGAATTGACAGGACAGATCACAACAGCATTCCACATCAACACGGGTGCTGGAAAGGGTTGCATGCACAGTGATGTCAAGTAAATTGCCGCACTGGGAAGCCAGCAAAGAGCGCTGAAAATAGTAATAAGCAGACCTTGTGCAACGAGTGAACTTGTTTCTCGGTTTGATTTTGTGCTGGCCAATTGAAACGGCATTGGCTTTCGTATTTCTTTGTAAATGACCCAGTATTGAACCACAATAATGACGAAGCTGCTTGTTTGCAGAAGCGACAAACCTGCAGAATTGACTTGAATCGTCAGAGAATCTTCAAGGTCTCCAACTAATAAACAGATTGCTGAAGGCATCATTTGTTGACGTTCGACAAGAAGGTAAAAAGCAATATCGAAACAACAAAACAACACAATGACGGACAACCCAAGCTTGACCCACTTCAGAAGAGAACTCACGGATTTTAAAGTGTCTTTGAACGGATACTTTGTGACAATAAATCTGGAAATGGTCAACAAGTTCAACAGGAATAAATTGGAAATTATATTGAAGAATGCAAGGCAACCAAGTGATTTGCAATAAGCCGACTGAAGCCATGCGTCTGAGTAGAGCACGTGAGTGTCTCCGAAGGTCCAGTGAGCAACTATGAGGAGTAGGAGGTGAATTGCAAAGAGAGTGTTACTTGCGTTGATGAAAATAATATTTAATATGAAAGATACTGATATGTTCGTAGTTTCGGTTGTCAAAACATTTCCTTCTGCAGAGAACTTGACTTTTCTGTTTCGCCTGGATTTAATTGCAACTACCTGGAGAAGAATAGCAACTCCATTCAGCACAAAGAGAAACAAACCAACAAGAATAACCGTGACGCGCAGAAGTTTTCTTTCCGTCCGAGAAGCACAACACAAAGGGTATTCCGGATCTGGGGAGCAAATTATGTCGGAGGTTTCTAAGAAACAGCATTGTCTGTGGTCTTCTGTGAACAGTGCTTTCAGCTGGGAATTCTCCAGGTTTTCGAAATTGATGGACATGATTTTGTTGTGCCTGATGTCCAGTGCGTGAATGTTGACATTTTCAAGTTTTGACAGGTCCAAATGTACCAGTTCGTTTTCTGAAATGTTGAGCAGCAATATCTGTCGGACATCTGTGAATGCGGCGACATTCAAATCTTTCAGCTTGTTCTTCATAAGCAGGACCATTTGGACATTTGTGAAGCCTCTAAAACAGTCTTTCGAAACCATGTGAATCTCATTGGAACTGAAGTCAACATACTGCATCCTATTTTCCTTTCTTTGGGAAAATCTGCACAAATCTTTCAGAAAAGAATTGGTCCAGATGAGAATAATCAAGTGGGAAAAACTTATGGTGTGCACAAGCAGGCTGGACTTCTCTTCTGGAATTCTGTTAAAGTTCGTGTACACCAGATTTTTGAAGAAACTAAAATGCATGAATTGGGTGGCAAAATTGCCATCACATTCTATTGCATACAAAAGACAAGAACAATATTCTGGACAGGTTGATGGAAGGTCACAAGCAAACTCATCTTCTCCAAAGTAACAATCCTTCAGTCCATCACAAAGGGATCCCAGATGTAGACAAACTCTTTGGCCTTCTTGAACACAAAGGAACAGCCCACTGCAAGTACGGAACTGACATGGTGCAAAATATTCATCTGCTCCTTGAGGACATTGCCACTGTCCATCACAGACATGCCTGCAAAACAGAACATTGGTTTCAACTGACATCTCAACCAAATACATGGAGCACAGCAAACAACAATCTCACCTGTAAGGAACACAGTAACTCTGATAGCACTTGAGCATGTTGTTGCACTCAATCTCATCACACTGTTTCAGATGTGCTCCACTTGGGCAGTGTTTCAGCTGCCCGGTACAGTCGAGTTCATACACACACAATTTGTGAATGGGAAAACATCGCTGGCATCCAAATGTACATTGTATTTCGTTTTGTACAGCACATCCTTTCCCGATGGTCACCTTGTAGATTTCTTCTCGGGAGCAGTCTGTGAACAAGTTTCTGAACAAGTTTCGTGCTCTTGGCGGATTGTTTGTTGACACATGGGTCATTGCAGATTGTTTGGTTGCATTTCTGTTGGTCAGCTGAAGAAGTTTGAACATTTTAAGTGAAATATTCAGTTGACAATCGGCTTTGGGGGAACCACAGTTCACTCCAAATGGCACACAATGTCCCTGAGGGGACAAAAAGTGCAATTTTGCACATTTGGATTCTGGAGAATCTCTGAGTTTCGACTCTGGAGACAAATGGTACGAATTCTTGTTGTTTGCTCCCTTTTGCTGAATTGTGCAGTTGACTTGTTTTGCAAGCAATGCGAATACTGACACAAATTCTCCTGTGTCGCAAGTGATCGTTTGGAAGTCAAACGTAAACAACAGCTTCGTAGCAGAAACTATTGCCACGTACAACACCAATCTGCCACTGGTGTTTGCTTCCAAATGGTCAAAGATTCTTGGTCTACCGCTTTGCCTGTCGATACTTATGTGTTTCGTCACATTTGCACTTTGAAATCTGAAAACTGTGGGTCCATGATTCACTTGACTCAAATAAATGCAGATGACTTTCAAATCCTGTATTTCATTGTGGTCTAGTAGTTTGCTGTGATGCGTAAACGCGCTGTTTGAGAACCTGTAGCAGTTCTTCCTGTGCAAAATATGTCCACTCACACACTGAGAATGTCTTTTCAAACTTTCCAAATGTGCAGAATGTTTTCTTTGATCTGCTGATGAGTTTATACAAACCACATGCGTTCTAACTCCTTCGTTACAGTTAACTGGATACCACAATGGATACATTGTATTTGTTATTGACAACATAGTGCAGAAGTCAAATTCTGATTCATTCCATTTCTGAGTAAGATTTAGCCTCAAAGACAGCTTTTCTGAAATTTGACAGACAGGACAACATGGCAGCAGGAATTGTTCATTTCCAAACCTTTGAGCCTGGTGTTAACGCGCCCGCTTGGCTTGCGTGCCTGCACAGACTACTTGGCGCGTTTCAACTGAGCCTGGGTCCACCAAACATGCCCGGTTGACAAGTGCCATTTGGGCATGAGTCTACCAGGGTGCCAGATTGGCAGCCTGTCAATTGGGCATGGGTCCAACGACACAGGCCAATAGAACACACATGTCAATCGGACACACCACGCACCAAATCAATTCATTCTCACCACATGTACTCTGGAGAAAGCCAACCTTCTCTGGAAAACACGCTTCACACACTGGGAACATTCTCCAGACGAGGTCAGCCTTCTTCAAAGCAACTGAGACTGCATAAAGCACAACTTCCCTTTTGAAAATTTGAATCCACGGGACACTGTCGTTTTGTACCATAGAAAACAAAATGATGTTGGTTGATCTTTCCCTCATCAAAACTAAAATACACGAACTAATATGTCCCTCAAAATAAAAAGCGAAAAAACCCAAAGAATTGTAAAAAATACCCACTGAGAACAAAATTGGAAAACTTGAATCAATGAACAGCAGCACAAAGAATTGTAAAAATACCCACTGAGAACAAAATTGGAAAACTTGAATCAATGAACAGCAGCATGTACCTTGTGAAATTCGCTTACTTTGGCACACTGAATCATCCCCAGAATGATAAATCAGGCTTTGCGAGGAAAAATCTTCTCTGGAGAATGATCATTCTGGCGAGAATGCTTCTGCAGTGTGTGAGTTTTGTACATCACGGATGAAGCATTTCAATGTGAAACATGCTGAGGCTGTCTCCACCCCAACCTCCAAAATCTTTTTGTGGTGTGGACCAAACAAAATTCTCACTTGTTTTGATTTCTCACCCAAGAAGAGCTGACCTTCAGTGGCACATTTTGTTGAGTTTGACTGCAAAAGGCCACCAACCCCTTGCGCGTGACAAAAACTGAAACACTGGTGTTTACTTCTGTTTTGGGTTTGTCAAGTTGCAGGTGTCTTCTGCACAAATTGGTCTGGAAACTCATGTTTGCAATCTCAAGAGCTGCTTGGGACTTTCTTTGTTTCCCAGCACAGAAAAGCTCGTGTAGAATAGTGCCCGTGTGTACCTTCAAATCGCCAAGAAAATTGAAGAAGCCCAGACGGCGACCGCGTTCTGCGACTTTGCTGAAGGGAAAAACTTCCAGCCGGTTTTGGATAAGAAAAGGGAGGTCCCCACATATGCATCCCGACTGGTCTGCCGTCTGTCCAATTTAACTTGCCATTCTGTCTCAATTAGAAAAAACAACTTTGTTTCGAGTGTGTGTTATGTGTTTCTACAACTCTGCGATCACAACACCGCTCGTACGTATATGTGCTTGCATCGTGGTAGAAATGGGTTCTCACCTTACAAAAATGGTCCCTGTTCAATCACACAACTTTTTTTTCGACCAAAGGTCTCGAAAAGTCATTGTGTGATTTCGCATGGACCATTTTTGTACAGTGTGAGAACCCTGTCTTCACATCTTCGTGCAGCAAATTGAGAAACGAGAAACTGCGCGCGTGCACACACCTGACCAACACGCAGACCGATGAAAACTGATGTCAGTAATAATTCCACGGACAGTTGCTTCACAAATTGAATGAAGTTTTCCACGTCCTTGTGAGAAATAAAACCTGGCAAATGTGTCCCAGCCTTTCCGCACTCAGCCTGTGCCTCCAGCCACGAGTGACTGGAAAATAATCAAAGCTTGCTTGAAACAAAAAAAAAAAATAGACCCTGCAATCGTTTCTGTTTTCCATCACCGCTCCCGTTGATTTGTGGGAAACTGCACAGAGTACTTGTGTCCTGTCCTCAACTTCTTCAGGGCCTTTACTCGCCATTCTGCGTGCTTTTTCGCTCCATGTAGACGCAAATACAAGGGGACACGAGATCCTTTTCTTGGATATGACCACGAGAACCTCAGGAAACAATTTGTTGTTCGGCAGCATTTGTCTGATGAGCTCAACATTGCACGGAACACTTTTCCTGGCAAGTCCACTTTTACCAGGTCACAAGTCGATTGAAGCATGTCACTGGTCAATTCTGATGACCAAACAATCTTTTCCTGTCCGTAGATGCAATGGTGAGCGGCCGAAGTGCACATTCGTAAGTTGGTGTACTGAGGGCCAATGTTTCCCAGGAAACGGGAAAACCAACAAAATCCCAAACAAAGATTGACATCAAAAATCATCATTCCAACAGTGCATGTTGATTCCAGTCCCTGAGTGGAAAGTAACAGGATAGAGTCTGGCATAACGTATTTTCTGAATGATTCTTTCAAGCAAATGTTTTCAGAGCTTGGTTGATTTTTCAAATGTGTTTGCCCAGCTTCAGATTCACATGAAACTGTTTTTTCACGACCCTTTTTCCTGAAGATTTTCAATACCCTCAAATGACTGGAAAATCCAAACTCTTTCAGAAAGAAGACATCATTATGTCTCAAAGGATTGTGGCAATGAAACAAAATTTCAGTTTGAAAACTTTGTGAAGAAAACGATTTTGTGTTTCGTGGTAATTGATACACAAAGTTGAAAAAATTTGTCAGCATTCTTTTCCCTCTGAACTTGTCCAACACGTTGTTGATTTCAAAATTGCTTGGGTGGAGGAAGCGTTCCTCACATTTGCTGTTGGATTGAGACAGATTTTGCATTTTATTCATCGTGAAAAACAAATCCCCAACCGGCTGTTGTAAATTTGCTGTGAACTCGAGACCAACATATTTCACAAACTCCAAGCCGATCGAAAGTCTTGTGTTGGCTTGGTCTTCATTGGTGTTTTCAACAAAATAAAATAACAACATACATTCTCCGAGGTGTGGTTGTGAGTTTCCTGACAAGTGTCGATGACCGAATTGGAACTCCAAACAGTCTCCTTCCTTGTTGAGCTTCTTGCTGATGTTGGAGACAGGGACACAGTACGGTTCAGTGCAAAAAGTTGCTTGTATTTTTTTAATGGACACAAATGTTGAAGGATAGACTTGAGAAGAGCAAAAGTTGATGAAAATGCCTCTACAACTGGACAGTTGTGCTTCCAACAAGACGTTTATTGACCCTGTGAAGCACATGTGAGCAATAATCAGTGTTCCATCGGACGATGCTGTGTACGAACCGTTTGGCATTGCATAAGGTCCATCGTGACAGATTTTATGTATTTCCTTTTGAGAAAATGCTTCGTAGAATCGAAGCCCTGTGTAAAAGCAATTTTCATACATTTGTTGGTGAAAGTAAAATTTTGCAAAATTGTGTGGTGGGGATAAAAACAAGAACCCTTTCTGAAAATGTGTGAAATCTGGAACAGAAAGTTCGTAGTTGAGACTCATGTAATTGCCTCAGGTACTATTTGATGAAATGAAAAACCAAGAGTATGCTGTCTTTTTGGCCGCTTGTTCAAATGTTTAACGATCAAAAAACAGAAGTGAAACCCAACATGAAAATGACGTGATACCACTGAAGTTTTTCTGTGGTCTCCAATTTGTACATATATGTTTAAACCACTTCCAATGTTTGGTGTTGACAAAATTACATCCTCGTATTTGTGTCCTTGCAGAAAGTAATTCTCACACAGGTTTGAGTTGTTTTCGTCAGCTGTTATCAAGATGTAACCAAATTGAAAAAGTTCTTTGATTACATCCAACACCTTATGAAAGTTGTCACTTTCTGTCGTCAACATTCTTGCATCGAAAATTTGGTAATTGAAGACAATAAAAGTCCTTTTCCCTCCACATAACTTGCCGTACTCTCCACAAGGTCTGAAAAACACGTCAAATTTGCTTCCGAGGTGCAGTGACCATTTTGATCTCGTCATAAAGAAGAGAAACGAAGTTTTGTTGTCAGAGGTTTCGCGAATCAACAAAAACTCAAATTCCCGTTGGGACCACACTGATTCCGTTCTCACAAAAAAGTCAGCCAAATGAAATTTGACAAATGTCAAATTCACCCCAAACAGGAGGTGTGTCCTGAACGAGTACAAAACATTGTTTTTTGCTGTACGATAAACCAAAGAGCGGTATGCTTGTTCTTCGTTGTTCAGGAGTATGTGGCCTGTTGTTTTTGCGTAATAATAAACAACAAGAATGCACTCTTGACCAAACGGTCGCACCATTTTCTTGCCGTACGATTTGGAGCAACACAAGAGGAGATCTTCGTCTGTTTTGCACGTGGGTAATTGGAACTTCTTGCAGTTCCTGTACGTTTTCTTGCACCTCGGGTCCCGTTTCACGATTGTCTGTGGCTTTGGTGCAAATTTGCAGTTTAACTTCACTCTGAATGTATATTTGACGCAGAATGTATCTTTTCGAACCCAGTCTAGCAAACTTGATTTGTCGGATTCTTCAACACAAGCTTTTGCATCAAGCTGTACAAAATTGAACCATATTTTCCTGATTGTTACAACCGAAGGTCTGGGATCATTGGGAAAAACGTTTATCCTTGCCTTGTACAATGTTTTGAACTGCGTGAGATTTTGTATGTGCCCAGTTTCAATTTGTGATGCAGAGGAAAGCATTTCACAGAAACTGACGGCGAAACACACCTGAAAACCCAGAAAAGGTCTATCTTTCAAAGGTGTTGCACCAAACTTGCCGAGTCCTACGTTGCAGACATCACGCAAGATTAGCTTGCCAAACCAGGCAGCAAGTACCAGTGTACGGTATAGACGTCTACTCACATGCCACGCACACGACAGTTCTGGTGAACGGAAGGTGATCATTCCTTGAGAGGTTTCTCAGACAAGTTGTGTGACAATGACCACTTTCGAGCCAAAATCCAGAAAACTGTTTTCTTCTTGATCGATCAAACAATTTCTGTGTGCAACCAAGCAGAATTATCTTGCTCGGAAAGACAACAATTTTTTTTCTGGCCCAAATGTCTCCATTTGCAGTTGCTTTGCACGAACCTTTTGTGCAGAAAATCCAGAAATACTTCGTGTTTTTTTTTTCATTGAGAGTGATTGTCATGAAGCCACGTCATGGTGAATGGTGTCCAAAACTGATTGCTTGTGACGGAGCACTTAATTTTTTGACTGTTAGGTCTGCCTTAATTCACTGAAACGTGTTGTGTTTGATAGAATTTGATACTCTGTGGCTGAAGTCTTCAAAAATGTGATGAAAGTTTCATGTTTGATTTGACGCTCGACGGATTTTTTCAACATCGTCGTCTGCACTCCTGATTTGATTTTAAATATTTATTTTACGACGATCAAATTACAGGAAATTCTTTCGTCCATTCAAAACCCAAAACACTCACTTACTTTTATGTAAATAATTTGTGATGGCAGTCATAAAAATCTCATGAACGTCAGGGTGGCGGGATCAGTGTCACCCAACGTTCAAATAGAGTCTATTTGGCGTCATTCAACACAGTTTTTTATGTTGGGTGAACAGGGAGGGAGCAGGGGTTCACCTGATATTTGAAGTGACCAAGCATTTTAAATTATGCAATGTCATTTGATGTCATTGTGTCACCCAACTTTCAAAAAAAAAAATGTCACCCAACATTTGTCTCCACCCACCCACCCACCCCCATCACCCATTAAATGTCACCCAGCATCTCAGGGTGGGTTGCTGGTGGTGTTGAAAGGCGTTGAAACTTGACACACACAAAAATAGCAGAGCAATGCACTGCGCCTCCGGCGAATGCAAAAACAAATTGGATGGAAGTCTTTTTCGTTCTGACTCTGACAAGAACTGCATCCAGTGCCAAACCAACAAGGGGTACTCACGCCAACTCAGTGGATTTATGAAGTGATTTCTTGCTTCGTTTTGGTGCCTGACATGAAGCACATTTTCTGGAACTTGGGTGACAACTGCTACTTTTGGGGGGTCAGGCTTGCTTTCTCATCAGGTCTCGTCCAACTTGAGTCGAATCTCTATGTGACTGACCAACACATCTTCCCTGCAGGGACACCAGAAACATGCAGTGTCAGTCTGCATGCAACGCAAAAATGCAGGTTTGCCCAGCAGATGGAGGTTTAGTGTTTTCTGCCAACCTTGAAGATATCCGCCCCTGACGGAAGGAACTCATCCAGTCCCGACAATGATCGCAAACAGTGAGAATAGATCGCCCATGTCTGTGGATGGGAACACATAAATACTTTTCTGTACTCTAAAAGACCCGTTACCGTAATTGCATGGGTGCACAAAAGATCGACCTGTGTTCGTTTGGGAAACATGGCAATACTCACTTCCACACTGGACCCGATACAAACGTTTGAAATCCACCTCGCACCCCTCGTAACAACGGGACGAACAAAGGGCTTCGCGTTGACGCAAGAACACAAAAAGAAATTCAACAAAGGCAAGCATTGTTTAATTTCCATTTTTGCAGCGCAACATCAACCCCTATAGCACTGATCCGTTGTGAGCACACCGCCGTTGCCGAAGCTGCCGATGTGGTTTGAACTGACAACAAAACTACCCAAGTACCCTGCAGGCTGAACGCGAACCACATTTCACAGGTCTCCAGCTTTTATCTCCAACTGGGTGAAAACAGTTGCGTTCGACAGGTCCGTTCCGCATGAAAAAATTCCATTTGTGCACAGAGGAAGATTTAGTCTGTTGGTGGCGCACGCAAGGTAAAACATGAATTCTTGAATACAGTCTGCACCATTTTGGCCTCCGAAAATCAGTGTGTGTGTGTTTTTGCAAGTGTGTGTGTGTGTATGTGTGTGTGTGTGTGTGTGTGTGTGTGTGTGTGTGTACCAATGAACGTTTGACAAACCAAACAAGGCCCGCTCCCTATCGAGTATTGACACTGTGGACAAGTTACAAACGCGAAGAGATTGGCAAGCAGTGGACATCAGGCACAAGCGAGGTGACTAACGTTTGCACTCCTTCCTGAAGAATATAGTTTCAGTTCATTTCCATGGGTTTTGGTGCTCTTGCGTGATCTTCACGCCTTGCTGTGATAAGTTTGGACTTTTTTGAACAAGCTAACATCAACTTGCAGCAAAAAACTCAATTTCGTGTCGTGTCATCATGTCATTAGACAGGCGAGACCAAATTCCCTTGGGAGCTTTCCTACGTGGACTTCCTATGTGAGTCATGCTGGAGGTGTCGACCTCTTCTTTGCCTTGTGAAACGAAGCAACCTAAGAATCTCATCAAAAGTCTTCCCTACTGAAACCAACACAAGTACTGGATCAAACAGGTCTCTCAGACAGCAGTGGTTCTCCCGCTCAGCCTTCGGGCCGGCGGAGAGGGCCTCGTCCCTCCGGCGGTTCCTGGCGACGTCGGCGGAGAGTTGTACGCACCGCCACCGCTGCTGCGGTACCCCCAGGCGTCCGTCGTGGGACTCGAGCCTGCGGAATTGTAGGCACCTCCCCCACCGCTCGCGCCCCAGGAACCTCCGGCGTAGCCGCTTCCGCGGCTTCGTGACGGCGTGTTGTACGCGCTGTCTTCAACATTGCCGGCAAAGGAACCTCCATAGGTGCCACGTCCAGGGGAAGCACTGGCCCCGCCCTGAGAGCTGGTGACTCTTCTGGTGGGAGGCGCTTGCGAGCCGCCTCTTCCTCCGCTCTGTCCACGCACCTGAAATCATAGTGGAACAGGGTTCGGATCTGTTGCAGATTGACTGCTTTCAGACACACAAACGAGGGTTTAATTCTCAATCACGAGTTGTTCTGGGATAGCATTGATCTCCAGACAGCTGATTGGACCGATACACCTCGGCTGAAATGTCGAGTCTCCTCAACCACAAGTGACCCACATGTCTCCACTCTTCATCAGCAGCACAGACCCGCACGACGGCGGTGCCGGTGATGGGAGCGAGTTGCTTGGACGTCATGCAGGCGATCAGCTCGCGCGGTCCCTCGGCGCTGCGGCGCATTTCGACCTCCAGCGGCTCTGAGAACTCGTCACCGGCGCGCAGTACCCGTCTGCTCGGTGCAACCAGAAACGAGAGAGTAAGATGCCACCAAGTCATATTGTTTCGTGCTGTCTGCTCTTCTGAAGAAACTGCTTTTCTTTTCTCAGAGAGGTTTTTGTCCTGTGTTTGATAGACTCAACCCAATTCCGTTTGGAACAATCCGCTAGACACGCGTAAACGTCACATCCTTCAACTCTGCCTCACAGACAGTCTGCACTTGACCTCCTCCCAAACCACCATTGAAGAGATTCTACACCGCTCCCTCCAGTACTGTGAGAATAACCATGAATTCCTTGTGCCCTCTTCTTACAACCTTCTTTACAAAACATGCACACGCAGGATTCTCAAATCTCCAGTCTCTGCCACTTGCGCCACCGTGTTGAACTACTTGGCTCAACCCCGATTCTCTCTCTCTCTCTCTCTCTCTCTCTCTCTCTTCTCTCTCTCTCTCTCTCTCTCTCGCTGTCAGCCACCACCCACCTGAGGTTCAGTTTGGCTGTTTTGCTGAGGCCGGGTCCCTCAACGAACACGACGACGTCGCTGAGCGACACGGGCAGCCGGTTCGTGAAGGAGACCTCCACCTGGAACGAGTCGCCCGCACGAACCTCCTTCGCCGTCTGCAAGAGAAATCCGTGGAGCACAGTGATCGGTGTAAACACAGTCAGTTTCGCATTTCTGTTGGTTCTGGTCCCTTTCACAAATCATTGCGCGGATCTGAGGAGAAAATCAACCCAGCAGCGTGGATGCGAGTCAGTGTGCACGTGTGCTATCAAGTTGAGTCCTTCAAGGGTTCTTGAAAATATCAAAAAGCATTTTTGCATTCGGGTTAGCTGAAAAAAAGAACCTGGTTATGAGCGTACTCGCAGAAAATGAGAGTGGAACAGCCAACACAAACTTGGATGTGGAGGTCGGGCAAGTCGACGGAGACCTTGTCCTGCGCGGTGAACACCTGCTGCGTCTCCTGCGCGCGCACGAGGCACGACACGCCCACCATGGCGTCACCGTCTAGCTTCCGCATGTAGTCCGTCGCTTTGAGCGTGAACCGCACCACCTCCCCTGTGGAGGAACATGTGTGTTGAGGTGGGCGTGGGGTGGGGGCAGGGGGTTTTGCAGTGCCCAGCAACAATCTTCAGGCCATTCGTTCTGCTTTGAACTCAGATTCAATCTCTTTGCGTTGGTTGGTTCGCTGCGCGTACTTTCTCCAGCCTCCACGACGACCTTCCGCTCGAAGCTGCCCAGCGCCTCCCCGGGGATCCCCGTGTAGTACTTGGCGTTGCAGTGCATGAAGACGCTCAGCGTGCGGCGCTCGAGCGCCATGGACGTCACGTCGAGCGTCATTTCGACGTCACCGGTCGGCGTGGAATCACTGTCGAACTTGCACTGCACGTCGTGCGCCGTCACCTGCAGCGAGAAGCAAGAAACCGCCCTGATTCGTTTCTTGACAGAAAAAGTCTCTTTGTAACCTTTTTGCACGTCTCGCGTGGGCACGTACCTTCTTGTACAAGTGCGTGATGTCCCTTTTCGAGCTGTAGGCGCTAGCCTTCTGCATCGCATCAAACTCCTCCCCAGTACCTGCGATGCAAACGTTCAAATCAGATTTGATCGTTCAAGTTGTGAATCGCTCTGTAGATTTTCAGAGAACGATAAGAAGAAAGCAGAAGCTCAGATCTGCAGCGACGACCAGACTGATGTATTTACGTCTGTTTGTCTGACACACACAGGTGGAGTCAATTGACACGTCTCAAAACAAGAACTTGAACCAGTGCAACACTGAGACCCTCCGTTGACAACCTCACTGAAGTCCGTGGCACTGCTCATTGTATGAATAAGCCCCACAATGCGAGCATTACCTTCAGGGAACTTGTACTGATGGGTGATGTCCTCCCTCTGACTCGACCCAATCGCCTTGGTGCTGATGGACTTCCCCACGCTCTGCCTGAAACAGCACCGACACCGACCGTCAGTGGTTGGGACACGATCCTCGCAGAACCTGGTGTGCAGGACCTTTGTCCAGTGCACACAGTACGCCATGTTCGCACCTGTCGAGTTCGCAGGGGACGATGTCGTCGTTCTCTACGAGCCAGAACAACTTGTCCCCGTTCACCTCCGCGAAGATGAACTTGGTGTCGTAGCCCAGAAACACGTGACCCAGTTTGACGGCCTGCACCGGGGCGGGACCGCATCGCATTATGCCTGGAGGGAGAAAAACAAGTCAGAAAAAGATAACTTCCTGACACGTCAACCACAAAGGAAGTGGCTGGAACAGAGAGACTCGACTTCACAAAGGCTGTCGGTGGGTTACACGTACCTTCGCTGGCCTCCTGCGGCGTTGCGTCAAACGCCTGCCATCCGCCGTAGCCCTGAGGAAGATCGGGCCGCTCGAACCAAGACTCGTTCCACACGTGGTAATTCCTGCAACGCAGAGGCGCGTGTGTGAGCGCGACATGAACAAACAAAGAAGGGCGGATGTTCCAATGACGACAAGCCCCTTGTTGCAACACGGGGAATAGCAGGATAACTCGTGGCGAAATACTCGTACAATGGACCAACAACGTGCCTTTTGAGTGTGCAAGGACCCACTTCCCTGAACGAATGTTCAACACACACACACACACACACACACACACACACACACACACACCGACGCAGACACACCAAGATACATGCAGCGACGAAATATGAGGACACTTCCCTCTGTCGTGTTCCATTGCGAGTCATTCTTGTCAGGTCTACCACACGTGAAACTTGTACGCAACAAACATGCCTGTATCCACACACGCGCGCATACGCACGCAAGCACGCACGCACACACAGCCACACACACATACACACACAGACACAGGCACACACACACATACACACACACACGTACCACACGCTGTCGCCTCCAAGAGCGGGAAGCTCGTGCCCGTCCGATGAGAAGAACTTGTCGATGGTGAGACTGGTGTCCGTGTCGTGCGCGGACTCGAAGTTGGTGATGCTGCGGGTTGGGATGCCCAGAGTGCGGCCCACTGCAACAGAGCGACCTCCGGTGGAGACGGTTTTGCTTGTAACTGCGCCCTGCGCCGAACGTAACCACATATCCCAATCAATTCTGAACAGCACTTGTAAGGTCATTGCAGTACAACCAGCGCGTGTGGTGAAAGTGATTCCTGGTGCACAATTCAAGCAGACCACAATGAAGGGATTCCGTGTACGTACGTGTGGTGAGTACTCCCGAGAAGACCCAGCACTGTGCGTACTTGACGGGACGCTTCTTCTCGACGTATTCTCGCAGGATGTCGACACTGCCGCTCCAGGACGTCGGGGCCCGACCCCCGCTGTAGTTGCCCGACCAGTTCCCCGTGAGGATGCCTCCCTCGTGGTCACAGCTGTTCGCCTGGAGGCACACAGGGAACTCAAGAGAATGTACTCGGGCCTGCAATGATTCCACCAGCCCAGCTACTCGCACAACTTTGTCCCGTTTGTTTTGCATGTTGTTGTGCCATGCAACAAAAATAAATGGAGGGGCAGTGCTGCGTGCACTGTTACCCAAAAGGACCCCTGCTTTCTGGGCAAACCAGGCGAGCACTCACCATGGCGGACAGGGCCCTGCAGATGCGGGTCGGGTTCCCGTGCGCCTGTTTGGCGAGAGAGCTGTTCTCGAGGGCGAGCAGCGCCGCCTGCAGACTCACGTCCTCGAACTGAAACCAAGTCCGTCACAAATTTCCCTGCAGCAAAAACCACAGGTTTGTCCAGGAAAATACCCCCTCCCCTGACCTCCACACTGTTAACCGCTCTACAGCGTATTGAATTTGCTTGCTGTATCAGCTGCGATGAGCTTTCTCTGACAAAACAAAGTCTGGAGCCGTTGTTGCTGCTTTGCACGTTTGCACGCAGCAGTGGCACCTCACCCACCTGACCGAAGTTCCAGGGGCGGCCTTTCAATTTTTTCGGTGTTCCGACATAGATGCGTCCCGTCTCGTTCAGTACATACTCATGCCGCCCGTCCTCAGAATCCATGAACACTTGGTCGCCTGAAATAGCAGCATGTGTCCAGTCAACACAACGTGGATGGAAAACGTGTGTGGTTTGGGTTCCTCTGCACTGTAGCCGAGAAACAATTTGGATTGGTCAACACACCTTTGCACCAAGGGTTGAAGAGAACCACGAAGGGCTCGTCGTGTTTGTAGTTTTGCTGCTTGGACAGCGACCCGTCCTGCAGCGTCGTCGCCGCTGCGACGAACACCTCGTAGCGGCCCACGATCGCGTCTACAAAACGGACCGTACTGCGAAATGTGATTTGCAACAAATGAGAAAGTGGCACGGGGAAAAATGCGTCGGATTGTTTCACAAGTGCTTGTGTTCGGCCAGACAGAATGATTCGCCTGAAGTTTACCCGGCCTGACCCGGCCTCAGCTGTGGGTTTTGTGCTCATAGCGGCTGTTTTTCAGCTTGGCACTTGTTTCAGAAATCATCGATACAACAGATCCAAAGTTTGCTGCGCACTCCCGACCGGCCCCTCACCTGGCGGTGACGTGATCTGCACCTCGGCACTGTCTCTGTTGGCGCTGACGAGCTTAGCGCTCCACTCGGGAGCGGTGTGGGCGTGCTCAGCGTGATCACGGCTCCCCCCGCCGCCCGTCCCGGACACCGGCACACGCAGCAGGGTTCCCTTGCTCGGCCGCGGCTTGGGGCCTGAGGTAACATTGGGTTGAGCGGTCACGGCCTCAAACACGAAAGCGTTGTCAAAGTAGCGTCAGGAATCGTGCCACTTTTCGCAACACTGAAACACGTCAGATTGTGGATGTTGAGAGATTTCCAGTCCCATCGTCCGCCGTTTCACAGAGGTCTGTGGGCCGTGGATTTCGATTTCAGTTCAGATTGCAAGATTCATGAGTGTAACAAAACAAGCGAAATTTCACACATCAAAACCGTGCAATCTCCATTTTTGTGGAGCATCTCGTATTTCTCCCATTCATCCTCCACTTGGGCCGCCCCGCGCTGCCAACGGGGGCGGAACAGCCTTATGATTGGACGCACAGAAGACGCGCTTGGCCTTTCTGCCCTCTTTATGGCAATCTCGCACTGATGCTCACAACTTAAACGCGAATGTTTGTGGGAGGAACAACCTTGGGAAAAATGTGTACTTTGAAACAATTTTGCCAAGTGAACTTCTCAGAAGCCGGAAATTGAGAACAACTCAAAAGGAATCCCACGTGCGTTCTTGAATTCCTTCACCTTGCACTACCGAGGCGTTCTCCAAGTCCCGTCGCGTCCCTGATTGAAACGTTGGCGTGACAAACAACCGACGCTTGTATACTTGCCGCCAATTGCCATGCAGATTCACGTACCGACTTTGAAGACGAGGCTGAGTCGGTCGCGCTGCGGGTCGACGGCGCGGTTGAACAGCAGCGCGACGCTGAACGGCTGTCCGCGCCGCACGATCAGCCCCTCCGTCTCGTACTCGGACGTGCGGTGCGCCTTCCGGTTGTGCGCCGCGTAGTAATCCACCCCTTCTGCCCACAGCGCGTCGCGCCCTGAAAAAAACGTGGTTTGAAGTGCGACCCGAGACGTGATCTGCGGTGTCTCAGCGCGGAGACACCGCCGTCCTCATCGAGATCTGGTCGGCGTTGTGCAAGGTGAGCGGGACTGCTCCCTGCGCGTTTATTTATCCTGGCCAGCAACTTGGAGGGAACACTGCTTTTTGTTCATCACGTGCAAGCGGCATGGAATCAAAGCAAAATTTTACATGTCGCGTGCAGGAGACGCAAAGGGCACCAAGCGCGTCCCTGTTTTCTTTTTTTGGCTCCGAACGATCAAGGTGCGAACGATTTGCTGTGGACATCCTGTTTTCTTTGCAACTGAACACGCACCAAACACGACACCGAAAGTGACTTTGTAATTTTACAATCTTTCAGGTGTTGTTGCAGAGCGTCAAGAAAACACAAAATCTTCACAATGAAGGGCAAATCTTCACATTTCCTCGTTTTCAAAACGTCACTAAATCATCGCTTGGGCTCAAGAGTAAGATGATCCATCAACAGAAGATGCTTTGTGCACCGAAGCCATTTCTCCCTCATTGCATTGACATTAAAACCAGGCCAGAGGTGCAAGCAACGGGTACGGAATACACATACCAAAATTACTATTTTTGCAATGCTGGTGCAATGCCGTCCTTTGCAAAGCAGAATAGAATCGGCAAGGCCTTGTACTGCATTGAAAGTTTAAAACCACAATTCTGCTGCAGTTGAAAACATTTGTGGTCTGTTTCTTCTTCGACGGACTGTTGCCTGTCTCTTTTGACTCATTGTCACTTTTCTTGCGCAATGGACGGCGCTGCTTCTTGTGTGAAGTGCCACCTGTGGACAGCGCCATCAGTATGTGACGGCACGCAGCGGGGATCAATCTTTTAGTCTTCAACTTTCTTCCGCGCATCTTGGTTCAACTTCTGTCGGCTTCTTTTCAACAGATTTTGTGGTGCTATTCAACGAGTAAATTGGAAGGAAATTACTCAAAAGCGTTTGCTCACTTGTATGTCTTTCTCACAAAGCAAATTATGTTGGGCAAAAACCATTGACCGCGTTTTCTTCGCCAAAGTTTTGACGAAGAAACTGCATCCTTTGTCCTTCGGGGAAACAACAGATTCACACACACACGCACACACACGCACACACATGCACACACACACACACACACACACACACACACACACACAGAGCACTCACGAATACCTGGAGACCCGGGCAGGCCATTGGCGAGGCCGTCAGTGACGTCGCCGTCGGTTCGGATCGTCGGCAGGTTGCGCTCGAGCTCGCGGTCGTCGTAAACGGGCACGTGGCTGCCGGGCCGGAAGCCGATGGGTCCGCTCCGACCGCGACCTCCGGACAGGGACGTGTACGCTGTCCTGAAGCAAGGCAAAATGACCAAATTTGACTTGCCCAGTGGATCGAGAGAGCAAGGATTGAGCCATGGAATCGGGGACGATTGGTTCATTCAAGGCTTTCTCACGGAAGAGCGAGGATTCCAGTTCCTCTGGACCTGCTGGCCTCTTCAAGGACCTGCAGATCAGTTTAAAATGCCTGACACCCCTGTACATCAAGCCTCATCACACCCCACGACTACTTTCTCCACATTTTCAGTTCTTGAGAAGCAGCAATTTAAACGATGCGAGGATCTCAGTCTCAAACGAAACGATTGGTTCCTGGTCCACTAAAGAGAGCCTGCTGCTTTTGTTTTCAGTTTGCAACAAGGAATTTTGCACGTACACGCGCGCGCACGCACCTTTTGCATGTCCAAGGCTTTGGTCTGTTTCTTGCGTTTGTTTCCCGCAGTTCTGCGGTTCAGATCAGTGCATTACACGTTTTGAACTCAAACGAACCTGTGCACCATGGGAATCAGGGATACAGGCTGCAGGAGAAAAGCAGTTCAAGAGTTCGACAGATTTTACAGATACTGGGAATGTGAAATCGCTGAACTGACGCAACAACAGAAAAAGAGGAAGAAAGAGAAAGGAATTTCGCAAGAATAACAAAGCGATGCAGAATAATGTTCAGAACAACATAAAGAAAGAAAGAATTAAAGAAAGAAAAGAAAGGAGAAAACAAAAAGGAAGGAAAGGAAAAGCAATTTCAAAAATAAACAAGCCGAAGAAATAGAATTGATCCCACCTGTGCGTTCCTCTTCTGAACGAATCCATAATTTCGGGTTGTAAAGTTTTACAGACCGTCAGCCATCTGTGATCGCTGCCGAGTGATCCTTCTGTGCATGGAACTGAATATTTTGTGGATCTGCCCGACTCTTTGGGGGCAGAGGCAGGTCTCGTCACAGTGTTTCACAAATCTAGCCAAGTGTGTCGGGTACCAGAGGGGCCCACACATGAGGTGGAGTCACGAGGGCAGTCAGGGAGGAACCATATGGTTCTCTTGTGGGGCTGCCGAAGACCCCACGCGATCTTAACGCTGCCCTTGGTACGCCGACGTGCAGGGTGCAACACGGAATGGTGCAGGGATGATGCAAACGCCGCCTTGTTTGAGGGGAGTGGCACGCTATGGTCAGGTAACAAACACAGCGCCTTCTGAACACAAAACAGCTTCCAGGCTGAATCAAGGACACCAACCAGAGGACAGAAAATTCACCGCACATGTAGCAGGACAAAACGTTCTTTTCTTCGCCGACAGAAAAAACGGTACTTGATTGCAATGCTGATTTCAAGAAATATACGACCAAAAATACAATTGCCACATTCTGTGCACGCCGATCTTTTCCCATGCAACACCAGGCAACGCGGACAGAGGCTGATGTCAAGTTTGACAATGACAAAAAGAGACTCAGGGTACTTCTCAAAATGGGGGCATTTTTTCTACCCTGATTGCGGCTTTTGGTCTGCCACTCATTTGTTGTGCGCCAAGATCGCAGTGAATCTCATTTTGTTTTCAGTTCTTCCCGTACCTTTGCTCTGAAGGGACGGCAAAACAATTTGCCTTCAATTGCAATGTTAACATATTTCGGTTGCGTCGTTCCAACTGGGGTGAAACTAAACGCTCCGACTCTTTCGTATTGTGCAGAAAAATCCCAACACTCGTACACACCTGCAACGGCAACGTCCATCAACGAAAAGCGGAGTCGGCACAAAAGTGGAATAGAAATTTTGGTCATCTTTTTTCATTCTGTATTTCTGCAGAATGCGGTCAAGCTTTCAGTTCAAAAAGGAAAAACGGCCCACAAAAATGTTCACCTCAACTGCGCTGCTTGATACGGAGCGTGCAGATCGACGCTCAGATGTTGACTCAACGTGGCTCCATGGCGCGCACACTCGTGACCCGCATACTGAGTTTTCGTGTGAGAGAATGGGGGAAGTACGAGTACGCACACGGTCTCTATTCCAACCACACGTCAGTGAGGATTTCAGTTTTTCAGTTTGTGCAGAATGAATTTCGGTCACTACTGGTCCAGAACGTTTTTTTTAGCGTCCACCCTGCCAGCATCCACATGATCCAGACCCGCCACCCGCAAAACTGACAAAAACGGTCTTTACGAGTACTTTTCAAACAGAAGTCACCAAATCAGAAGTTGGAAAAAATTAGCGAATTCTTTTCACAGCAAGAAAGTTATTTTTCTTGTGGTCTCCACATTGTTGTCATCAACCAACTCTTCCCGGTGAGGCTTTGTCTTTCGGTGTGAGCCTGGCGCGGCGAATTTGCAACGGAATACAAAGCGTTGCACCTGCACATGTGCACAGCATATCATTGAAAGCGAACATAATTAATTGTGAGTAAAACACAATGAAACGAAATATTTGAGACCCAGGCCAAAAATGTTTCAACGAATAAGGTGTCACAAGTTTGTCCGCTGCACAGGGTACAAAATCTTTTCAGAGAGACGGTTCGATTCTCCAACCCTCGCGCAAAGAAACTGGCGTGTGCGGAACCATGTTGAAGCAGGTCGTACGTTGGAGAATCCCATCAATTCACCGGTGCGGATACTTCATGCATCATTGCTGACGTGTTTCTCTGAATCTTTTCACAAAAACCTCTGTCACACCGCGAGGTAGAAAAGTTCGCCTTCAAGTCCAGTCCCGGTGTGACGGAATGGCCACACACCCGAAACCAGGAGACACGGGAAGGGTTCACAAGGCTCTGCCGAATATCAGGCAGGTCTGGCGCAGGCTCCTTGCCTCATCCCTCATCATTTCAATTCTCACATGAAATGGTGAGACACTCACTCATCAAGGTTCCTAGTGGCCTGTGCCAACTGATACCATGTGTGCGAGTTGAAATAAAGAGATACGAGGTGAGGGGCATAGAGCCTGCGGTCAGACCTGCCTACTTTCGGCAAGGACCCGTCAACCCCGTGCCTCCTGATTTTGCCGTCTGACCATTTCGTTTCACCGGCAAAATGTGCACAGATCACTGCATCTTGTCGATTCACCATCGTGAGCAAACATAACAGCATTTCCTACACTACTTGCCTTGCTTTCCTGTCAATTCTGCTCCACAAACACGAACAGATGTTTTGATACCTTTTCTAAGAAGGAGGAGATATGTTGGGTTCTAGTTCTGCCATCCACACCAATGGACCCCCTTCATTGACGAAAGAAAAACTATTTTCTCAAGGGACACTGCCCATGCATAAGAAGGCGACCACCACAGCCCTGAAGAAGAGAATACCACGTGCTTATGGATCAACCGGACCCTGCAGGTGAATATTTCTTCATCACTCAGCTCGACAAATCCAAACAGGCCCACGATCAAGAACAAATGCATGACTCCAAGTTTGTGGGTGTGAGTGAGGACCCGTGAAGGGGAGTGAGGTTTTGAAATTGCTCATATTTCACTCACCTGTAACTGTAAAAGGTTCCGTAGGCGTGCATCTTTTGGCCTTCGCCTGTCAATGTTTGTCTTTTGCAACCTTTTGTGCAATCAAGAGTCAGACACACGGTCTGGACCAGTCGATTTTTTCAGCACCAAACTGCCCAAGCGTGGGCAAAGAGGTTGATCCGCAATCGTTTGGCTGTGAAGAACGATCCCTGCAATGTTTCTCTGCAAATGACTGTGGAGTGATCTTGGTGTCCACTTGGGTACTTGTGACATATCCAAGTGAGTACTTGCGTCCACTTGGGTCCACACCCTGTTGGTCAAGCATCTAATTGTTGCGAAAGCTTTGTTCGTTCACAATGGTTTGTAGCAGCCAGGGTTCTCTGTTCCTTGAGACATTTGCAACAGATTTTTTTGATATTTCACCATTGGATTTGAACACGCACGGAGTGCAAAACCTGCCACTCTCTCCATCCAGCGCGTCTTTCGCGTTTGTGCACACACTCGTTTGTGTGGAGTCAGCTCTGCTGTTGGAATTTTTTTCAACGAAGCCGACAAAGCATTTGAACCAATAAAAACAAAAAAGAAAAAAAAAGAAAGACAACACCGAGCACATTTGACAAAGGAATGAACTGAAATCGCTTTGCGATGTCACTTTGGTAATGGTTGAGGATATCTTCACGTTGCTTTTGTGACTTTTCGGGAAATGTTGTTTTTCACAGTGCAGTTCGGTGGAGGTGAGTGGTGCGTCCAGAGCGACAGACCCGCTGGAAATTATTGCACCAAATGGGTGGTGGATCTGGAAAGCTGAATCACTGAGTGGATCGAACGACACTCGAAAAACAGAACGAATCAAGTGTTGAGGCTTGCATCCACATATGACTTGGAGTGCTTCCTCTTTCTCGAATGTTCGTCAGTGCAAGACCAGTCACTGTTCTTTTGCATGGAGAGCTCGAGAATTGACTGACCTGAATGCAGCAATTTGCTTCAAGGAATTCACGGCCTTTCGAGCAGAGCTTTGCTCCAGTGCCCGACCAGCTCCAGTAGCCGACCAGCTCCAGTAGCCGACCACCTCGCAATGTATTCCCAATGGGAAAAAACTGAAAGTGGTCGGCTACTGGAGCAAACTTCAGATTTGCTCCAGTAGCTGACCACTCTCAATTTCTCAGCCCCTGTCTCTCTCTCAGAGAGAAGCTGCTTATACCAAAAGAGAGGCCAGAAAAAGGGCTCTCTTCTGGTATAGGCAACTTCTCTCTGAGAGACACAGGGTCTGAG
>JAAUXT010126904.1_pt1 | contig 23266 bp, 27 predicted proteins | sample 7278171 | NCBI WGS metagenome assembly JAAUXT01 (sample SAMN14350112, study PRJNA611818) | marine sediment metagenome | isolation source: surface marine sediment (1.8m) | place: French Polynesia: Moorea | collected 2018-08
AAGTATTCTGACAGTTAACATGATCTCTGTGGTGTGTGACCGATCAACCAAATTGGTCAGGTCCTTTGTTTGTCATTATTCATGTGCGCTCAACTGTGACCAAACGGTATCGCTGAAACCATGTTGACTGTCAGAATACTTTGACTCTACCTCGTACACTGCGTAAATCCGTCATGTCCGTTGTGGCGCCGCAGGCGCGCCGCTTGTGTTTTTGGACCTTGTCGGTGCCTGGCGTTCGCTTGTTGGGGCTGCTGAGTTTGTCGACACCAAAATTCCCGAACGATTGGTGAGTCTTGGCAACAAGTGCGATTCGATTGATGATCCCAACTCAGTTTGAAAAGAGTGACACCCTGTTGGAACGCCCAGAGACCACTTGTTCACGGAGACTGCTCTCGTTCTTTTCTGGTCGAGAGGCTCGAACATGTTCACATTGCAGAGGTAAACAGCGACGTTTCACTTTCAAACTTCAAATATCATTTCAAACATCAAGGGCAGCGTTTCGCCCAAACGTCCTGTTCAACCTCCCTATTCAGTATTGTGTCACGATGTCCCCTTCCAAAGACCACCGTCCCATTCGAGACGTTGGTGAAAGTGAATTTTTTGAAACCATTCTCACCTTTTGTTTCCTTCCTTGTTGGTTTGTTTGAATGTGTTCGGGTACTTTTGTGGACTTTTTACGTGTTTTGATGCAACACACAGTGGTTTACATAATCACAATGCTGCGTCTGTGTTGAGACTGAAAAATCGCAAAGGATGACATATCACGGTGTGGTCCACTGACTTCCTTTGCCGTCAAAGTCGCAGCATTGTGTATTTCTTTGTGCAGCCAAATAATGATCTCGAGGTGCTGGTATGCATATTAATGAATCCCACAAAGAGACTTGAATTCAAAAACTGGTTGGAAAGGCTCAGTTCAGCATCAGTGGAGCTTGTGAACGCCAATCGTGGTTGTTGAAAGTTTCTCACAAAAAGCGTAGAAAATGCCAACCACGAACCCAAGACGCTAACAACCGATCAGATTGTGCTGGTTCCACGCTTTGTGGTGTCGTTTGTTTGGCTCTCAAAGTCGTGAACCTCCAGCTGAACAGGTGAAGGCTGAGCGGTTTGGACCTTCGTGCAGTGAACACCCTGAATTTCTAAAGCATTGGCAAGCGTGTCACGATCAGCCTTCAGCACCAGTGGATACATCCTCAGCAGACAGACAGACAGACAGACAGACAGACAGACAGACAGACAGACACACACACACACACACACACACACACACACACACACACACACCAGATGAGAAAGCTTCAGAGCGAAATGCACGAATAATGTTGATTTGAGGACCTTTTCTTTGTTGTTTCTGAATTGAATTTGAATTCTTGTGGCGCTTTAGTGTCACAGTGACATCGCCACACCGCTATCCGCTGACCGTGTTTGGTTTGAGAGCGTCGGAAGCTGCCTCTTTCTTTTATCCCCCGACATTCAAAGAAGTCCGCCTGTAGTCTGGGCAGAAAGCAACGGAGAACAAGGCACATCACTGCAGATGGTAGGTGAGGTGACGCATTCTGTGTTGAGTTTTCATCACGAGGACAAGACCTCGATGGCTGGTTGTCTTGAAAGTGTGCAGGATTCCGTGATCTGCTGGTCTGATCAGCAGAAAAGCTGACGGCTTCACCCGGCAGAACAATTTGAACAGCACATTTCCTTCAATCAGCCAGACGCCACTGGATCTTCTTTGCTTCTCATTTGTCAGTGTAGTCATATCATATCTCACATACTGCATGTCAACTGAGTCGCGCTCAAAGCGAACAGAGCAGATCTACGCCTGAGCGCAGTGCCGACCGGGCCCAAGGACGCGGGGAGCAAACGACGCCCGGGCTGCCGCTTTGTTCAACGGCAAAGATCAAACGACACGAGACATAAATATGACTTCGCCATGGTAACGAAGCATTTGTGCATGGAGATCACCCAAACAAGTCGTTAATCTTGGCAATCCAGTGCATCTGTTCACCTGAATCTGAGGTGAAAGTGGTTTGATGATAGACGGGACTTGTCTTCGTGCGGCAGACGCTCCCAAGGGAAGAGGAACCTGAATGTGGAGGTGTGCGGAAGTCCGATGATTGGGCTCGTTGGGAATTTTCGGGTGCAATGTGCAAATTCCTGTTTGGAAGTCACGAAGTTTCAGTTGCTTGAGCATCCCAACGCAGGGTCATGACAACCTATGAAACAACCTTTGTCGATGTTTGCACGCCGTTTTAGTGTGCTGGCTGTCGTTGAAGGGAGATTTTTTTTGTGACTCTGTGACAGGACTTTCTGGACCTCTGTTGTTCCTGCATGACAGCCTCACAGTGCGACAGTTTGGCCGATTTGGAACAAGCCTCACAGTGCGACAGTTTGGCCGATTTGGAACAAAGTCGGGACAAAAGTGAATAAAAAGTGGCTTCTTCTCTTGTTTCGTGGCGCACGACGCCTGGGAAATCAAGGCCACTGCGACTTCAAAGTATTTTTGTCCCGTCCTGCCACGTCACACACACAGGGACGAGTGTTTGCATTCAACAAGCACCAACAGAGAGACATCCTAATGAGGTCTCTTCTTTGTCTGTCAAGTGTGTACATTTTCTTATTTTTTCCCCGTCTGGAGATGAAGAAGTACGAAAATACCCGCGCAGAGGCTGTGGGAACACCAGGGACTGCTCCAGACATTGCTCAGAGGTTCTCATTTCTGTTACGAACACAATGCGGGCGTACGTACAGATTGTGCAGATCAACAGAAAAGCTCGCTTCGCAAATTGTGCAAGAATTCTCGATCACAAAAGGTTGGGTGAGTGAGCTCAGCGGCCCACCGACTCCTCAGCAGAGAAACTTGCAGAGGATTCAGGCAGTTAACAGGCGTTACGTTTTCTGCTGGTGAAGCGAAAAATTGAAATAAATGGCTTCTTTGGTGGAGGTGAGAAAACGGGGCCACGCAGCCGCTGCTTTGGAACAATTCAGCACAAAATTAGCCAGGGACGGGTCCCGGGTGTGAAAGTTTCGTTGACGTGTATTTTTTTTGGTTTTGAGTGCTATTCCAAACAGCAGGTCACAAGCAAAAAGAAAGTTTCGATGTGGACTGGGGCGTTCTGTCACTTCCTGGAGCGGTGGACACACCAATGTGAGGAAGCTGTCGGAAGTGGGTGAAGTGGTCTCCGTGAGCGTTCGGTTCCGGCGCTGCTTTGTGAAGCGAGACCTTTGCAGGGCAAGTTCACAATGCTGTGCACAACTGTGCACAATATGTAACTGGGTCGGATCATCTTCAGTTTTCAGCTGGCGACGGACGAATGTAGAGTTCTCTTTCACGCAGCCGAGATGTATGTTCTTTTCTCTTTCTGTGTGTTGTCGGGTGGAAAAATACTGTTCAGCGAGAAAAAGTGGCCCGTCGTCCCAGCAACCCGCTCTGCTTCACATTGCACCGCATACATTCATGTGGTGGGAGAAAGTAAAGATTGAGATTCTTGTTCCGTGCATCATCGCAGACTTGGTATGGCGACGTGGCTTCATTGATACAGTTCGAACTGCGGATATTGTTTGTGGAGCTACATCTGCCTCAGAGCAGGTGAGGAGATTTTGGTTTTGTTTTCGAGTCAAGTGCAGCTGTCGTGAGATTTGGGCTTGTGTTCAGTCGCCGTGGAACGGAGTGCCGCGTGAAATGACGTCGTGGGCTAACAACACGAAGTTTCACTCAAAAAGCCGATGTGTTCGAGTCTTTTGTGTTCAAGCCATTCTGTTTCTTTCGACATTTTCGACACTTTCGTTGGCCCGCAAATGGAACAACATTTTATCATTTTTCAAGCCAGGTTGAACCTCAATGGAAACCACCCTCGAAACATCGAGTTGTGTTTTTGCACTGGGTGAAGTTTTCACAAAAAAAGGTGCAGTCTCGGATCAATGAATCTTTTTCTTGACATTCCAAGTTTCAACTTCGTGTTTTGTTTTCCCTTGATTGTGGTGCTGAGTTTTGTGAAGGATCGATTTTGGTGCGTCGAGTGGTGGATTTGGGCGTAAAACAGCTAGTAGAGTTGACCGGTGACACGTGGTCGCTCGAGTTGCGCTGTGGGATCGACCTACCCGCCGGTCGGGGCCTGCGTCCTGAGCACACCAGGGACGTCGTGTGGTCGCTGTGAAGAGAAAACTGACCTTTGACCCAACTCTCCTGGGGAGAGCCGTGGCATGGTGCTGGGTGTACTCATACTCACAAAGCTAGATGAAAGATATAGAACTTTGTGGGTGTACTCAAGACGTACCAATTGAAGTACGAAACACAAACTTGGTTTGAATTGAAAAAGGAGGTAGATTTTGGCTGAAGTGAAACAAACTGGGCAAACAATCTGTCGACATTTTTCTGACGTTGAGCTGCGAGAGGAAGACTGAAAGCAGCATTGGCCTGAAGGATCCATCTCGGTTGGGAATTAGTTGATTGTCTGCAACAGTCGCGCTGTGGGAACTCTGCTCGCTCTGATCCAGAACCGCCGCTACTGCTGCCGTGCTGATCTGTTTCTATTATCTCGGCGCATCACTGCAGCCGGCCGCGAGGGAAACTGGGGCATGGGTGTGCATCTACAGGGCCAGGAGGAGTGGGGCCGAGGTGTGTGTCCAGATTTCCATTGATGGGCGTGAGAGACTTTCACCGTCTGTAACGACGTCTGATGAGGAATCGCCCAGTTTCACACGAAGTACAACTCAGTGTGAAATTGCGCACTGCCCTTGTTCCTACTTTCTCTCACTCACGCCTCCTGTGAAATGATGTGAAGAGATTCCAGGTGAAAAGCTGGGCACGTGCTGGCTTCTTCACAGCCTTTGCAATCCGATGTTGCTTCACCTGGCCACAGCAGCAATGCAGAAAGACTGTTGTAGAATGACGAAGTGTTCTCAATAAGTGACGTGGACTTGTGGACGAATTTCCCGCTTTGCGGACAGGGAAAAACATGGTTCACGTTGAGCCCACGCACGGAATTAATTTAAAAAGAAGAGAAATTTCAATGACAAAATCTGTACATTTGGCTTCCTCATTGTCTCCTGGTTGTGTAAATTGACCATGGGATCGAGTTTTGTTGGTCCGTTATGAGGGGAAAACACGCATACGACTTCAGTTGTTTGGTGTTCGATCGTTGTTTTCTGATCCGTTTGCAGAAAAAAGAATCTCCAATGACAGACATGTCAGGATATTGATGTTTGTCTGTGTTTGTGTTTTGCAGGTCAATAACGTCTGCAGTGGACGTCGGCAGAGAGTGACACCGCCACGTTCCCAACGCAACCACGCAACTTCCGGTCGGAGACGACGCCGAAGCAACGAAGCAACAGCCATTGCAACGAAGTACTTGTAGATCTACAAGCGCAACGCTTCCGCCAACATCGTCCTGTTTGTTCGACAACGAAGAACTCCTGTTTGTTCGACAACGAAGAACCAACGTATCGAGATTTGCGCCCGAAGAATTCGTCTTGTATGGAAAACATTCTTTGCTCCGAGTCGAAGTTTTCCTTGCTGAAGCCACTTGGGCGCACTTCAGTGACTAGCTGAAACCTCAGAAGTTGAGGAACTTATCGGATTCGAATTGTTTCCCCTGTCTGCAACACAACGCCAGCAAGTGCTATGGCCATGGTGCAGCCGATGATGAACCACCTGCAGGTGAAGGACTCTCGCTGGCTCACCCTCGAGGTGTGTCGCGAGTTCACACGCAACAAGTGCACGCGCTCCGAGGTCGAGTGCAAGTTCGCGCACCCGCCGCCCCACGTCGAGGTGCAAAACGGACGCGTCACGTGCTGCTTCGACTCCATCAAGGTCCGTTCTGTTTTCCTTTCGTTCATTAGAAGTCACAAGCAGTTCCCATTGGGAACGATTGCAATATCGTCACTTTCGCTTCAACCGCCGCTTTTCATCAGAAACTTGTCCACGATGCACAGGTATTATACATAGTTTCCAGATCTGCGCTCAGTTGATTTTGCCCGACAATGCTCGTATGATGTGTGTTTCATGTGCGTGCGTGTGTCTGTGTGCAACTTGGCGGGAGTGTTCTGAGTTCAGTGTGCTGAAGCCACAACTTTGCTTTGCAACAAAACCGGGACGGCCTGTTGCAAAGTGCGCTCGTGTGCAGTCTTTTGTCGGGATCCAACACAGTGCGAGTACTCCTTCTGCAAAACATTGGTAACTCGTCTCACGGTTCGGGGCAGTTGTTATCACGCAGAGCAGTGAACGAGCGCTCAGTTTACCGTGCGAACTCGAGACGCGAGGTTGGAGATCTTCGCGGGGCGGATTCTGCCTGCGTCAAGAGTTAGTGAAAGGAAATAACTTTGTGAAACAAGGAGGCGTGCAGCGGCCTGCGCGAAGGTGCTGGGCATTTTCTTTTGAAACAGTTTTTCTCAACAGATTGTCTCGTGTTATGTCGAAAGCTGACGGTGGGAGAATCCTGAATCTTCGAGACTCCGCCGTGCTCGACAGGACAACGCTTGCTGTTCATAATATTGGCGGGTGACTGGTCGTTGGATCCAATTTCAAACTTCTCCGAGCACGTTTTCCGCAACTGTTTGATCATTGCTGGCGAACGAAGGAACTGAAGTGAGACTTCACGTGGATCCAGGACAAACTACAGAGTGAGATCATGGGAAGGGGCGTCAATGGACGAGTGGAGTCTAGACTTTTGGCGTTGGTTCCAACTTTTGCCCGATCCTGGGTCCGCCCCGGCGACGGAAGGAGAAACCTACAGGAATAGCATTGAGCCACACAATGACATCATAGATCCATGAGACGGAGAATGTACATTAACGCACGCTCAGCAAACATCCCAGTCCTATGCGACATTGGCCGGCCTATCCTTGCTTCATGAAAAAACAGCCAAGACACAAATATTTATTCATGGTGGAAAAAAGTTCCCGAGCGCGTGAAGAATGAGTCACTTCCAGCACATATTTTTTGCGCGTCTTCGGTTGCTGGTGTGCTGAGTACACGTGAAGAGGGTGCTTTTTGAGGGGGATTTTTCTTTGACACTGCAACGCCTGTACACATACAGTAGCGCAATAACAAACACATGACTGTGCCCCTTTGTACAAAATGCGTAACTTGGCAATGGCATGTGTAGTTACATATGGAACGTGTAACCAATAATGACAAATTTTTCCACGGACATTTCACCCACTGCTTTTGAAAAATATGTCGATATTTTTTCGTGTCTTTTTCGAACTCAGCAAAACAAGAAGACTAAAAAAGCGGCCAAGAACGAATGCTTGAAACACTCTACTGTTGTGGGAGGTAGCACTTTTTGTCGCTTCTCCGTTTCTGGGATCGTGGGACACTTTTCGGGTCACGCAGAAGCTCAACAAGAATATTTGCGTTGGCGCTGCTGCGGCTCTTCTGCAAAAAAGAGTTTGAATTTTGGCGCCTTGGCGTTCTCTTCGTTCAACAGAGAATAGATCTAGCTTGTGAGTTTACAAGCTCGCATGAGTTCTGTACTCGAAAAATATCGTCATCCAAGGGGTTTGAATCCCGAAGACGCCGGTTCTCCGCGCGGCGTCACCAATAATTAGCACGCGATGCATTCATCGCGCCATGCAATATTGATACCGCGCAATTGCTGCGCCGCGCTGCCGTTTCAAAGGTCAGGCGCGTGTCTCCGTCCCTGAGATGTGTGTAGGAGCCTCGTGTGCTCCGTCCGAGACTGACCGGAGGAGCGGTCAGCGCCCGGGACCGATGTGATTGTGACGGGCGCGTGTGTCGCATAAGGTGAACGGGCTGTGAAAAAGTCGCACTGCAGGTGAGACCGGAAGCCAATCGAACGCATCACAAAGGTTTCTATCTGCAGGGAATGCACAATACGCAGACTTATTGTGGTGACGCCCTCGATTCAAACCACACACAGTCTGCGCATATTGTGTTTTCTGTACACACTGTCAGATCTGACACCTTCATACTTATTGAATCGCTAACGCAAAGCATATCCGCTCCTCAAAGTTGTGGTACGCAGAGGTGGTCACAAGTCCAACTTCAAGAGTTGTTGAACACGCACTGACCTTTCCGGGTGTGTTCGTCTTTGACAACACATGATTGTTTTAGACAGTGCCTTCGGGCAGCAGCCCTGCAGTGCGTGATGGTGTTCCGCGGCGTTGATCTCCATTCACTGTGTGAAGCTCCACGCTACACGGCGTTGTGCGAGGCCTCGGATGCCGAGATATTTCGTGAAGATTCGAGGTGCAGCTGTTTGGTGCCCCATTCTTTGACCCGAAATGTTGTCCAACTTTTCAGCGAGAAATTGATCAAACCATTGAAGCAATCAAGTTGAGGTTCTGGATCCGGCTCTGTGAAGATCACAGCGTTGACGCGTGCGCGTGGAGTGCTTGGAGATAACCAGGTAACAGTCACAATAAACAGCAGACTCCAAGGAAGTGGCGACTTCATCAATTGATACTTGCCTTTGAAAGAAGTAAAGCCTGAATTTTCCGACAAATCGTCATTGGGATTGGACGCTATTCAGAGTTCACCAAGTCCTTGAAAGCCACGAATAGAACTGCTTTGGTTTGGCGCGAGTCCAGCTGTTTGGGTTGGGGAGAGATTTCCTTTGTTTCTTGACAAGTAGTTCACTCCTTTGCCGCCAGCAGCTTCTGGCCCGGGTCTTCAGGGACTGACCTGCTGTATCTTGGCAGAGGACGAGGTTAGGGAGGAAGGAAACCAAAAATCCATATCACAGTGCGTGCCACAATGGCCTATTTTGTTAATAACAACGTGTTGTATTGTTTCCTTGCATGCCACGGACGGCGAGTGGGTGGGCTGGCAGGTCTGAAGCCTGCGTCTGCCGAAAGTGGAATTTCATGACGTTTGTCCATTACTTTGCGTTGTGCCGTTACAGTCTGCAGCATCATCCCTCATTCCCATGCCTTTGTGGCTGCTGCTACGCCATATTGACCTTCACGTCGCTGATTGAAACGGCAAACGTTTTGGGTTGTGTGCTTTAGCGATTGGTTCTAGCAGAAATTGACCCTGACAGCCGAACAGAAGTCGACTCTGGTTGAAGCCCTGGATCTCAGCATTTCGCCGAGACATGAAGAACCAGATCTGTCGTCCTCTCGAGTCGGCAATTGCTTTAATGGATTGGAATGCGCAGTTGGCGTGATGCAGTCTCCGTTCAGCTGTTTTTGTCCCGCTGTTTTTGTGCGATGTTTTGCAGAAATTGATCCGGCAGACATGACACGAGAGAATGTGGAACAGACAGATGGGACGCACCGCGATGACTTTGGTCACACGCGGAGAAGCTCGACGATCAGATGTGGAACGCTGAAGGGGGATTCTTGGCCAAAGAAACACAGCAGGCACAGTCTGTTGGTTGGATTGGGACATTTCTGTTGTCAGTTCCACAAATTGATCAGGCCAGCTCAGCGGAAACCATTGAGGCCAATGCAAGAAATGATAGACTCTGTCCTGTTAGTCGAGCAAATGTGTGAACAAACTGCACAACTACACAGTCGTCCCTTTTGAAACTGGTACACATGAAACTGCGAGACTGCCCAACTTTTGTCTGCATACATGAGTCATGATGTCATTCCGCCCATCTCGCTCTATTTGAAGCGACAGCAGAAAGGGGCTGGATTCATCAACAACAACAGATACTTGATCTCACATGCTCAGCATGTAGAGCCGGGCTGGAAGCCACCCAAACAAAACTCGACTCTCTGAAACCTCTGCGTTTTCATGCAGCAGTTGAGCTCAAGAACTCTGCAAAAGACCTTGTTCGCCAATGAGAACTGTGGCACTGGGAATGTCGTCGGCTGCTGTGTTCATCTGGGCGAGCAGTCCGGGCGAACGCGCTGCTGCCCAGCTGAGGTTCCGGTTCTGCTGCTGACAGCAGTCCGCTCAAGAAAGGCGCCGTTGAACAAACTTTGTAGTGATTTGAGAACAGGTTGAGGCCTGATAGTTTTGAGAGTGCGCAAATAGAAAGAAAAAAGTGAGATAGATGACTGAGGTACAAACTGGCTGTTTATTTGCATGGAAGTGTGCACATCTAGATCAGGTTGAGAGTATGCGACGTACTTGGAGCTCTAGGTTTTCTTTTCGTACCCAGTGCTCTGTGATGATCACTGTTACCAGTGATTGCACAATGAGGGTTGACTGTGTGGTGAAAAAGAACAAAACCTCACATTTCATTTTAACTGAGGCACAGTGAATGAATCCTGCCGCAATTTTTTGAGGACAGGTGTTGGCGTCCGACTGCAGTTTCAATGGCAAAAACTTTGTTCGGTTTTGTTCCCCTCACCCCCAGTAATGCCCCCAGGTGCCCCCTGAAGTGCTGCCAGGCTGCCAAGGGAGTGTTCTACAGGGTAGTGGGTGGCTGGTGAACGGGTGGATGGGTGTCAGGCAAGACACGCCCTGCTGGCCACTCTTGCCCCAAGGAGCACCCACCCACCCAGGCAGCTTTCGGCACAAGGTGCTCGTGGCCAGGTCTGCGCATCATGTCAGTTTTGTGTCGGTCGATTCGTGCAGGACCAACGTTTGCGTCAGGACCGCGTGATGCAAACATGGCAGCTTGGCATGCCAAGTCCAGTTTGCTGGCACAGTTCAGCTGTGACCTGCGGTACTCGCACCACATGTAGAAAAGGGCGTCTTCAGCATTCACGTAGCGACAGCCACTGCCAGTGCGCGGGGCACTGTGGAGAATAACTAACGACACTCGTTACCCTGCAGAAAACTGGACATCGAACCCAAACTCGACGCAGACTCCTCCAAAGCAATGACAACCCGATTCAAAAACTTCTGGTGCAGTTTCACCTCAGCTGAATTTTGAGAGTGTGTTCGTGAGGAGAATTAACAGCGAGAGAGGCACGCAACTGAGAATGGCGAATGCAATCAAGTATCAATCAACCAACACGGTCCAACATCCCACTCCCGCCATTGTCCATTGTGCTGCCGTGTATGTACTTTTCCGGAGGCGCCGTGATCTTCCAAAGAGAAAAAACACGACGAAGTTGTGTCTGCTTCGTGATTTATTCCACAAGGGGATGCCTTTTTTCACCTTGTGGAAGGGTTCGCATTGTGAGAGATTGCCACAGTGTGTCTGAGACAGACGGAAAGGGGTGTGTGACGCAAGAGCACTGGTATTGGACCTGAACAAAAGATTCGCATCTTCACAATGGGACGTGGCTCTTCTGCTCTTGGCAGAGTTGAGTTGTTTATGAGATAAAGTGCAACTTCCAAGTAGAAAACAAGCGTCATTTCCGGGGTTGTAGTGGAACAGTGGACCTGCTGAAGCTGCAGGGGAATGGAGTTGTCTGTGTCGAACCTCTGTCAACCTTGAGGAAGAAACGGCGCTTGTTGTGATCCTTCTGCAGGGCACCACGTCATCTGTTGGGACTTGTACTCGTACCTCGCATGACGTTTGTCTCGTTCACAGGTCTGCGGGAAATGCGTGATCGTCGTGTACAAGTGTTCAGGCTTGTGTTGCCGTGGTTCTCGACACGCCAGAATCCACTGGAAATGACCAGCACTGTTGTCTCGTTTTCACATGTAATTTTGCTCTGCAGCCCCATTGTCCCGAGACGAACGATCACAAGAGTGTTCACAGAGAAGCCAGCTCAGGCGGCGTCGTGCTTCAGAGTGTGGTGAATTGCAGACGAGCGCCGACAGACAGACAGCTGCACGGTGTGTCGAATGTGTCAATGTCAAAACTTGGATGAGTCCAATGGTTTTGGTTGCACGTTGTCACAGTGAGATGTGTATTTGTGCGCCCGCCCGTCCGCCACACCTGCCCAGGTTTCCCTGGTAACCACGGCCGTCGCCCTGGTGACGCCTTGTGAAACACGGCGATAGGAAATGAAATTTACACTCCGGCGGCCCGATTGACTTGGGAGACGCGAGAACACGCCGAATTGAGTCTGGAGTTTTGGAAACAGATGATGTTGTGTGCAGTGCAGCCTGAAATAGACAGACACACGGCAGATCAAGTCGAGCTCACTCCAGGTTTGGGTGGTTCCCTGCCGCGAACCCTGGATGCGGGCTCCGCAACGGATCAGAGTGCGATGTTGTGGGTGGAAGTTGCTGTGGACGCTGAAGGTAACCGTAGGTCGTGCGGGAAGAACACTGTGCGCCTGTCACCCTCACTCAGGACCACCGTCAACGGATGGTGAAGCCCGGTCGGACAGTGAGGGAAGGAAATCACATTACGGGGCGGCGCCGTAATTCGCTTTTCGTGTTTGCGCCGCAGTTGGGATAAGCCGCCCGCGACCCGACGAAAATCCATCATTTCAGGGGAGAAATGGAGAAAGCCGGGCGTTGGCGTGGAAGGGGGGGGAGGGTTAAAAAAGCACAAGAACCCGTCGCAACTACGAGTATCATGCAGGCACACAGAGACGAAGTCGCTTGGGACTTTAGGTCACGTGCTACTGGTCGACTTGTTGCTCCACGTTTGTTCCCAGTCTTCGCATCCAACTGACTGGAAAGTGGAACCTTCACTGTGAACTCGTTTGTGCTCGTGTGGACAGCCCGCGCCTCGGGCCTGTGGACTGCAGTGTTATTGGATCGTCCTGAGCATCTGGCCCAGACCAGTGTGCAGCATGTGTTTATGTGGTGCTCACTGGTCCCCGCGGCCTACTGGACACTTGATGTACTCACGTCCAGTGTGCGGTGTAAACCGGTCCGCACGCGGCGTTCATGCTGATTTGTGGGCCGAGCTGTGACGCAAGAACCTGTGATAGATCCAGTCGACAGAAGGTGATCACAGATCAGGTGACAATGCGACACAGAAGGTTCACGGACGTCGTTAGTTGCTCGTGTGCTTCAGGTCCAAGTGGCGTCGCTGTACGGTTTGTGACCGAATTGGCCTCAGCAGGGTGGACTTCATTTGCAAAGTCTTTATATCTGACCCGAGCAATAATCCCCAAATTGCAATTTGCCACGCATTGGGTCGTGTCATCGTAAAATTAAATTTTTGATAAACCTAAGAAATAAAGCAGTCCAGTGACACCTCAGCGATGATGTGGAGTGGACAGGCTGGAGGAGAAAGCTGGGCCTGCTGACGTCCCCACCACAAGGACAGGGCCTCTCTGGTCTCCAGCTGGTTCCGTGGTCCCTCATCTCGAAAGCGCTTCACTTCATGCTCCCACAGAGTCGATCTCTGCGCTCTGAATGGACCGTGAGTGCAGCGCGGCAAGTTCATTGTGAAGAGCGAAATTTAGTGGACGTGCTGCCTGACCCGGGGCCGGAGACTCGGATGCGTGGGTCGCGGGGTCCTGGAATCCCTCAATAGGAGAGAAGGGCAGGGAAGTTTCGACATGCACTGCGGCGAGGCACACGAGAGTAGCATGACTCTCCAGAACTCGCACACGAAGGACACAAAGAAGAAAGGGGCGTGGAGAAAAAAGAAAATGCTGAGTGCTGCCCAGATGCAGTGCAGGCACAATGCACATTGTGAAACATAGGGGTAGAATCGAGGCATTTTGGGAGTGGATAGTACTCTTGGTTGGTGAAGTCAGTTGCTGCATCGTGAGCGAGAGTGATTCTTTGTTTGCCGTTGACAGATTCGCAAGTCCGCTCGGTGCTGGAGGTCGACTTAAAATTGAGGGAGCGGTTACGTTCAATTCTGAAATAATCTGTGCGTGCGTGCATGTGTGGGAGCTCGTATGTCGACAGTCCTCAGTTTCACTGAACGGATCGGAAACTCGCTGAGGTTGTGTTCTTGCTGAGCACCTCCGCAGTCTCCCCTGCAAAGCCGCTCCTGCAGGAGTAACGTGTGGGGACCTCCTGTGCAGGGTCGCCTCTGTCCGCGGAAAGGTCGCACAATTTACTATTGCAATTACCATCCATTTCCTGCTGTGGCAGCCGCGGCCTCTGCAGACACCAGTCGTTATGGTACTCACTTGAAAGGGAGAAGTGAACATTTGCGAAACATCATTGGCCTGTTTTGCAGAAGACAGTGGCTTGACTCTGGGCAGGTCTGCCTGCCCCTCCACAGACCTGCTGGATTTTGAATCTGAAGTGTCGGTTTAATGCGACGGTTTTGGCCCCAAGCTTGGAGAAAAACATTGTGCTTCAGCCTTTGTGAGGTATCTTTGCAAATTTCATTCCAACATCCAGATTGGTGCGTTGTGCTCGGCGGCACTGTTACCAGGCTGTCTGTCCGTCTGGGAACCAGCCACTCCACTCTGGTCTGGAAGGCCCAGACTGCGTAAAAGGAGCCACCACGGACGCCGTGTGTCGAACAGTGAATGCAATCTGAAGTGGATTGCGGGTTTCTGTGCAGGATGCGCGTTGTCGGCCTTTGTGTGGCCCAGGATTAGCCGACGCCTGCCCTGCAGTGTTGTCCTGGCGACCCTCGCACGCAAACAGAAATGGATCGCTTGTCGGAAGCTGCAGTCTCGTGCTCGCTTCTGTTTTTCTCAGTCTTCAAATTCGAATTGATTTTCTTTTGACGAGCCAACTGTCGCATGTCATGAGAAGCGCTGGCGTGCTGCCTTCAGGAGATTCACGAGCGTCGCACTGGATACAGGTCGTGGTCTCCGGTGTGTTGAGCCCGTCGGAATCTGACTGGCCCGTGGTTCGGCCACTGTTGCAGTGCGACAGCGACGAGAGACAAATGTGGCGTTGTCTGGCGCTGTCACAGTCGTGCATCTAAATCGTCTGCTACGTTGTATGGCAGCGTCAGGCAGACAGATACGTACACGGCGCGGTGTGCATCTGGGGCAATGGAGATGGACGGGCGGGGAGGGAGTGGAGAGAACTTCGATCATCACGGGGTGTTGAAGGTCTGGGTGATTATTTCAATCGTGATACTTTGAAACAATATTATGGCAGGATCATGCAAAGTGATTTACTGAAGTGGGACAGCCGGATGAAAGTTCGTTGTTGCGCCAATTGTTTGTGTCGGGACAAAAACGAGATTGTGCACTATTGACTTGCAGCTACCAGCAGTGCCGAAAACTTTTTGCGCTTTCCAAGTTGTGATCTGTTTTGATGTATGTGTCTCGGGTAGGACTGTTCAGTCAAGGATGGGCACCAGGCTTTTCGCTCGAGAAGGAAAACTGCCTGAAAAGTCGATGTCCTCGTTACGTCTGCATGCAGTGTGGACCTTAGCGAGAGAGTGCGGATGAGCGGACGTTTTGAGTCGTGTTTGCGGAGATTGGACACGACTCGAGTGATGTAGGGAAGATCAAGGCGAGCTCTGATCCAGGGGAGGATGTGCACTTGTATGTGTGTCTTGCAACGTACGGAGTGATGATGGTCATTGTCCTTGGACGACAGCTTCTCGAGCTGGGTCAAGAAGCAGGACCAGTGGTCCGCACGCCTTGTCAGTTGCCAACAGTTTGACGTGCATTTAATGTTTTATTGACGACGGAAGCGACTGAAGCTTGCCTCCATCCATCACACAGATAATCTCGTTTTCACAGAGAACGCTTTGTTATGAGAAACTGACCCAGGAGGCATGTTGTGTATGTGTGAGGAGCCAGTGGCGGATCGTAGAGTCGCTGTGGCTTGTTACGGGACTTGATCTCTGGCGGAATCAGTTTTTACCTCAAATGTGAAGCGATCCAAAGTGATGGCCTTTCAATTTTGGATCGAAGGTTCCAGATTTGAGAGAAATTTCCAAAGAGGCTGAAAGCCCTTCTGGATTCGCCCCGATGTTCACAAACGTTTGGGAAACAAACATCGCGCCGAATGTAAAGCGGAGCTGAGGCAAGGAGCGTCACCTAATCCCAAGAAGTGTGGGCGATACGCGGAGGAGGTAAACACTGCAGGGTTCGGTGACCTGCTGGTGCTGGAGTTCCTGAGGATGTGGGAGGAGGAAAGTCGACTCGAACAACAAGCGAAGATGTGGACACACTGGACCCGAGGACTCCGGTCACTGCAGCTTTGATGCATAAAACATGCGCCTTGAAAGACAGAGGACTTGACCCAAGTCAGCAAGACTTCCTGCTGTGTCCTTCCGTCTCGCAGATTGAAAGTTTTCAACACGCGCAAGTTGATGTTCAGTTCAACCTGCCTTTTCGCTCAGGAGGTCAAACCAGGGGGAGCGACGCACCTGTGTCGCTGGATCTGACTGGGTTGAAAAGTTACGAGACTCGTGCTCTGTCCAGATTGTTTTTTTGATTTGGTATGACCAGACCTGCGATTGACCTGAAGGAAAACGGTTCGGTTCTTTGGTGGGTTCGTGTTCGACTCGGGAGCGGATTTCAGTGAGCGAGGTGTGAGCGACTTCTTCCAGCTTCTCGCAAGCGACACCACGAGAAAGTCCACAAGTCGCTCTGAGAAGTCAATCTGGGTTGAGAACTTTGTTGACGCAGAATGTCAAAGGGCAAAGACAGTGCAGTGATGGAGATAAAGAGATGTGTGTTCGGGTCAGACCTGGAGGAACCTCGACCACTGGTGCTACCCGCTGGTTTCTGCCTGGGGCAGGTTCCCTTCGATAGTATTGTCCGCGTCTGATTTATGGGGAACTGACCCCGTTCGGGGGGACACGTTCATCGGTGTAGGTGCTTGTTATGTCCTCAACTGTTGACATGAGCGGCAAACGACGAGAACTTGAGCAGAGCATTGTGGAATCAACTGTGTTTTGTGGAATTTTCCCTGCAAGTCAGTTTGGAAAAGAAAACAACTTGACCATTTATGTCATCAGAAGTGGAGAAACTTCGTGTTACTTCCAGAATTGCAAAGTTTCATGAAGCGAAAAAATTGAATACTGTAAATTTGCAGGCGAGCTTGTACTTCCAGTCCCCAGGGACGCAGTTCAGTCCCAACCTTTTGTGCATTGAGCACGTGATAAATCGTGTTGCATGTCGCGCTGCCATTTGGCTGCAGAAGCACGAAGCTCGGCGTGATTGGTCTTTTGAAACGTGCAACAGAGAACAGCAATTTATGGGAGACGTTCTCAAACTCAACTTGACTTTTTGATGGCTGAAGAAAAGTGCGGTTGACTTCAAGGGATGTGTGAAGGCACGAAGACGCATAAACGTCAACAGTTTGAACATTAAAGTGGAATGCGATCCATAAATTCGGCTTGGGTGGGATTCACAAGAATTGTCAACAAGTGAAGCACGCCTCGGCATTGTAGGATCTAGTTTCTCGATTTTAATTTTGATGTTCAGGGTAGAGATAAAGAAATTTAGCGTCCAAACAGGTGCAAGAAAGTGCCGAGAAACTTTTGAAACTTTTGTTTCACTCTGCTCCAGTTTCAGCAGGACAGGCCGACTCTTGAGCATGCGTGGCTGGGTCCATTGACACTTCCAAGCTTTGCAGGGGCGCGGAAAGCGGTTTTTCGGCTCTTTTCTGTCAGGTGGCATCAGCGGTGGGCTGCGGAGACAAACTGGTCTGGAGCGCGGGACTCGTTCACTTGTCACTTGTGGGCGCGTCTCGCGGGAGCAGCGTCGCTTTCGCCCTGCTGCAGGCGCGCATTAAAATTGCATCGTCCACTTCAGTCTGGCTTCGTCACGACTGCGCAGCAAACCCCCGTGATTCGTTGATTCCTCCCTCCAGAGCACAGCCTCTTTTCACTTGGACAGAGGACAAGCTATGCACAACAGGAAGACCCCCACCCCCTATTTCGCGGTGCGTCACGTTTTGGGCGCGCCCTACTTCGCAGACGTCCGTTAAACCACAGAAAACAAATGGCGTGACATGTCCGCTGTCTCGAAATCTCCTCACGGTGCTGTGAACAAGGGGCCATATGGCCGGGTGACAAACGCTTTGAGAAAAAGATGAACTTTCAAAAAAGAAAGAAAAGGGTCCTTTGTCATCATAAATCTGCGCGATTTTGAAATTGACCGGTAAACTTTTTCTGCCTGCGTCTGCAGGTTTGTGTTGCCTGTCTCTTTTGATGTCTGACAGTATCAACTGTGTCTTGCAGTGAATAGCTCCTCCAGCGTTCGACAACGAATGCACTAAATTTGTGTCTTTTCAAGTGGAGTCGGGTCACTACAATAAATGTCCGGTACAAGCAACTGCGTTCTGCGTCCGACGGCTTGCAGTTGTACGAAGTTGACGAGACAAAGAGACGGATGCGGAGGGACGGCGACAGACAGCCACACGCGTTTCTGATGTATTATTGAGGCGACATTGTCTTCCAAGGAGAAGGGAAAAAAGTGTGCCCGGATGATTGATGACGTCTGTCCGCCTTCCCTGTGAAAATAACTTTTCTCCTCTCATTGACCTTGAAAATTATTCCGTTTTACCATTTTCGGGGCTGCAATGTGGACTTACATTCACCCCCTGCGAGGCTGAACGAGTCCCGCCTCATCGTGCGTTGCAAGATCGAAATCGTGTTTCGGAGCGTTTTGTCTTGCGGGGCGTTTTTCCACTGCAACATGACGCACATCAGCGAAGTTGGACCCGACGCGACCACTTCACTTGCTGGAACTGATCTGTGCACTGTTGGGGACAACAAAAGCTGCCAAAATACGAGGCGTCGGTTATGTAATACTCCTCACGTGGGCTGCACACCACAGACTTTGATTGCGTTTGTTGGTTGCGTGTGTTGGTATTATGGTCGACTGGGACTGATGCCGGATCCTTGGTACTGGTTTCTGGGTGGTACAACAGTGTGGACGACCCGAGGCGGTTAGGTGCTCCCAACGTTCGTTTGGTGTCGTTTCTTGAGGTGGAAGTGAACGCAGAAATTCAGTGGCCAATAAGTTTCTGGGGGCTTGTTTTTTCGTGAGCTTGTTCAGTGTTGTCGGTTTTCGACAGTTTTGCTGTGACGGGGAAGTTTGAAGTTCCATTACATTCTGACCCCAGTTGCAATACACAGCGCAAAATAAATGGCATCGTGCGGAACAAAGTCGAAATCTCATTTGCGCGACTGTGTCAAAAGCTGAAGGAAAAGGAAGTTTCAGGCTTCGAACAAAGTATCGTACTGTGGAAGTGGTTGAGTGTGGCGAAATTTCATTCCTTGTCAAAATGTGCATTCAGTTGACGGAACACACACACACACACACACACACACACACACACGTGGACAAAAAAATAGTTGGCATCGGCCACGCCTCGTCTGAATTGAAAACGACCGAAGATCGCTCATTTCTCTGTCCGATCCGGACGTGTGTTCCAGCTCAAGTTTGAAAAGGGCGCAGTGCTTCCACAGAACCTCGTGGCCATTTTTGCACCACTTTCGCAACATCTGGCAAAAAAACCGCGTTCTTCACTTTCTTTGCACTTGAAAGATACCAACAAGTTTTGCTGCACAGCCCGAGGCAACAAATTTTACTTCGTCAGTGAAAACACGTGTCCGAAAAACAGCCTGAGAAATTGAAAAGTACCCAGGGTTGTGCTGCAATGCCTGAGAGATCCAACGCTTTGGACACTTTTGGAGACATTTTGCCTCCAAATTGCCAAACAGTCGTGTCGGTTCTTCTCAAAACAAGGAATGTTTGACTGTGTTGGGGACTGTCTCCCTTTCCCTGCTCCCGGCCCGGCCGTTTGTGTCGGTTACTGTCGTGTTGGCTGATAGCTAAAGTACGTCCCGCAGCGGTGTGCCAAGTTAACCGGGACACGGCACAATGAGGTGACTGATCAGTCTCGTTCCGTCTGCAGCCCGACGGACGCCCGCAGGACACGACATTCGTCTTGCGGTCGTTAACTGAGCTGCACTGCGAACTGCGGCTCAGCGACGCGACCAAGAGATCTTGAGAGTGCGAGAAGCGACGCGTTGTAAATTGTATTTCAGTGGGAGTGGGTTCGCCTGTGTACTGTGGTTCCTCGTGCACCTTTGAAGCCTGAGACGGAAACAGGGCCCCTGTGTGCAACAGCGTTGAAATTCAAGGCTCTCCGCAAAAAGTCCAGGCTCGCAAAAAGGTGTCTTAGTTGGTCGGCGGCACAATATCTGGGTGTGGCTTCTTGCTGAATTGTGCGCTGCTGTTGTCCTGTTGAGCTCAAGCAAGTGACAGAGACTGCCTTTCTGAATTGGGCTGAAATGGCATGAAGCTTGAAGTCGTGTCCGCTCAACACGACTCCCCGGGGTGGCAGACTCGTCGATGAGGAGAGGGGGTCCAGTGTTCCGGATTCCGAATAATCACCGCGCTGTGTATCGAAAAACAAAAACTAAATGCCAATTCCTCAAAAGTGCACCTTCTTGCGCTGAATGTGTCGCTTGATGCAGACGGACCGTGTGAGTTTCTTGGATCACGACGCTGTCTCGGCTGTTACGTCGGTTCTCTGTGTCTTCTGATGACAGGTTTCTGCTGGAAATTTACAGTTTGTTTTGCTTTATCTTTTCAGGTATGTTTCTGCTTGGTGACTTCGCAAAAGTACAACTTGTGTTGAGAGATTGGTGATGCGGTTGGTGGTGCGGTACGTTGTAAATGTGGCGGCCGTTTCGATCTGGATCTGTCTTTCTTTGCATTATTTCTTGGTACAGGGCTTGTAAAAAGCGTGTTTTTTGTTACTTTTATTGCCAGGACCCTTTTCACGTGCTTGTTTGGTCAATTTATATGCCTCAACTGAGAGACTCACACTAACTTTGCTTGAATCACCAAAGCCGAATGGGAAACACAACCGAACTTTGGTTTTGTGTGCAACTATTCGTCGATACCTGTGCCAACTTACAGCATTCCACACTGTACATTCTGAGCCTCGAGTTTCGCGCCCAAGATTCTGGTTTGAAACCCAAACGGCGCGTTCGAAACAGTCTCCGCTAACGAGGTATTTGGGTTCAGCGCGCCCCACCTGGTGAGATGGGTCGCGCGGAACTGGCAAATACACTCTGCCTGTTGCTTTTTTACTCGGAGAAACATTTTCGCCTGTTAATTCACACACACCTGTGTTTGCCAGAACATGTAGACATTGTGAAGTTTTTTTCCGTGGAGTGGAACCTGAGACAAAGTGGGCTGTGGTTCGTGGTGCCGTGGTTCTGTGGGATCTTGTCACTCGGGAGACCAGCGAAGACCTGATTGGGTCGTCCGGGTGAGGCTTGGGGGTCTGGTGTGCTCAGCTGGTTCTCACTGTTTGACGGAACTGTGTTCAGTGTTGACCATTCTCCCCATCTTTCTCTGTCATGTTCGTTCGAACGAACCAAGTCATGAGAACCGTCAGTGTCAGTTGCGAACTTGGTCATGTTCAGCAGCAATCCAGCTGAAAGAGCCGCACTGCTGAGATTTTTGACAGCGTAGCACGGTGCATTTATGAGTAATATTGCGCTGTGTTTACACAGCGAGCAGAAGGCATGTTTCAATGGGCTGTGTTTACGAAACTCGAGATGAATGTTTATGAATATGGAAGCAGTTTTTTTGATGCGAGGGTAAATACACAGTGAGAGTGGTGCTCAGGTTGGTGTGGAACTGGATTGGGTGTCCCAGTCTTGGATTGAACTATGGAAAATTCTTTTGGGGCAATGTATGTGGGCAAAAGCTTGAACGTGAAACCCGCAAGGGTGACGCTGAAGGGTTTCCTCGAAAGAGAAATCTGCAGTTCTCGTTTTCATTTTCCGAACAAATACTCGAGAGGACCATTTCCTTGTGGCACAGGGTCTGCACGTCCGATCAGTTGACGGTGTGTTGTGCCCGTTGTCAGGAACTCCTTTTCCATTGCTTGATGGTGTTCAGATGGTGGGTGAGGTCAGGAGACAGGCAGCAGGAAACCGACTCTGAACATTCAGAGGGAACACGGCTGAGAGAAGGAATCCTGGTGTCAGTGAATCGGATCCAAGTTCTGCCAAGTTGAACACGTGTACGAGAAGCGTTTGTATTTTGACGTTGTTCCTGACCAGCACAACTGATGACGAAGTTGGCGCTTCTCTGGACAATGGCTGACCAAGGTCAGTCAGCGTCAGACTCTCGGTTGCTGTTGTTCTCGTTCAGACAACTTAGGTTTTGGGAACGAGGCAAACCCTGTTATATGTTGGGAGGTTTCATTGAAAGTGCTTTGTTTGAGGTTGGGGGGGGGGGTATGATGCCGCCGCCCTCCCCGGAGACACTGATTGTGGTGCAGATCGGGTGGCAGAAAATCCCCGCAGACGCTGCGCGCTCATGTGCGCCTCTTCGCCTGCAAGGAAAAAGCGCCGAGGCGCCCCAAACCTGGGACTTTGCTTGAACTTGGAATGACAGGAAATGAAAGGACAACGAAGGTTTCAACTGTGTTGATCGCTGTGTGCCGTCCTGTTTCTTGGATCACTTTGAACAGGCAGTGCCTGAATGAGGTTCGGGAAGTTTCGGTTGAGTAGGATTCAGACAGAAGCGAAGAAGCTCTTGGATTTTCGGCTTCGTTTCCTGACACAAATACCAAACTAAGATCCAGACCGGCAGGGGGGAGCCTGGAACCCATCTAAAATCTTCCACAGCTTCGAGCTATGTCTTCTCCTACATTCTTCCTTGGTCTTCCACAGTTCAGTTCTGCTGCTCCCAGTGCGGAAGCGGAGCAATTTTGGCTCGGTTGCACCGGACTTGCACCATGACCCTTCTCGGCCAGACACAGGCCGGACTGTTTCTGTTGCCGAGTCGGTTCCTTGTCCCTTTGTGCGGAACCGAACGGGTTCCTGCAGGAATGGTGGCGCTTGTGCGTTTTGTTGCCCTGTGCCGTCCACTAAAAAAATTGGGGTTTTGATCTCAGGTTCCTGGGAATCCTGAACAACCGTGTGTATTGAACTCAAGCCTGGCTCAGAAAAATAGCTCCATGGAGCTCACAGTGATTTGAGGAAATTCTGATTTCGCTTACTCTGATTTTGCTCCCTCTGATTTTGCTCACTCTGATTTCGCTCACTCTGATTTCACTCACTTTGTTTTGTAAAAAATTCTTACTTTTTCACTCAACATTTACAATTTGGGAACTCATTTAGCACACATGCAAATGAAACAAATTTAACCAAATGGAACTTATACACATTGTTTCAGAACAATATCCATATGTAACCAAAATAATTGCCCAATATCCATTTCCAATTTTTTATCAAAAAAAATGACTTTTCAACCCTAACTTTAGGCCCACTTAAAAACCATTTAAAAATTTTCAAAAATCAAAAATCAAATGTTACCACTCAAACCACCATAAAATATACTACATTTCATCAATATACTTATATCACCAAATATTTGTACCTTCTGAGATACAGAGACATTTCTACATTCACACCCCATTTTTTATGCACTTCCAAATTTGACCTTTTTGACCTCAGAAACCTAAAAATTCAAAATTGACAAATTCCTTCCTCGCGCATTATCCCCAACCCAAAATGAACCAAATTAGCCCAAATGATCCCAAATCAATCCTCATCTTGACCATGAAACTGCTGCTGACATACTTTTGGAAGAGGCTGCCTATAGGTGATTTGATTTTGCTCACTCCGATTTCGCT
>JAAUXT010067837.1_pt1 | contig 23262 bp, 29 predicted proteins | sample 7278171 | NCBI WGS metagenome assembly JAAUXT01 (sample SAMN14350112, study PRJNA611818) | marine sediment metagenome | isolation source: surface marine sediment (1.8m) | place: French Polynesia: Moorea | collected 2018-08
ACAAATTGTCATGAACCTGAAATAAAAGAATTCAAACTGTGGAACTGAATGATTTTATTTAACATCATAAGCTGAAGCTGATTCGAGATGTAGATACACACAATTCTCTTTCTTTCGATGAAAAAACCTGAAAAAGATGAACAATAAATGTGAAGTGTGCACCAAGTAACGGGCCCTAATACTACTGACGCACACATGAATGCTAAGGGTTTTTAAGCCAACAGCGGGACCTAGATGGCCGCTACCGCGACCATCAATGATGTTCACGTTGCCTGCAAGACTCCAAAATTCCTTGTGGTGTGTCTCGAACTAAAGAAAACACCGTCGTAGAAAGTGCACAGACCTGCAGAACAAATGCCATCATTATCCTTGCGACAGTCACCGAAGCAAGAGCGGATATTTTGGGCTGATTTTTGCAGAGGAGTGATCGAGTGGTGCCGAGAGGGAACTTTCCCAAACTGGATGCAGCAAACCAATGTGGACAGGTAATGGCTGAAAACGATCTTTCCAAACTGATCTGGAATGGCCAAGAAGCAAAAACCACAACGCTCCTCACAAATTTTTGCAAGCTTCGTCGATGCTTGTTCCGCAGAGAGGAGAACTGTCGCGTGGGGATGGAGATGGCTGAGCGCGTCTTCAACATCCCGTCCGTCGTGTCGCCGCAACACTTCGCGTCGCCGGACCTCGACGAGCTGTCAGGTGCGTCCCCAGCAGTGACGTCCTCAAGGATCGAACATCAAGAACACTGGCCCGAAAATCGCTCCATTGTGCATTGTGCATTGAAGTCAAAGAGACCGTCAGAGGTGGTGAGTTTCTGTCGAAGTAAAGAGCGTGCGAGTCTGCGGAAGAAAAGCAATCGGGCAGTCCATTCCAACTCACATCCACACAACTGAACAGTTGAAAATTGATCTGAAACCAAACCAGCCTCAGAGCACCACCACTGTAGTACACGTTGCAGGAATGACGTACATTTCGTACTTCATGCACGAGGGTGAGGACGACGCTCGAGATGGGGGTCGCGGGGACCGCTCCCCCGGGTACCAGGCCACGCTCAACTGGGCCAACTCCCACATCATGGACGTCTCGCCCGAGAGCAGGTGCACCAACTTCGACGTGAGTGCTTTACTTTGTGCGGATTGAACCTCAGGCGGACCAAGTTTACCCACCCCCTTCGGCTCCAAAAATACTGACCCGGCTTTGCACTTGGTCCAGTGGCGCACGACTTTTTTGTTCCCTACTCCAATTCAGGAGTTGCGACCAGGCCCCTTCCACCATTTCCTCTATCCCGTCTTGGAATCACACCACACATGGGCACGTGGTTGTCAAATTGTTTTGAAACAATCAACTGATGAGCAAACCTTGCTCAGATTTAGTTCACAGGCTCCTCCATCTGTCAGCATTTCGGGGTGAACAGGCAAGTTCCCCCAAATAAAACAGGATGTCGTTCAAATTATGTGTTTCTCAGCGTGACTGGAACGACGGGTTTCGCGCGTGCGCGCTGATCGAGGCTCTGGGCGGAGCGGGAACCATCCCCGACTTCCCCAACATCAGCAGAATCAACCACGTGCAGAGCTGTGACCTGGGTGCGTTCTCCAAGTACTGTCTGCTTCTGCAGCCACAATGCTCATCGTGTGATCTTGAGAATTGGCTTGTTTCTCACACAAAATTTGACAGCAGGTACAGATCAGAAGTCTGGTTTCAATACACTGGCCAGCGATCGTTGGATCAAAACTTTGATTCACTCAACAAATATTACGAGTCGCAGAACTCAGCAAAGAAATGATCTCTAGCAGTCTTTTTCACCCAGTTCTGTGACTTGCACCCTCGTGGTGCAGAAACAGGTTTCCCCGCTGCCAAAAAACAGCTGACTTGGCACGAGACCAATGGAATTTTATTCCGAAACGAAAAAAGAAACCCTCGCCATTGCAGCGATCCAGGCATCGGAGCGACTGGGCGTTCCGAAGGTTCTGAGCGCCAGGGACATGGCGGACTCCAAAGTGGACCACCTCGGACCCATGGCGTACGTCGCCTGGCACAGGAAACTGGGTCAGTAGTCTTTCTGGCGGGGTTTTTACCATTGACCAGGAGCAAACCACAAGATGTTTGGAGTTTATAGATATTTGCAAATCAGAAACTCGAACTGAAAACGTTGAGTTCAAGTGTTCACACCCAATTGATGTTGGAGCGTTTGTTACAGTTCTCAAAGACCCAAGCCCCCCTCCGTCTCCCGAAGGTATGCAACGCAAACCTACAGTCTGCAAGTCAATCCTACTCAAGCCAGAAGACTGTCTCACACACAAACATGCATTGTTGTTCATGGCCATTGTCTCAAGTGATTCAACAAATGCACAACGGACGTTCTTCCAGTCAGAACAGCCCGTTCCTGTTCCTGAAGCCAATCTTTTCTGTATAGCTTGTTGTCAGAAACGAGTATGGTTGTACTCTATGTTTGGAACCTGTTTCTTTGTTGATGTTGATTTTGCATCACTTTGCTCAGTGGAAATGCAAAAACTACTCTGACACGTCTCACCCGCTTCCCCCAAGAACCAATTCTTGTTCACCGTTCAAAAATTACCACGAAAAGAGATACGCGTACAAATGCAAGAGTTGCGTGATGCGTACACTCAAGGTCCCAACAAACAAGGTTGTGTCAACAAGTGCAATGTGAGCATCTTCCTAATATCTTTGCCATACCCTCACCTTCAACAGTTGTCAACATTTCAAACATCTCAGAAAAAAAGCACGCAAAATTGAGGTTTCTTTTTGGAGCATGTTGAAATTTTAAAACGAAGTTAGCAGTCTGGTTTTTGGAGAAGAAGGTGTTTGCAAGTCCACCATGGGATATATTTTCCTTGCCCCTTGTTTCACCTGTAACTGAAACTGAAACAATGAACATACCCAAAATTCCACGGAGGAAGACTCATTTTCCTTCAGGTATGTCTTCAATTGTGTATTCCGTACCATTTCGTACTTTGTTCTTTTCGTGAGGGTTCGTCTTGCTTGGACGCACTGTTCTGGCTTTTTTGTCCGAAGAACACACCAAGGCAAAACCTCTGTGTGTGTGTGTGTGTTCTTTGTTGTGTGCATGTGTGTACACTGTTTTGTGATTGGACAGATTGCTTGTTTGCAACAGAGATTCCGTCCAGTGATGCCCTGGGTCCACACACAGTGCAGCTTCAACTGGACAACGGCAGAGTCTCTCCTGGTAAAACTCGTACTGCGGACACTTGGCGGACAATGGCCTGAGTTCACAGATTATGGATTCAGTTGAAGCACACTGTCTAACTTCTGGTTTCACACTTTTCACTCAAAGCTCTCCTCACTCTGGATAGGATCAGTTTCGCAGACGAACTGCTCTGTCCGAGGAACAGTCGAGACAGAAGAGAACTTGAACGATTACCTCCACTACTCACCCACTGTGTGGTTTTGCATTGCTTTTTCATCAACTCACACCCGTGGCTCGTGTCACACAGGCCATCCTTTCACAACTAGTTATCAGCCGAGGTAGCGAGCTGACATTGGTTTGCCCCTGTATCTGGGTCCATGTGTCCATTCTGGGTAACTTGGACATTGTCCGTGTTACCCCCCTGCCCACAGAAAATTTCAACTCAGACATTGTCTGACTTGGACATTGTCCAACTCAGGCATTGTCCAAGTCACCCCCCCCCCCACAGAAAATATTTGACTTGGACATTGTCTGACTCAGATATTGTCCAAGTTACTCCCCAGCCCATAGAAAATTTTCAACTCAGACATTGTCTAACTTGGATATTGTCTAACTCAGACATTGTCCAAGTTTTCCCCCACCCACAGAAAATTATCAACTCAGACATTGCCCAACTTGGACATTGTCCAACTTGTACATTGTCCGAGTTACCCCCCTCCTGCCCACAGAAAATTTCAACTCAGATATTGTCTGACTTGGACATTGTCTAACTCGGACAAGTGCTGTCTTGCCGATGTAAGCTGCACGCGGCTGATTCTCTCCTTGAAAGTCTAGTTTTTTTCCTGCTTTGACCACCAATGCTTCAGTTCTTGCAATGTTCACGTTTGTTTTCATTGTTCACTTTAAGAAAATTTTGTTGCAATTTCAGATGTTGCTCTGTTGAGCATCATTGGTTGACGAAGTGCAATTTTGATTCAGACCAAACTTCTTTTGCATTTTCACATTGTCAGAATGTGAAACAAGGAGCTGGACTGACTGCGAAAGAAGGCAAAGCTATTTTAACCAACCAAATGGGTACAAATATCAAACGTTTTCTCTTTCTGTTCATTTCGTTTTGTTTTGCAAGCTTTGTGTCTCCTCGCTGCTGTTCCAGAGTTGTCGGAATCCCTGCCCCCCTCTGTCGCCCTGGACACGCCTCCGCGGACGCCGACGCCGACCCCGCCCCGAACGCCGACTCCTGAGCCGACGTTCATTCCCCCGGTCGTGGCGGAGCCGCCGTCAGAAGCTTTCGGGTCGTTCCAAGACGTGGACGTGGTGGTGCCGCCGCGGTGGCGCGTCAACTCAACATACACACTGATGGTGGGTGAACAACAAAGCTTTGCAGCAAACGCTTGTGGAGTTACCTCATGTGCATGAAAAGGGAAACATTTGTCGAGGAACCGTCGCCTGAGAAACCGGGAAATACCGTGAATCCTTTTGTACAGTAAAATATTTTACTTTGTACGAGGTCTCACTGAGCACGAGACTCCCACAGAAAGGGGTCTGTGGCTGCACATTTTGGTCTTCGTTTCTCTGAGTTGAACATGGAATTTTCACAAACATTCAAGAAGGAATCACTTGAATGTACTGATTGGCGCAGGCGGACACGCAGCGTGTGGGCAGCGGAGTCATCTCGGCGACTGTCATCACTCCGTCCGGTGACCACGAGCAGCTCGACCCGCGCAAAACGGACGACAACAAGTTCGACATACCCTTCACACCCACCGAGAAAGGTACGAGCACGTGCTCGTGTCTGTAGAGCTTCGATCGTTCATAACCAAAGCATTCAAGCCCTTTGCACAACCAGGACTTGAAGGCTCGAAAATTCAACATTGGCGTCAGTCCGGACTCTTGTAATTTTGTCATTCCAGGGAAGCATCTGGTGAAAGTCTTCTACGAGAACAACGAGGTGCGCGACTCGCCATTCCACATCAACGTGTACGACGTGAATCACGCAAAGATTGTGCGCCACGCCTTCGGACCCATCTACCTCAAGGAGCCTTACCTCTTTCAGGGTGGGTCTTCATGCTTTTGTCGTCCCAGCTGACGTTGAACAGCTTCTCGGCCGCTGAAAACTGAGCTTAGTTTGAAGACGCGGAAACAACAAATGGTTCTTGTTCCTCACCTTTGGTTTTCGCTTTCAGTGGATATTTCCTCTGTCGGGTACGATGACCTTGACATCTACATTCTGCACCCGACGACCGGCCGGAAGCAGCAGTTTGACATGCGCAACAACGGAACCGGCATCTATGACGTCAGGTTCTTTCCGCAGGAAGTCGGAGTCTTCAAGGTGCAGATCTTCTGTGGTGGAGAGGCTGTTCCAGGTGAGGGAGGGTTCTATTGCACAACCAGAGAAACAATAAAAACAATACATCAAAATCTCCCGGTCGAGTACAAACCAAATGAAGCCGCCTGCCTCTGCCTATTCCTCTTACCAAGACTCCGATGCAGCTCCTGTTTTGACCCTTGTGTCTTCTTACACCTGATTCCACCAGTGGGTCTGCATACATGTGGTCTTTTCAGCAATAGCACACCCGAAATTATCCAGTATGGAACCAAGGAAGATCTCTCTTGAGAACCTCCGCTGGGGAAATACAGCCAGTTGGTCTCTTTGTTCTTTGGGGGCCAAAGCCATTCTCTCGAATCCAGGTTCTCCCATCGAACTGGAGGTGGTCTCCAAGGACCCGTCGGGCAGCGTTTTGGCGCGCGGCTTCGGACTCCGCCAAGCGTTCCTCCGCAAAACGGCCACGTTCGAGGTGGACACCTCCCAAAACCCAGGACGCGCTGTCGAGGTCAAGATCTACGGTCAGTGTCTTCGCGTGTACTAGTGTCATGACGCCTTGATTCTGGAGTGTTTGCTTCTTGCCAGACGACGTCGCCTTTCTTCGCTTGCAGGTCCGTCTGGACGGACGTTGCGGGTCGACGTCAAACGGGACCAAGAGAACAGGAACGTGCACGTGGTGAAGTATCGGCCTGAGGAGACAGGTGAGTGGAGCGAGGACAAACATCCGTCAAGGATCCCTAAGGATCTCTTGACAGCAAATGCGGGTCTCTCGATGATCTCGTGCCTCACTGATCGTGATTGTCTTCTCGGAACCTGCCTTGTTTTGTACCAAGGTTTTGCGCACATGTTGCGGTGGGTCGCACAAAAATGAGAAAATAAGTTACGTTTCTGGCCTGAGAAGTCCCAACTTCGGACCTTTGGTTCCACCTCAGTTCAAACAGAAGCTCCAAGAGTCTCTGAAACACTCAGCTTTTCTATGATCCTGTCCACATGCGGTCTCCTCCAGGTATGCACAACGTGGAGATCTACTACAGTGAGGGCGCCATCTCGGGCTCTCCCTTCTACGTGCACGTGCGCGAGCCGGAGGTCTACATCCGCAACCTCGACAACAGGGTCGTCAAGAACAGGCAGTCCCACTTCCTCAGTAAGTTTCTGCTAGGTTGTCAGTTTATGTCCCATGAGAAAATCAAAACGCAGTGATTCCGATAGTGGAACGTCAACCAAGAAGTTCAAGAGCAGATCTATTGCTCGTCAATGGGAACTTTTTTGTGCGTCATTGAATTGTGTTCAGAAGTTGAGGAGAGGGAGGAGTACACGTGAATTGAAGTTTCACAATCACTGTGCTTGCCGTTTGATTGCAGTTGACGCCAGTGAGTTCGTGGAGGGAACCGTGGAGATCGACAGCTCGCTGCCCGTCATGAAGTACGAGAAGGTGAGAACAGGAGCCGCTCGGTTCCCCAGAGTTGCTCGGAGCCGCCCAACACCCCAGAGAATCTGCCATCCGTGGTGCTCAGGCCGGCTCGTGAAACAAGGTTCACCCCGTGCCCAGACAGACAGAAAGCCAGGCACACACAATGATAGGATGAAAGACAGAAAAAGGTCGAAAAACGCAATTTGGAACGATTCTTTTGCTGCAGGTCGCAGAGAAGGTCTTTGAAGTGACCCTCATGCCAAGAAAGGCAGGAAAATTTGACATGATCATCAAAATCGATGGTGTTGCAGCGAAGGGTGAGTACCAGCAAAAGTTATTTGGAAAGTTTTCAGCAACAATTGCTTGGAAATGTTTTCGCGCTTGGAATGTTTCCGCTCTTGTTGACAATTCACTCGAGTAGCTGTTTCTGCTCCTGGACCCAAAATTTGTGCATTGCTGTGACAGGCACATAGCGAGGTGAGAAGACAAACGAATTCCACGAACCTGATCGACAAGACGATGTTTTTGGTATTTTCTCTTTTCAGGAAGCCCATATGATGTGGTGGTGGTAGACCATTGAGGAAGGGAGGTCAACCTGATGTTGAAGAGTCCGAGCGTGCCACAACGGTTTCGATTCCGAGTTGTTGAATGGAAAGCAGATCCAGATTGACGTGATCGACTGATTCCCACCACAGGGTGTTTGTGGGCTGTAGATCTTCCACCGGTACATCACTCAGAACACCAGAAATTAGTGTGAACAGTTTTCGACACATCATCGCAATCAAGTTACCTTGGCTTTAATCTGCGTCAGTGGTTGTGTGTGTGTTGTCTTGTTGTCTCGTGCGTGTTCTCTATCAGACAGGAGCCTGGGTTGCAAACTGCTAAAGGTATTGCAGCACATTATCTGGACCCATGCACACTGCAATTTGGCAGTCGGCTGTGGAAGCATCATGAAGTCATTTCAAGAAGTACAAGGTTGGCCCGACACCTGAAAAAAATATTTCTCTCTTTTGTCCACAGCGCAATTTTTGTACTTTTGTATGTTGGCATCGGCACCCCTGCGGGATCAAACCTTGTTCAGAGCTCTGTCTCATCAATCCAAATATTGGGAGTGAGTGCCTCCGCTTATCCCTGATTCTCAGAACTGCCTTGTATCTGTCTTTGGCCCAGAATTTGATTTCTTTGTTGGTATGTTGTTCCACAATGTTCATACAAACTGGAGATTCTTTTCCAATTTACCTCTTTCAGTCTGTAGGCAGGAGAGGGGGTCCAAGAGGTCCCGGGGGTGGTGTGGTTCAACATTCCTCAGAGGATTCAAAGGCTTTGACCAAAGGTTTTCTGTCACCATGGGCTTCAATCAAGAAAATCTAAAACAAGACAAAACAGATAACTAGTGCAGCAGCAGGTGAGTAGGAGCTTGACCGGCAATACAGAAACACAACACCTTTGGCTCCCAAAAACTTGTCTGCAGAGGGTGGGAGTGAACAAACAGCAAAACCCTTGCTCAACAGAAATTGGACAATGTTTCATCGTACCTTCATGGGCAATGAAATCTGCAGGAGAAAGCAAAGGAAAGTCAACGTACTTTCCCAAGGCAGTCACGAAAGCTCCAGTTCTTCTGGTGAAATGAATGTTTTCCTCCCCTGCCACAGGAATTCTCATTCTGTGGGAGTTAGGCACGTCCTCAGGGGAAACCTTTGTTCTCGACAGGAGATTTGAAACAAGTTTTCTCTCTATGGTTTGTTTGATACCTTTGCACTTTGGTTGCCCTGACTTGTGCCTTACAACAAGTAACCAACAGACAACAGGAGATTGTTAAATCCTTGGCTGCGCTTCGGATTCATTGGTCTCCTGTTGTCCGTTGTTTACCTGGAACGTAAAACTGAAGCCAGTATCATTTTCCTGCTTCACGTGTTTCTGTGCATGCGCAAAGAATGTTTTTGTCGGATATCAGTTGCGTGCACAACATTCGCGCGTACAAGGCTCACACAACTATTTGTGAGAAAACCCACTCTTCCGATCTATTCCGAGGACAGTACGAAGTACGAAGCTGCGCTTCTGATGTTCTAGTTTGTTCGAAAAAATCCTTCACATTGGTGCAATACATTTTGCAACACGTCCAGAAATAAATTTGGCAGGATAACTTTTCACCGTTCACTTTTGTCAGAACATTTTGTCATTGACCTGTCACTGTTGAATGTCGTGTTGTGGAAATCGAAGAAAAACATAACGTTTTCTCTTGACGGGTCTTTGTGAACTTGAACTGTCTGCGTGTTCTCATGCCGGTGCAACGAGCTGTTGATTGTTTTGATACTTTTACCATTTTTGAATAAACTTTTCTCCCAGATCGCAATGTTTGATGGACGCAGTGCGAGGGTACTTGCGTGGGAAACGGGAAACGTGTGTGTGTGTGTGTGTGTGTGTGTGTGTGCGCGTGTGTTTTTGTGTGTGTTCACGCGGTGTTTTCTTGTTCGCGATCAGTTGCAAGTTCTAAGCTATAGCTGGCTTGCAACGTGATATTTATTGCTGTTTCTCCAGTCTCGGGGGAGACAATGTGGAAGTGGGTCAAAGGACCGGCTGATTATAATTTTCAGGTGGAGGCACAAGCAAAATCAATTGTTCGACTGACTGTCACTGTGATCTGTTTGCTTTTGAACATGTATTTTCGATCTCTTGAAGTGAAATGCACGAGACGAATATTTGGGAGTACAGAGCCCACGCACTTTCTCTCCATTCGGCCTGCACGTGAACATTGTCCCGTGTTGGACAAGTGACTGATGCGTGAACCAACAAATTCCTGGGGGAGGGGGTCACCTCCGCACCCAAAATCAAGATGCACCCTGCTGCCACTTGTCTTTTTCGTCTGCTTGAGCCGGTCAGTCCACTCTTGATTTTGCGAGCGATGCCTGCCCCAGATGTTTTCTTCATGTGGCTGGTGTGCTGCCTTCTTCAAACCGCATGAATTTGCTTGACATGGCCTGAGTCCAATATGGTGCGAGGGCTCAGCCAATGGGAGGACGCGGAATGAGTGCGATAGACTGCCGCTCTAAACCACCTCCTCCAAACACACGTAACCACCACATGTGAGTTCGTCCTGTCTGAGAACAACGGCGAAATCTTCTCAAACCTCAGTGCGAAGAAGACTAACGTGGAAACAGTGACACAAAGTGTGAAATTGAGCAAACAGTGCATGTTTAGATCCAGGTCTCCCCAAAAGGAAGTTGCGGTGCTGGCTTACTTCGGGGACAAACGCAAACAAGCGACCCGTAAATTGCATGGAGTGCGCTTCGTGTGTATGTGTACACTCGGTGTCTCCAGACATTATCAGTCGTGATTCACTTGCTGTGCTCAACAAACCGCAGGCGGTGCCGGGGGACAGCAGCCATCTCTCTCAGGTACGTCGTACGTGCGCGGACACATGAAGTACTCGCATGACAATTTTGACCGGATCTGTTCATGTGCGATTTCCACGCAAAGAAAAAAGGTTGCACGCCGTCAAATTTCGATTTGCTGACGCTTTACTTTGTGTTTTCTCAAGTGAACGTGTCTTTGCTTTCGATTTGTATTCAAATCAAGATTTCGACTTGTGTGCCAATACCAATGCTTACGCTCGTACTCTGTCGAGAAAAAAATTGTCTACTCTCTGACAGGTTCAAGGCTCCGTGAAAAACTGTCGTCTTGTTTCATGATGAAAGGGGGGAAACCAACATATTTCCTCACTGTAACAAGGTGACACGCTTTGAAGCTCAAGGTTGATAACAGCACACCATCCATTTTACAATGATAAGAGAGCCATATTTTTGCCGGAAAAAGAACCAAGCAGCTGGCTGAGAAGCGTTTTGAAGGTTGCTTTACTTTCACCACGAAACGGAAATTTTGTGCAACAAGTCATTTTCAAGGTTGGGTCATTTGGTTCCCACAGCCGTACTCGGTTCCGTACGGTATTGGCCTCAGCCGTCGTTTGCTCGGCGATTTGTGTGCGGGAGACGTTTACTCTTTGAAAATCAATTTTTACGGTCCAATGTCTGCACTGAAATCAATATATTTTTTCTGACTGGTCAGTTTCTCTCTGTCGACGTTCCCTTTCTCCTCAGCTTTCGCGTCTATCGTCTGTTTGTCTATCATCTGTTCAAGAATTGATCGACATTGCAACTTTGTTTCCAAGTGTTACTTTGAAGGTGCCAATTAATGAACTGATTTGGAATTCCAGAGCTGAACTGGTCAACGTCATCACAGAAAACAGCTTGCTGTTTTGCCGAAAATGTTCGCTCTTTTAACAACAGATAGATCTCGCTACGGATTTTGCGTTGACCCAACAAGGAAACTGAGAAACAACATGCCACAGTGCAAAGTTCAAGTGCGGTGCAAAGAGCTCTTCAAGAACCGTTAAATACGAGTACGATCGTGGAACCTTTTGAGCGCAATGCTGTTGTTAGCTCGAAACAGACGAACCAGGCTTTAATTTTCTCGGTTTCAAATTCATATCATTTTCTCTCAAAATCATGGCCAATGCAGTGTGGCGCGAGGACAATATTCTGTCTTTTGCCAATGATATTTGCAGTCTCCTTTCATGAATATCGTGATCCTGAACACTGCACGTTCAGCGAGTCACGCATCATCCCATTCTGTACCTTCTGTACCTTCAAGTGCAACACAGCTGCAGGTTTCGGCAAAAGAACCAAGCGAGGAAGACAATGTTCGTGATGGGCCGGTTTTCGTTGTTCACTCAAAACGCATTTTGCGCCCGCACTGTGCGCCACGAACAAAAAAAACTTTTGGTTGAAGCAGGAATTCGGCCACGACAAGATCTGGTTTGGATCAGACCCGAGTCGGGGACCCCTGAGCATTGTTTCTGGATCTGCAGGAACTCTGTGTAGAAGACTGGCGACGATTAATTTTGCACCACGCATGGTTGCCTCCATTGTCGTGCGACTGAATGGAAAGCGAAAAAAGTTTGTGATTGCATTGCTCTGACATTGCTGCCTGCGACTCCACGAAATCCAGAACTCGGCTTGCAATGGAATTCTACAGCGTGAACGTGCATTATTTATTCTACTTCTGCTGGAGCCGACATGGTTCATTAACTGAACACATGGAGTCTGCAGCGACCGGCTCCTGTCTCCGGTGGAGCGTGGAACGACAGACGGAGATCGATCAATCGATCCTGTCGCACCGGGCCGGTGTAGAAGTGTTGGTTGACTCCTTTGAAACATAACTCCCTCCGGTAGCTTTGACCTCACAGGCAAGGGGAAGGAGGGCCATCTCTTCCCAACACACTGCTGCACCCTCATCATCTGCTTCAATTGACGCTGCTAGAGCTGGTGTCAACCGCGCCCAACCAAGGCCAGGGTCATGTGAGATGTGGCTAGCACCCAACCTTCGACACTGAACCCGTCTGAGAACATGTCAGGGACCTGTGTTTGTGAAGCGTGACACCAGCAATGGAAAAAATCTTGATCTTCTTCAAACATATTGATAGCAGTATGATCGACGCTTTAAACACACACTGTGGGGAAAGCTTCGTTGAGAAACACCTGGATATTTGAGACACGGAATCAAGTTGCAGTTCCCTTGGACTTGACAGCTCCAGACAGTTCTTTGCAGTCACCTGTAGATTTGACTGTTGTGTTTGTTGGTGAAGGTGAAGCCTGTAAACAAAGGTAATTTGCATGTGTCTTTCATATGGTTTCTTCAGAGACGAAAGGGCTTCATCGCAAGGCAGAAGTTGCTGGTGGGATCAGGGAAAGAGGAAGCGTTCGGCCTTTCTTGCGCAGTGTCCCGCGCGGTCATGAAGAGCTTGAACACCCAGAAGCGTGGACCTGGGAATCCACCAGACGCGTTTCTGGAAAAGAGCACATTGAAACGCTCTTGAACCGAATCAATGGGTGCCTCCTGTGCAGAACGTTTCCAGACCAAACTTCCATCCTCCGCATAATCTGCCCAAACCTGCAACCAGAGACCGACGCGCTCTCAACAGCAGTGATATTGTTCCCACACACGAACATCAATGCTCCATTGATAAACGTTTCAGAGAATGGAAGCATGTCTGCTGGTGTTTTGTCTGTATCTATGGAGCTACACCACACGCAGTCTTTGGTCTCCACATGCTCATTCTTTGTCTTGTGTCCCAGGGCTTCTGACCATTTGATGCAGCCAATGCACGCAACGAATAACAGTCTCACGGATGTTGTCAGTGGATGTGAGGTCACAAGCAAATTCCTAAGAATTACACACCACAAATTGGACATTACTTCCACTGGCAAAAGGCTTTGGATACAACAGCCCCCCGATTGAAGAATCAGCTGCAGGTGCGCAATGCAAGTTGATCCGCTTTTGTGTTGAGAGAATCGTGGAATTATCACTGCACGCAGGTTTCCCACAAAGCCTGCGAGTCCTTCAAGTCATGCATCGCAGCAGCTCCATTTTCCAGGTGCCTCTCATCAAAATGCGTGATTGACACTTTCAATCTCGCTGCTTGTTCTCTCTTTCAGATTCAGAGCTGGCTTTCAATTTCATCTTGGGTGTTCGCCAAACATTTTTGCACTGTTGTCAAGTGTAAAACACATCGTCCGTACATTGCAGGCATAGAAACAGCCAACGTGTCAAAAGTGGACGCCAGCATCTCAGCTTCGATCCAATGACAATGTGTCCCACGACTTCAGAGCAGAAGCGGGAAGGGGATGACTCGTGCAGTGGCAACAAGGAATTCAGCTGGGATGAGGTGAGCAAAGCACAACGGTGTGGCGCAACCACAAGGCTTAGGAGCAGATTTGGTATCGTGTAGACTCTCCAGGGGCCAGTTCAAGCTTGAGAATATATATCTGCAACATTTGAGAAGGAACATCTTTTGTGCCAGTTACTTGGGGATGAATATCTTGCGCCCTGGACCCGCCCGTGGACTTCGCTGAAAGGGACCATTTGTGCTGACAAAAAGACCCCCACTCAAGTTCAAAATATCAAATTCCAAATCGAAGGAGTATTTACCAGTCGGCTCACTCTCTCGCAGGTTGCGCAGCACACGTCTCGAGACGACAAGTGGCTGGTGATCGACGGTCAGGTTTACGACATCACTCGCTGGAGCTTCCGGCACCCGGGTGGTTCCAAGGTCATCTCGCACTACGCTGGTCAGGACGCCTCCGTGAGTTGGACGAAGACGAGCTCTGTGTTGTGATTATTATCAAGGCTATTGCAATGCAACCGATTCTCATGCATCTGTTTGTGAAATTGTGCTGCGAGATTTTTCCAAGAGAACATCCGCGCTTATGGTGCAGGTGCTGAAGACTTCCGTTTTGTTTCGACAGGAAGCGTTTCGTGCCTTTCACAATCGGGAGGAATTCGTGCGGCGCTACATGAAGACGCTTCACATCGGGCGGATCCGGAGGGACGACACGAGCAGAGACAGCGTCATCAAGCGGGACTTCGAGGCGCTGCGTCAAACCGCCAAGAACATGGTCAGTCACCCGGTCAGGCTGAGGAGAGAACAGACGCACCATCGCAGAAGAGTTGCCACCGGATCTTCAAAACCGCTTGACAGCGAGCGTAGTTTTCCTGAGAATCTAGAACTCTGCTTGGCAATGAAAATTTTGTGTTGAGGCTTTAGAATGTTCTTGGAGGTTTCTTGATTTGAGTGGCCCTGCAGTCAACAGAATCCAATCTTGTCTGTGACAGTTTGGACTTGCTTTTTCAGGGTTTATTTCGAGTGAACCCGTGGTTCTTCATCTTGCACGTGTCGCACATCCTGCTGCTGGAGATGGCAGCCTTCGCCGTGCTGTATTACTGGGGCTCGGGATGGGGCCCCTGGTGGCTCTCCATCGCACTGATCGTCACCACACAGGCAAGTGGACATGGCGGAGCATGACTCTTGGGCTTTGGTTGAACTTCCAACTTCAAACATGTCTGGCAGAAAACTCAGAACGAGGTCTGGTCAAAGAGAGTAAGTGTAACGCCGCGCACAAATTTCGCACGAGCCTGTGACATGGCGCGCGAGAGGGTGGTCACTTCCGGTGTGCCTCTGGGAAGAGAACCCGTGATGGGACCAAAATGCAGAGTGTGACAGAACATACGAAATCTCTTTCGGACACACTGTTGTGAGGTTTGGTAAGGAGTGATGGCCTTCAGTGGCCTTGTATGGCCCGGCAAATTGATTACCTTGCCCGTTTCGTGCCAGGCTCAAGTCGGGTGGACGCAGCACGACTTCGGGCACCAGAGCGTCTTCAACAGCATGAAGCTGAACCACCTCGTGCAGCAGTTCCTCGTCTGCTTCATCAAGGTTCGCACACCCGGGTCAAAAACTTCCGTCTCGCAGAGCCAGAATATGGGCAACGTGCGACGAATCAAACGTGAAACATGTTTGAATCAGGTTCCACCTGATCAATTTGCTCCTGGAGTGTGTTTGAAATAAGAGCCACAAGCTTCTTTATGAAAAACGCAAGCGAACAAAACCTGCACAACTGACGGAAATGAGAGAGTTGAAGGGCAAACTGTCCAGTTTGACTCATCGTAGCAGTCAACCAACACCACAAACTTTCAAGGATCAATGGAAGGAATCTGATTGCAGGGAGCTGGCAGCGACTGGTGGCTTCACATGCATTACCAACACCACGCCAAACCAAATACAGTGAGTCTGCTTCTTTCACAGTTCCGTGAAACTGTCACAGAAGTTCATTTTGACTCTTTCCATACAGTTCTCAACAAACAAGGGCTGCCATCCTGCAGATCAGTTTTTGCTCAACTTTCCTGCACAGGAATCTGGCCTTGGTCGAGTGCAAGATGACTTCTGGTTTGCGTGCGCATTGCAGATGGGTAAAGATCCGGACGTGCGCCTGGACGCGCTGTTCGTCGTCGGAGACGCCATGTCGGAGAAGGTCGGGAAGCAACAGCGCAAGAGCCTCTTCTTCAACCTGCCGTTCAGTCTCCAGCACAAATACTTTTTCTTTTGTGAGTGACAACCCATAATATGTACCCCCCTCCCCCACCACACGAGAACCATATCATGATGATTGACCCTCGTTTTGGTCCTTGCCCCAGGAAACTTGCGCTTGTGGAGTCGTGGATGTTGATCGTTGTGGTTCCGGATTCAAGAACTCCTGGAGTGTGGTCTTTTGTCACGTTCCCGTATTTTTATTGCAGCGTTGCCACCGTTGTTGTTTCCGACATACTTCCAGTACATGGTCTTCAGGCACACCATTACCAGGAAGAAATGGGGTGTAAGTTTCCACAAGAAAACCATTTCTCCTTTTCTTTGCCGCAATCAGCCAGTTTCCAAGAGGATGATGAAGGAACAACACAGGAATTGTGTGGCTCTGTCTCAAAAACCGACTTCTCGTACATGTACATTGTTGGATATCAGTCGCGCAGCTTCTTCATTGAACCCTTGCTGACAAGGTTTTGTGCAGCAACACTGTGGCTTGTTTCAGGACCTGGCCTGGCTGATTGGTTACTACACCAAATTTGCTGTGGCTATGACGTGGGTGCTGGGAGGCGTGTGGCCCATGCTCAAGTTCTACTGGACCATGAGGTGAAGTGGTGCCGCACTGCTTGTTGCTTGCGAACAAACTGTGATCTGATCCAACTGAGGGAATTTGCAGCAAACTTTCAGAAAATACGCTTGTCCAAATCTTTCTGTTGGTTTCATTCCGGCGCTTTCTCATCCGAAAATAAGGGGCAAAGTTGCTCTGCACCCACTTGATCTCAAGATACACGAGAGCAGCCCAGTCAAAGTGGCAAACGTATCATTCTGAACACAGCAGTTTCTTGCTTTGATCGCAGGATCTTCGAGTCGAGTTGGTTTGTGTGGGTGACTCAGTCGAACCACATCCCGATGACGGTGGACTACGACCGTGAGCTGCCGTGGCTCGAGCTCCAGCTCAGCGCCACCTGCAACGTCGAGGGAGGCGCCTTCAACGACTGGTTCACTGGACATCTCAACTACCAAATAGAACACCAGTGAGTGCAACTCAAATGCCATATTGTACATCAGCGAGTCCGTGTGTCACAGGTCAGTGAGCTCAAGTCCCGCAGCCAGCAAAGAGATCGGACCGACATCGCACACTGAAGAACACAGATGGTCCATTTGATGCCAACCAGGTTTTGTGAGATTGCGCGACGCGCGAGGATTGATTTGTGTGTTGGTTCACTCCTGACGTTTGCCTGTTGCAGTCTCTTCCCAACCATGCCTCGCCACAACTACCACAAGATACAACCGTTGGTTCAGTCTCTGTGCAAAAAGCATAACATCGACTACCAGATCAAACCGTTGTTCACAGCATTCGCCGACATCATAAAGTAAGTCTGCACATAGATTCTCCAGAAAACATCTGACAGCTTCAAATTGGAAGTTTTTACGGTATTTTTTCCTTCGTGAATTTCAAACGTTTTTGCAACGAACAATTGGCAAGCGCGAATTTTACACCACTAAGGTTGTTCCTTTTGCGATCCAGGGCTCTGAAGCACTCGGGTCAGGTATGGGAGCATTACTACGAGGCCTACCACCTGTCCTAGCTGTCCGTCCGATGGGAGAAACTCAACTTCTGCTGATGACAATCGAGTCAACCCAATCTGTGACCAGTCGTGCTGTGATACTACAAATCCAGTGACCAACAAATTTTCCTTTGAGCGCCTGTCGAATCAAGCTGAAGACCGAATGGACACGTTCATCTTTGAAACAACGATTGTGGGATCAGGAGTGAGAAAGATCAAACTTGTGTCATCATTCTAGTCTCAGTGTCACACAGGATTTCACCTGGAACTTGAAACAGTTCTTGCTATTCTCAAATAATTTTAGCTCCACGTGCACATGTCTGACAGTGTCAGTTTGTTTTGGAGCAGTGTCAGTCTTGATTGGATATAGGAAACCTTGTTACGCTGCTTTGTGTTTTTGATTTTGAACGTGTGAAGTCGCTTCCAAGAAGCACCACTTGAAAAATAGTTCTGAAACACATTCCACCTGATCATATACATGCCTTTCCTGCGTCACATCACATGCTCTCACTGAGAAACCCAAAATAAAAATTCAACTCCGTGTGTCACTTTGCGACAATTCGTCCTTGCACTTGTCTTCGTCCTGCTCTATTCACTCCCTTGCGAACCAAGATGTGAGTGCGGGCAACTCAGGTACGTTCGATGTGAACTTACCCTCACCAGAATCTTTGATGGAGTGGAAATTTATTGTGAGAGGAAATTACACTTTACCATTTAGCTCTCATAGATATTTCAGGAAATTCATAACACTGTTTAAAATGACAAACACGAAGACTAACGCAGTGGATTTACACTTGACTGTTGCTGTGCTGTATGGTATATTCTCTGCAAAGGAAAAAATGAGAAAATTGACCAGGCGACAACACACAAAGCGAGGTCGCACTCACGGATGGAATTTTGTTCTGTGCAGAATGTGCGCGTTCGACAGTCTCCACCCCAATCTCCACCTGTCGCTGACTCACCGAGGGTGCATCCCAGCTGTTTTGCCAAAGGTCCCATGCTGAGGTGGTTGATTTTATCTTGAAACTTGGCAGCTTTTTCCTCGCATTGTTTTTCTGCTCCATACTCCATGCACCCCAAGTACACGTTCATTGATCTGAAATCATCAGTTTTGCATCAGAGCATCACTTCATCTTCATCCTTGCGGCACTCAGCTCAGTAGAACTTATACCTGCACGTGGCGTTGTTGTTTTCGGCGACGGACGCGTGCATGGTTCGCATGCAGCTCTTCTCCCATTCGCTCACCTCGTAGCGCGCCAGGCACCGTGCGTACGCTACGAAATCTGCAACGCCCAACGAATCAAAATACTGTTTGAACCGATCTCTCATCCTCAGTGGAGTAAACATTCACGGAATCAGATCACCTTCGCTGCCGTCGGTGCAGATGTATTGATACGTGTCGCTGGTCCCGGTGTACAGCGCTTTCACGATCGGGTCGCACGGCGCGGTGTATGTGAGCGTGCACGACGTGAACGTGTCGCACGTGTGCGCCCTGAAGTGAACCGAATTGAAGCTGACTTCGAGGGGCGCCGAGGGAGACTGACCAGCAAGAAATCGCACGATTTGAGCGGAGGTGACGGAAAGCTTGGGCCTGGGCTGAGACCAGGCCCCGACAGCTTGATCGTCCCTGACTCTTCAAGACACGTTCTGCACAAGTTTTCAGTGCAACCAGGTGACACAACAAGGTTCAATCAGGCTCTTACTGGCATCTGGCCGCTGCTCCGACGAAGTCAATTTTGATCATGGACGTCATCTGTTTGTCTAGTTCCGCGGAGATATCCGGGTAAAGGTTGAGAACAGATTTGGAACAACCCAGAGACACCTCTGCATCCGCCTCAGGGTAGCTAATTGTGTCTGAAAAGGTAGATTACGAAGGCATTTGCACCCAAGTCCAGCGACTCACAACGGACTCAACTTTTCTGCAACGTCCCGTGGAAGCATCAGAAAAAAACCATTGAACCTACCAAAGCTGCAGTCGAGTTGATTCATGAGCGGCGTCACCAGGGCGACCTGGACGTTGTGCAGGAACTCGGCAGCGCCCTGCCAACAGATGATGGTGACGCCCTCGGCGACGCACTGTAGCCACGCGTTGATAGCGCTGCAGTGGAAGGCGAAAGTGAATTTTTCAACTTGAGTGATTTCAACAGATTTCTTCTGACGTGAACATTTCAGATTGTTTGGGTTTTCCTTCTCAGGCCGCCAGACAAAACGACGTTGCTTGTCGCCCGTTGAGATTTGAAGGAAAAGTGTGAGGTTCTAACTTGCAGTGTCTTTCAGGTTCGATGATGAGAGATTTCTTCAGCGTCGACGTGCAGCGACGATTTCTTGCGTGAATGTTTTCGTTGTCCAAACAACCGCCATATCCCAAGACTCCTGACACAGAGAGGCAGAACAAAACATTTTTGCACCCGTGCGTCAAAAAAACGCAACCACACGTACGAGTACGCGTAGATCATTCCCATATTTCACACCGTTTCGTAGAGTTTGACTGCTGCAGAGTTGGTCGTAGGCGTCCTGGACTCCCTGAAGAGAAGCGATGTACATGGACGAGCACGTGTTGATGTCGGTGCTGATGCAGGACTTCAGGGCTTCTTTTTGGCTGCAATTTGGTGAGGATATCGTCAACATCTGATGAAGACAGGCTGCTGAACAGGGTTAAGTTGGTCTTGCAAGACTGCAAGGTCGTGATGCCTTTCACAGAATGACATCATTTGATCTGGACCACGCGGAATGTTCATGTCTTTGGACACTGGTTTTGACAAACAAATGCCTGTTGTCGGAACAAAGACATCAGGTGCTTGTTTTGGGGGCCCAGCCTCTGGGACGGTTCAATGCCAAAGAATTATTTGAAGTTTATTGAATGAACATTCCTCACGCAAGTTTGTAGCTCAACTGACCTGCAGATGTGGTTGATTCCCACATCGTTCACATTTTGAATTGGGTACAGTTCCAACAGAGAAGTGAGATCCAAGTCTGAAAGTGGAGGAAGGAACATCTAGAAGCAGGAAAGGAGCCGCGCGTAAACTGAGCCCCGGCACAGCGAATTCGACTGAGCATGCAGAACGTTTTGTTCCTGCAGAACCTTTTTCGAATTTGCACTGAAGACTCGTACTTGTTGCGTGAACTCACCTATTCCATTGGCGAAAGCTTGTAGACATTTCGGTGCTTCCACACACAGGTCTGTTGAGCACACCGCGTTCAGTAGTGCTGCTCGTGCATGGGAGAAAAGTTTCATGAAAATTGTATGAAACAAAAGTCCAAACTTTAGTCTCAGGCAAACTGAAGTCAACAAAATTAACTGGCTCACGCTTCCAGGTGAGCTTGAACACATTTCCTGTTCTCAGGGCAAATGATCTGGACATTCACGACGAAAAATTGACGCCACATTTTGCACTCAGCCTTGGTTTTGGTCGGATCAGTTTTGAAGAAAAAAGTGAACGTGTAATTCGGAGAAAAGCTGAAGCTTTTTTGCTTTCTGGTGAAAAAAGCGACACGATACACACACTGCAGCCAGACTTATCTTCTTCTGTGTTTGGACTTGTCTGTTTGGTAGATTGATGTGTTCTGGATGGGTTCTGTTCAACTCACCTTCAAAGCTGCACAACACAATCCATGAACTCAACGTATTCCTCATCTTGCCGAAACAGAAAGATCCAATGTCAAGAACTCTCCTTCTTGTTTGGAGAGAAGTTTCCCCTGTGTTTCACTTCGGCGTCAGTCAGTGAAGGATGACCAGTAGTGAACATTTGCTTTGAAAAATTTTGACAAACCAGCAGTCCACAAGTGGATGGAGGTCCTCTTTGTGAAATCAGGCTCACCGATGTGAAAGGTCATCTCTCGTGTCGTCCCAAGTTTGGACCGCACTCTTCTATACCAACAATTGCAAACTCCTCAATTAGATGCACCAGATGTGTGGGTCTAAACCTCACCTCAGCATCCTCATTTTCACTTGAGTTTAGTTATATCATGCTTGGTATGCATTCTGCAAACAGTGAAAGTCAACACTCCAACTGTGCGTGGTTCCGAGGCCTGAACAACGGTCTTTGTCAGGGCTTCATTTACAGGTTCATTCATTGTTACTTTAGGAGCACAAACATTTGCAGCAGAAGGTAGTGGGATCGCTTGGTCTGTGTGTGTGACACATGGTCAGCGTAAATTTATTGTTTGTGGTCCGCTCCTTTCTGTACGAGTGCACGTGTGCATTGCACGCTGCATGTACACTGGCGTCCGCGTCAGCCCAGGTCAAGCCGCGCCCAAGACTCCGGTAAGCAAGTGCCCAAGAAGGTCGTCATTTGAGCGATTCTGACTCAGAAAGGCACCAGAGAAGTTCAGTCAGTCAAAAACGGCAAGTGAAGAGTTGTGAAAAATCAAGAGATTGTGATGGAGAAAACAATCACTGAAATCACATTTCATGTGGAGTTCGTAATTTTGCAGCACCAAGATTCCAAACAGCGTTGAAAAGCGGGCAGTGTTACGTTGAGACTTAGGTTCTATTTACCAATTTCTTTTAATTTTCATTGAAGGAAATTTGGCATGTCACCTTTGAGATCCACCTTTCGCTTCAACGCAATGAAAACACTCAAAACGCAGGACCAGCGACGAGTGTGTACAATGCCACATCTTTTCGCTTTTTGTTCCTTAATATCAAACATAAACAGCAAGTTATCTACAGTACTTAATTCTGAATGCGTGATTCTTTCCACACCCTTGACTGACATCTTGAGAAAAAGCAAACAAAACCAACTGAAATGTTCAGTACTGAAGACTGGAGTGAAAGAAAGCCGCTCGGTCAAACAGCGTTTCTTTGATGCCCACCTCAATTTCAGGTCGTTCTTGACTGGCAACAATTTCAAACGATTCATTTTTGGTTTCTGGGTTTTTTTTCAGCTTGTGATTCCTTTCTGTGGGCCAGAGTGTATGTCCCGATCTACCGCATCTGGCCACAGCTCCACCCCTCATGATAGTTTACAATCACAGTTGTTGTTTAACGAAGACAAGTTTTTCAAACAGGCACAAACAACAACACAACCAAATAAACATGCAGAAGGTGAGGAATTTGTGCTGCGTTGAAGAAAAACAGGGTCAAATACTCGTACTGTACCTTGTTTCGTCCCCATGCAGTCAGAGCACCGCAATCATCTTGTGCTCTCTCTCTCTCTCTCTCTCTGTCTCTCTCTCTCTCTCTCTCTCTCTCTCTCTCTCTCTCTTTTTCTCTCTCTCTCTCTCTCTCTTTCTTTCTATCTCTCTCTCTCCAAGAAATTCAAGCAATTAAGGGCGGTAAATCCACAAGGGACCTTTCACACTGAAGTACGAAGGGTGAATCAACAAAAGGCTGTTGTATCTGCAACTGTTTTTGTTTCAGACAGCAAATCTCCACTTTCAGATACGAAGCAGTTCTCAAATGTTATGGTTTCTCTTTCATAAGTCACGATTGTTGCTGTCAACAACAATGTTGTTGCACTGCAACTATCAAAAAGGAACAGAAGAACAATATGTTGTGAATAAATTTTTCAAAATTATAACATAGTAGTTGAAAAGCATACTTATAAATATACTTTTTTGGTAGACTGACTGTCTCAATGCTGGTGTTTTATTACAATTATTTAGTCTTTATTATCTGTGAAGTTGCTCAACTCAAGTCAGGAGTTTATACTCACAAAGTTTTCAACAAAAAAGTCAGGAAATATACAGAAGAATGATGATAAAATAAGAATTTTAAATATCACAACAGAGTCAAAGCCTCAAACTTGTTGACCTTATCAACCTTATTACAGGGTTAAAGGATCAACTTCTGATAGTTGTCCAACAATCACACTGATCATCAAGGAGGTAGCAATGATGTGTGAAGGAATTAGAAAATTGCACTGATCCAACTGCGAGTTA
>JAAUXT010104639.1_pt1 | contig 23260 bp, 15 predicted proteins | sample 7278171 | NCBI WGS metagenome assembly JAAUXT01 (sample SAMN14350112, study PRJNA611818) | marine sediment metagenome | isolation source: surface marine sediment (1.8m) | place: French Polynesia: Moorea | collected 2018-08
AAAATTTAAAAATGGATACTGGGCAATTCTTTTGGTTAATATGTAGATATTATTATGAAACAATGTATAAAAGTTCCATTTGGTGAAATTTGTTCCATTTGGATGTGTGCCAAGTTGTGAATATTAAGTGAAAAAAAGTAAGAATTTTGACAAAAAAAGCGAGCCAAATCAGAGCGAGCCAAATCAGAGAGAGCCAAATCATAGAGAGCCAAAACAGAGAAAGCCAAATCAGAGCAAGCCAAATTAGAGCAAGCCAAAGCAGAGCAAGCCAAATCAGAGCAAGTGAAATTTCCTCAAATCACCGTGAGCTCCATTGAGCTATTTTTTTATGTATATAATGATCAGCCCATCCTCCAGTGCCTGTCTGGTTGTGATCAATGGTGACCAATATCAAAATGTAGTCATCACTGCCCCGACTGAGTGGCAATTGCGCTCCCGACGCCCCTGTCTTCGTCGCTCTACGAGCGTATGTCCTTGTACGCGTTGGTTCAGGTACGGCTTCAGTGTTTCTGAATTTGATTTTTCGTTTTCGAAGATCGAAATCAAATTGAAGAAGCAGGATGGCATCCGGTGGCAAACTTTGGAACGAGAGGAACAGCAAACTTCTGTGAAACAGTTCAGTGCTGGTGAGTACCTGCAATCTTTTGTGAACACAAATGGTCAGACTTCCCACCCCACCCCATTCCAACGGCATACAGTCCTGGATTCGTCAGAGCTGTCTGTGATGAAGAAACTTAGTGCTCAATATCAGGGGCGACACTTGATTTTGGAACAATCCTGCAACGCTCTTCCTCTCGAACCTGCTGAGTTCTTGTTTTGTTGCAGCGGCAGCGAGTGTTGATGCCACGAAGTACCCTTCGTCGAGTCACTACACCAGAGACTGGGACAAGATCGTCGCTGACATAAAGGTATTCCGTTCAGAATCAAGATCCTCGTCACAGTTGTTCACATACTTGTGGGATTCCGGGTTCGGTCAGTACTTCCGCTGTCTGTTTGCAGCAACAAGAGAAGGACGAAAAGCCCGAAGGCGACGCGGCGCTCAACCAACTTTTCCAGCAGATTTACGCCGACGGCTCCGACGACGTGAAGCGCGCCATGAACAAGTCCTTCGTGAGTGGAGACTTTCGAAGGGATCTTTCTTCCGTTTTTGTGTGTGCCACACATTTGCCTAGTTCAGGCATTGTAGCTCAAGATTCGCAACACGTTCTTTTTCAAGATATCGCAGGCTCCCTCACTTGGCCTGAGCTGAGCTTCTCCGTTTGCGTCTCCTGATGTGATGGATTGTTTTGCACTTGTTTGTTGCAGCAAGAGTCAGGTGGAACGGTGCTCAGTACAAACTGGAATGAGATCGGCGAGAAAAAAGTGGATGTGAAGCCGCCGGACGGTATGGAGTTCAAGAAGTGGGAGAACTGAAGCGTGTCTGTGGTGAAGGACTGCTGTGCGATGAACGCTCCGCATCCTGGCCAGAGACAATGTGTCCCAGAGACTTGTCCACACAACATCGAACAGCGGCAGGAAAAGTTTTCCCTGTTCGTCAAATCGAAAGATCAGTGCACGAACATTGATTGAATGCAAGTGAACAGATCCACAAGACATCCTAATTTTCGCCGGTAAGCAGTTACGATTCAATTTCTCAAGTTTAGTGATTGTGAACTGGGGGAATGGAGTTGTCAGAGTTGTTTAGCACTGTTGAAAACAGACAACAAAAGTTCACTCTGTGATTTGATTTGCACCACTCCTTGTGAGGGTTGCACGGAGTCCATGAAGGCTGCATGGATGGTCTCTTTGCTTTGCTACGGCATCTTTGTCACGTTGAAATAATATGCAACCGCTTGCGAAAGATCATTGAAATAAGTTTCAGTGTCGCTGAATCTTGTACTTCCGAGATGAAAATCCATTCGAGTTCTGTGCAGTAGCGATCAGAACTGTTGGGCTTGAAAGTTTTTGCGATGAAATGCTGACGTGCCAAAGAGTCTGATGGAACCTCGTTTGATTGATCGCGGACGACCGAACTTCGGGGCGAGGCTGTTTCACTCATTTCTGGAGTTTCGTGACCACAAAAGAAGAAGTCAGTGTCGCACAAAGCTGTTCTGTTGAATCTAAACTTTTTGGGTCCAGCACAGCCTTCTCCACGCGCAGCTCCGTTTCCGTTCACGGAAAGTAGTTTCGCGATGCTAACAGCCTCAGCTCGTTTACGACTTATCGCTTCATTGAGGTGACACTTCAGAGACGAGCACGAAAGGACAGCAACTGCGCTCTGAGTAAAAAGGGTTGTATTTTGAAAGGCTTCCTCTAACAGGCGGTCAGGTTTCATCAGCAAGGTTTCCCTCTGCCGCCCAAGGTTGAACGATTGGTCGACATTGGTTGTTTTGAAAAAGTTCCGACACTTGAGTACTTTGGCGATCAAACGTGGAATACAAAACAGTTTACATTTCCTCAGCGTTTGGTTCAAACTGGAAACATCAGCCAGAAGTGGGCGAAAGTTTCGTGCAGATTCCTTTCAGTTTCTGTTGTTAATTGATGTCGATAGCAGCTCCTTGAAAGGGTGCGTTTGTTGTCATCACCCGTGTCTATCTGTCTCTCTCGTTGAGTCTCTGTGTTCTGTATTTGTACAGCATCTTCCGTTCTGTCCTTGAAATGACATGATGCTGCGGACGTCAGAGTGTAAGAAATAACTTTGATTTATTGTCCCAGTAATCAGTCAAAGGTTCCTTCCAAGTCAGGCTTCACTTGGCTGCGACGACAAATTGCAGTTTCTTTTCAATTGCTCTCCAGAAGAAAGTTGTGGTCAAGAAAATCCACTGCAGGCTTGAATATCAATAAAGCAGCCAGCACATTGAGTGGAGATGCGACGTTGTCATGTGGAAAGTAGAAAGCCCAAGAACTGTAAAGCTGCTCTGAAATATGATTATCAAGTTGAAAAATAGTGAGTTTCTTCGGGGTGAGACCAGGGAATTTTTCTGCACGTCTTACGTCACCTCATTGACTTGCCTGTGTTTCTGTGGCATTCCTTCAGTGTTAAATTTGTGTGGACCCATAATAATTTGTCAAAACAAATTGTGACAAATATTTCCACCAGTGAAGACGCAGGCGCAATTGCATGGTGCACTTGACCACTGCTGCCAAATTGTCAGCAGTGATCTTGAACAAAACAAACTCAGTAGTGATCATTCCTGGTCGCTGGTTCACCCAAAAAAGTTCTCTGGATCACGCTGGTTGTTCATTGGTCGTTGGTGAGACTTCGGGGGGCGGGGGTAACAAAACCAGAAGTTCTTGGCAGGAAGCACCCACCCCTGATCATTTCTGGTCAGCCACCAAGGAGTCATTGCACATGCCGAATGCATGCGAAGCATTTTCGGCGTGTGGGTTGCAGTTGTCAGGCAACATGTTGGGTGCAGGGTTTTATGCCTTTCATGAAACTTGGTACTTGTCCAGATTTTGCAGGATTGTTTCTTAGGGAGTGGGAGGGAGAATTGTTGCCGGCTCAGTTCAGGCGACTCTGCTTTCTTGTCCCACTTTCACATAAACCTTTCAGGTCAACATGGGAAAACGTTGCAGAGAATGGATAGTTTTAGCGATGTCCACAATTGTAAGACGTGAGCTTTGAAACCGTTTTGCTGTTCCAGATTGGCAGTGTGATCGCATTTTCTGTCTGAAAATTTGATGAAACTTCCTTTGGGAAGTTTGTGTCCGGAAATATGGGAACTCTGGACGTAGTTGAGGTTCGTGTACTGCAAGCAAAATTCTGGGAGAAGCTCTGAGTAAGAGTTGGATGTGTGGTACTTTTTCCAGGAGCTCGATGAAGTGCACTAACTGCTGTGATCGTATTCAATTATCACGCAGGACTGAGCGACTGATCCACTGCTATCAATTGATCAAGAATTGGCACGGGCTCCTCCCCGAAGTTTTACAGATTTTTACATCTGACTCGCACCATTGTGCGATTCTTTCTCTGTTGGATCTGCCTTGGCGGACTTTTGTGCTCGACCCCGTGGCTTGTTCGCTGTTTAATTGGCCGTGCCTTTATTCACAAATTGCCTTGCCGAGCTAACGACAACATTTCAATCCTCGGCAATGGCGTCAAAGGCGAATTCCGGTAGACTGCCTCACAGAGACTCACCAGGTGGTGAATTAACCAGAAAGGTGCAGAAGCCTTGCGGCCTTGGAACAATTTTGAAGCATTGTTGGCCGCCTTCTCTGTATTTGGAATGTAGTGATTGCATGCAGTGTGCAGATAATGTCAAGTTTTGTTTATTTACTGACAGAATGATAGGAATCACGCGGCCGAATGACGGGAGCTGTTTTCTTGGAGATTTCCATCTTGGCTGCCTGGCTTGCCAAAAGTCCATATTTCACAGGCAAAGTACCCTTCGGTGCACTCTGAAACCACGGTGAGGCCGCGTCACATTCTAGATTGCGCGAGCCGCAGAAACCCTTCCCCGCGGATGCGCTATTGTGCGGTTTCAAAAAAAGTTCGCTGAAGCAAGTTTGCCGAAAAGCACAAGTTTGTCCGCCTATGTATCCACTGTTGTCTGACAAAAGGCACAAGCAGTTATTGTTGCATAAACTCCTTTCCTTTTCCGGTGCAAGACAAGTGTGTTGATTTCGCGAAGACAATACGGAAACGCAGGCCGCTCATGGTTCAGAGCCGCAGTTGTGCGCCCACAAGACGCCTTCACAGAGTCTGGCTGCAGAGAAATATTTTCTGCTCATAACTTGCAAAGGCTATTGAATTTTCCCTCTGGACCTATCAAGGAAATCAAAGTTCGTCTGATCATGTTTGGTCCGCCATTCTATAATTGCTGCGGACTGTCTGCTCAATACATACAAATGAAGCCTCAGCCGACACAAACCAATAATTTACCTTTGCAGTTTTCTGGACGAAACATTGTGTGTCTGTTGTGCTGCAGCTTGTGAGTTTGAATTGAAAAGACCGCAGAGTCCAGATTTCAATTTTACACGCGCCGACTGCGTGGCGTATTTTTTCAAAGGGTTCTGTGGCAAAAACTCTTCGTGCACATACGCACACAAAGAGAGAGAAACAGACAGAGACAGAGAGAGAAAACTGAGAGAGAACGACAAGGAGAAAGAAAGAGACAGACTTGTAACGCTGATGGAGACCGCGCGACTAACACGTACGTGTAATGTTCTTGTTGAACGATGCAGATGCCATGGTGCTGTCGTTTATTTCTCTGTTCAGTCCTTCAAGGAAGACATGTTAAACTCGCGCAAGAACAGGTTTTTGTCTTTGAACAACACACAGATCGCCGCCCTCAGTGCAGGACGCGCTCGCTGCAGGTGAGCGTGCGACTTTGTCCGAACAGACTCCAGCCTGGGAAGTGACAGCCAGACGAAGCGGCTGCTTTTAGCAGGACGACGGATGGGCGGCACATGCGTCTGTCCCACGGTGGAGTTACTTCACTGAACCAAGACTTTAACCGAGTACATTGGAGCCAAATCAGATAAATTCCATCTTTATTAATCTTCCTAATGTAACACAAGAGTGGATTTTCCAATGCAAAGCATGCAAATGGAAGGAGAATCTGGATTTATGCGACAGAACACTGCAGCACATCTTAAAAATTCTGGGAAGCCTTCCAGGAGGGAAGAACCAAAGTATTTTTGTGGGTCCATTCGAAAACTGACTGCGGAACTTTGAGAAGTTGATATTGCTTTGGAAAGAACCGGAGCGTTTCACAGCGCACGTATTCTGTAGCTTGTCATTGATTGGCTGAGCGAAGCTCCTGTTCCGTGCAAAGCGCAATCGTCAGCCTTCGGGACTTGAAGCCGCTAAGGGACAGGACTGTCAATAGAGATTTATAAGGTCCCATGCCATTTTGCAGATCGAATTGCCGTCAGGCATCAGATGGAATAAAAATTGGACATTTCTACAGGTTACAAACTTTGACAGCATTCACTCGAAGTTTCCGTGTGGAAAAGTCGGGTCGCGTGCGCATGTCGTGAGGAATTGCAGTTTCCAAAAAGGTGCTACTTGTGGGCGAGTTGAATGATGAGGTAAAACTTCAAAAAATTTGTCAGCTAGACTCTATCACTGCCATTAAAAAGCACAAAGATGAAGAGACTCTGTGACATCAATCTGTTTGTGCTGCTGATCATTTACGCCTCAGATACGATTCGCTGCTATGGTGGAAACAAACAAGGGTTCTCGACAGATGACAAAACACTGATCGTTCCCAGATCCAACAAAATCCAGATTGCCTTCGCCGACGATGGTTCCGATCCCAGAACCAAGCTGCACATGGATCTGCTGCGGCTGTACAAACAGGTCATGGAGGAGGTTCTGGAGAGGAACAAACTGATCTCGACAGTCCAGACGCTCCTGGACAAAGTCTCACAAATGGACGAACTGGCAACTCGGGTTCATCGTCTGGAGCAGGATCTGGGCATCGTGCGCGGGGAGGTGGGAGCCGGGCGGCACGTGCACCGCGTCACGGACCCCGACAACACCGACACCAACAAGAACTGGGACAGAGACGAGTACCAAGGCACGACGACGAGCTTCGCGGAAACTGGGCTCGACAGCGACAGCGAGATCGCGGCGATTCGGGTTAGGCTCCATCAACAAGAAAAAATGATCCGGAGAATTCAGGAAGACCTCCGCATTCAGAGCAAGTTGACCGCGGAGCAGGGTCGCGACTTGCAGCGGCAGCGCGAACACCTCGACCGTTTACGCGCGACCACGGAGAACCTGGAGCACAAGGCGGGGCAGGCAGCCGGTGGCGGCGGTGGCGGCGGCGGGACCGGGGCGGGCGGCGCCATCCTCCCAGCGGAGACGGAGGACGGGTACGCGGGGGAGGTGGCCGTCCTCCGTGCTAACATCGCCACCGTCGAGTCCAAGCTGCACAAACTCAGAATCGACTTCGATTGGCATGATTTCAGAATCAACATGCAGCAGAATTCCACCGATAGCTTGGAAAGAGAAGTGGAGGACATTGAGACCACTGTGTCCGATTTGTTCACTAAATCTGGAAGTCTTCAAACCACAGTCACTCAGGCCAGAGCGGATTCCATTCAATGCAAAACTAAGCTCCACGCCAACAACAAGAAGATACTTGACATTGAAAACCACATCAGAAAAATTGCACTGGCCCTGAGCAAAGCGGGCAACACAAATATCACATTGCACCACAACTACGGGGACTATCAGGTGAGCTCGCACGACAGCCACAATCTTGACTCCAATGTGTACGGATTCGTAGAAGACGCAACGTCCAAGATGTTTAGAATGGTGCACAAAATCAACAGCAGCCACCACCATCTGATCACGAGCGACAAACACCAGCAGAAGCAGCTGGACGAACTCTCGCTCGACCTGGAGAGTCTCAAGGACGAGCTCGACGACTACTTTTCGAAACTGAAGGATCTGGACACGCAGGGCGCGGTGCTCAAGGACGACGTGAAGGGTTCGCGGCGCGACCACGAGAAGCTGCGGCGCAAAGTGGAGCGAATGCAGCGGGACTTGCACGCCGTGCTCGGCGCACTCGACGCCTACGGTATGACGACTCAGCCCAGCCCCAGCCACGTCGTGGTGCGCCGCACCACTCAGCCCCATCGCACCCTCGTGACGCGCAGTAGCCACGTCACGCTGCCCGACGTGACTCGTACCTTCGTCACCCCTTCCACGCGTAGTCGTAGTCTGACCGCTGATCCCGCCCCCAAGGTCACACACAGCCCCGACACCCACAAAGGCGACGCGACCGTGGAGGCGGAACCTGGCGAGCCCAGTGACCTGGTAGACGAGTCTGAGGCCAAAGACCCACAGTCCGCAGCCCTAGAGCCAAATAGATTAGCAAGTAAGTCATAGTTTTTCTTCTCAAGTGAAAGCAGGCGCAACAATCCCTCCAGATTCAACAACATTCTGTAGTTCGCAAAGTAAACTTTTCAAATTCGCTTTTGAAAGTTGTTTCATCCAGAAAAGTAGCAACGCAAAGTAGCAATGTTCGTGTGCTTTGTTAGACATTCGATTGATGCCTCGGTTTTCAGCTTTCACCCGAGTAGAATTGATAGATTCGGTTTCACAATTGTCGCAGTACATTTGCTTCTCATTGATTGGGTAACATATCAATTGCAGAATTGATTTCTAATCAAGAGTGCTTTCTCACCGCATTGACGAGACAGATGAGATTGTATTGACTTTTGTTTGATCACCCTCCCAAACTGCTAATTGTCATGTTTTTGCGTCAAATATTAATGAGCTAAATTGGAGCTGAACAAGACGAAACAGATGCTTGTTTGGCCCTGAATTGTGAATGTTCGTGCTCATAATCCATAACGGCATTCTCCTGACGCAGTAACATCTTGCAAAGTAATGTTGGACAACTGGAGGTCGTCCTTGTCTCAACTTTTGTGCCAAGGTGGCATGGCCTTTTGATCAGTCAGAATTAAGTTGCGACTGATCTCAACTGCAAGCGCGGATGAGGGTCGCAGGCACATTATGATTTGATTGGAATTTTAGGTTTGACCTCTTTAACCTGGCAGAAAGAAAATAAACCACCAGCAGGGCGTGTTCCATGACAGCCTGCTGTCAGCATATGAAGTTTGCACCGACAATGACGTTTGCGAATGTTCTATGCGCCTCGAACATTGGATTGGCGTTGCATGCAGTGAAGGTTGTTCGCATTCAGAAAGAATCTTGCACGACTCAAATATTCCTTTTCATGTTTTGTTCCTGCACAGAGACCTCAATTCTCGTCCTGTCTGAATGCAGTAGCTCCTTGGAATGTCTTCAAGCATTAATGTTTCGGCTTATGCAGGAACTCAGGCAAAGGACATCTGTGAAAGAAAAGGAATGATCAAGGAGTGTGGTTTAAAAGACATCAGAGGGAACCATTCTTGCACCACACGTGCTTTAAAGAGAACAGAAGGCTAGAGGTTTCCTTTGGCAGGGAGGAAAAGCTGACAAGAGATCAGCGGGAGAATGCTGTGGATCTAAAAGAGTTTTTCGGAGGAGTGCACAGAATGCACATTTGCGTCAAAAAGCAGAACCTCGTCAGTGGTGGAACTCCTAGTTCTGAAATGCATTCCACAGCTGCTGCGTGCCAAATTACAGAGATTGGTCTTTCAGTCTCCGACCTGACCAATCAACTGAGCTGTCTTCATCAACAAAAAACATAGCACCACAACACACGAGCATTTGTGACCCCCATCCACGTTGAAATTTGGCAACTGAACAAATTTCGAAGACTGAGTCAACCCCAAACCTGCGAAGAGGTTGACTCAGTCAGGAAGAACCTGATTCTTGGACTCGAGTTTTTACGAAATCGAAAATCGTTTCGGTTCACAGTTCTGATTTCTGAATCATGAATGGCAACAAGAAGCGCAAAATCAGATCGTTTTTCCCGTTCGTCGAGTTGTGCCCTTGACAACCTTGCAGAACCCAAAGTTAGATTTGCTCTGACTTGGAGAAGTGCCTTGGGAACATTATACCCAAAGTCCAATTCCAATAAAAGCAACAGCACCCATCAGGGAATAATCCACACAATGATTTCAATGACTGGTGTCAACGCCTCACGGAAAGGCACCTAATGGCGAACAAATCTTCATCGTCAATCTTTCGTTGTGTGGAGAAATGCATGCGTTGGCATAAAAACTTAAGTCATATTGAGTTTCGCTCAGCACTTGTGGGAACTTCGTCGTCTGACAAAACAAATGTGGTCAGAAATTGATTTCGATAAAGTGCAGGAAAAACAGAGGGATATTAACAGAAATCAATCTTGCCAGTGCTGTTACTACGTGGAGATCAGCAGGACAGTCTCAGTTTCTGCAGCTGATCGTGCAGATCGATTGTCAACGCATTCAAGAGAAATGATGAAGTCCTGCGCTCTGCCGATCTCGGTGTTGATGAAGTGACTCGTTGAGTTCACAAACTCAAAGACAGATCCAAGATGCAATTTGTGCAGGAAAAAAAATGTCAAGTAAATTCTAGCAGTGTTTTCATCTGTACAAGAGTGAAAAAATGTGTTAACTTCAGAGTTTTGGCTCTGACCACACTTGACAGGCTGATGAAGCGTCAGCTGATCTCGTACACATGCATCACCGAACCAAGTTCCCACGTAGATGTTGAGGCCAAATTGAACAGGCTTCGATAAATTTGTACAAAACCACAAGACAGCCAAGAAAGTTCATGATACTCTCTCTTTATTGTCGAATCATTTGAGCAAGGACAATAAAGGCTCAACCTTGGGGAGAGGTTAATTTCCATGATATCCACGATTCTGCAAGTTGTTTCACGTGTCTTTCTCTTCGTGATAAAATTCCCGTGGGTGTGCCTTGTCTGTTCTCGTGTTCCACTCTTGGTCACGCGGGTCGATTTGCACCGACCTCTTCCCGACAACAAAAAGATCTGAAGCAAACTACAATCAAGTGGGGCTTCGAATTCGCAAATGGTTGTGTTGCCAGAACAACTGAATCAATTTCTAACAGCGTGGCGCCTGCATGTCCACTTTTGTGTTGCCTTCCATAGTTTGCGTGCGCGACAAGGTCCTGTGCGCGCGGCCACGTTGGCGAAACAATTTGAATTTTTGCCGAAAAAAAAAAAAACACGCGTTCTGAACCGCAACACTCTTTTCATTTCTGTTTTGCAACGAGAATGCCACGGGCATTGAGTCGCGCTGTGAGTTCAGCAATACTGCACGAGTTTCCAAAAGTGCAGAAAATCCAACTCTGGAGTACATGTTGTGTGACTTCGGGGGGGTCACACAACATCTACTTTTTCAAAGTGCCAAAAATTTTCTTCTGAGTCCAACTATGGAGTAGATGCTGTCAGACCAGAGGGGTGTCATACAGCATCTACTTTTTCGAAGTGCCAAAAATTACCTCAGTACACTCTGCAGCAGACGCTGTCTGACCAGGAGGGTGGGGGTGTCATTCAGCATCTACTTTGAGGTGCCCAACTTGGAGTAGATGCTGTTTGAAGTGGATGCTGTGTGACCCCACCCCCACCAGTCACACAGCATCTACTATGACTTGGAGATGTTGTCTGACCCTATATGGGGGGTGGGCGGGAACAATAACAACGACAGATCCACGGTCATTGCAACTAAAAACTCTCACTGCATTCACAATGGAAGTTAACTTCGTATGTAGTTCAAAACACAACAAAACCCAGCACGCGCCAGCAAGTGAAGATGTCTGACAGTGGAAATGCACAACGTTTTGTTGGTTCTTGAGATTATGTGCATGGAAGGAGACAAAAAGTACAGGGTCACACATGTTCACTCATGGATGGTTTGTAAATTTTCAGCAACAAGCATTACTGGGGTAATATTTTTTGCAGATGGTTTGAAATGATTCCTGTTTCAGCTTTAGAATTTTTGAAAAAAATAGCTCTTTGGAGCTCTCAGTGCATGATTTGAGGACACAGACCAGAATACATGGCAACCGAAACACACAGCGACTGAATTGCAAAGCAACCGAAATGCACAGCAACCAAAGCATGCACTGACCAGCAACCCAAACACAGTGATTAGAATGCACAAACGATCAATTTAGATTTTGCTTTTTAGAATGTACCCAAATGTACACAAAGAAAAACAGCTGATAAAAATCATTGCTTATTTCCATTTCAAACACTTTATTGAAATCCCAAATTTATACCCAAACTTTGACACTACCAAAAACCATGTATGGATTTTTGATGACGAAAAAATAAATAACACCAGTCCAATGCCCAATTAATTTACTAAATTTCATCAATATACATCCTTCAACAAATATTTGTACTTTCTGAGATATCACCCATTTTGCATAGCAAAGTCCAAAATTTGTGACCACAAATATTTAAACTTTTTGCTCCTACAAACCAAAAATTACAACTTGATAAATTCCTTTCTTACACATTATCTTCCTTTCTTTGACCAAAATAAATTCATAAAAGACCCAAAAGATCTAAACATGAAATTCATCTTCACCAAGAAACGTGTTCACATGCTTGCTGAATAGATTATTCCTTGGCCCATTGATTCGATCACTCAAATTGAGTGACCTTGAACGATTGGCAACCTCCTCAAATCACCGAAACAGCGTGAGACTGGCCATCCTGCATAGCTATTGCAAACACATGATCAATTAATAAACACTTTCTTTTTGAAAAAAAATGTTTTGAAAAAATTGGCCTCAAAAAGAAGTGTTGTGTCAACATGTATTCATCTGACCCCTTCCCCTGAAGGGTTCACCAAGCGGTCTGTATGTGAATGTATCTTCAGAAAACTTAACAGACAAATACAACTGGCGCGTGTGTAGAAAGAGAAACAAGTGAGTCTGACCACGATTGGAAACAAGATCGAAATCCCAGTGCGGGATTTAGCTTCGACTCACAGTCTACGAATTCAATTTGCAGTGATTCTTCCCACCAAATCAACTGAAGGAATGGCCGCTCAATGATCTCTATTTCCCTGATTTGCGACCTATTCCCACAATTAGTGCTTGTTTAGGAAGTGAACTTTCTTTATCAGGACGTCGAGTCCTTGCGAGCGATTTGCGTCGTTCGGAAACCAACACACCATCCAAAAGCACGTTGGCGTCATGAGTGCATGTTGCTGCTATTGGAGGTTATTTTTTCCTACGTGCGGTTTTTTTTTCGTCTCGTGCGCCAGCGCCAAACTCGCTCACAAGGCAGATTGCGCCTGCGTCTGCAGGCCTCCTGCGCGTGCCCGGAGAAGTGGAACCGTGAACTTCATCAGAACAAGACACTCGTTTATTTCAACTTGAACCTCTTTTGGACAACTGCAGCGTCAAGCGACAATTTCTGTCGTTGAGAGAATGCAAATTCAAGCGGGCTTATGATCACAGTTCAATTTTCTTTCGTTGTAGATTGCACGGTGTCGGGATTTGGAGAAGCCCACATGATCCGAGCCTTCCCCCGGATGTTGATGGGTTCTTGGGGCAAGGATGTCGCAGCAAATGACGACAAGATCTACGCCATGTTGAACTACATCAAAACCAGTCATGTGCGCGAATACGGCTCAGAGGCGGATTTGCGGGAAAACAAGATTACCATCGTGCACAGAATGCCCTTCAAATGCACGGGCACGGGCCACCTGGTTTACAAAGGATCCATCTACTGCAACAAGTACAAAACGAACAGGATGATGAAATTCACGATTGAAACGGGCGAGCACATTTCGGTGAAGCTTCACGATGCCGCTTTCAACAACACGTATCCGTACACGTCTGGGTCCATGACAGATTTCGACTTCGCCGTGGATGAAAAAGGCCTGTGGGTCATTTACGGCTCTTACGAGCACAAGGGAAACCTTGTTGTGGCGCGTCTCAACCCTGAAGACCTTCAGATCCATGTGCACGACAGATTCGTGACGACTTTCCCCAAGACGTCGGCCAGCAACACGTTCATGGCGTGCGGCAACCTGTACGTGACGGAAAACAAAAAGGACGGACCCAACACGATCCAGTACATTTACGACACGACGGCAGACCGGGCGATTCCAATGGAAGAAAACAAGATCCGCTTTGCAGGAAACCGGACGGATCACCTCACGATGCTCGACTACAATTCCAAAGAACACAAACTGTACGGGTGGAGGATGTCGAACAATTGGGACGGAGAATTGGTCACGTACGACGTGAATTTCATTGGAACATAATCGCATACGCACATCCTCCGAATTCAGAGAAAACATCTCGATTTTCATCGTTCTACAAGCAAGGCATTGGCGACAAAGTGTCCTGCTCGAGCAGGTTTTGGCCGCTATGGTCAAGCAGCCAAGTGAAAGAACACTGACAGAACCAGATCCATTTCTTCGTCGTTCGTCGTTTTATTTCAGACTCGCCAATGAAGCAACATGTTTATCAATCACACGTATTTGGACGTTTGTTCTCATCAGATCAATTTGGTGCCAGAAGTTTTGCGTTCTATTCCTCGTGTTCAAGTGTGTCACCCGAAGTTTGCACAAGAGTCTGTAGCAGAACAGTTTTGTAGATATCGACAACGTTTTGCACTGCAAAAGGCAGTGCTGAAAGTCTTAAAATAATGTACCAAGTGTATAATTTAGATGTGCAACACATTTGAAGAATGTCAGCATTGGTGTACATGTACAGGAATGGTTGAGTCGTATAGGCACACAACAAATTCACGCAAGTGGATAATTTGTTTTTGTTGTTGTTTCTTTGAAAAACAAAAGAGAAAAGATGCACAACAAATGTCAAAGGTCAGATTTTACAAACGTACCCTTCATGTTGGCACTTTGGAGCCAGATGGGAAGCAATAACAATGGAAAAGCAATAATCGTCCTCCAGGTGAGACAATTTCACAGAGACACGAATATTCAGGCACAGAGAAAGAAAAAACTTTGAACGTACGATCTTTTTGTTGAGGTGACCTGCTAGACCGATTGGTTCAATTTTTGCAAGTTGAACCTATTTTTTTCAAACAACACACACGTTGTAAATACTTTCAAGTGACTTCGTGTCCGTGATGTTTTGGATTTTAGCAGTTCGTACTTTCCTGTTTGTAGTTTTGAACCCGCGGCCAACTGTTGCCGTGGGTTGGTGCGGTCACCCCATGTATGTGCGTGTGTAAACTGCAAGGCAAACCAAGTTGGTGTAGGGGGAAGGAGGGGTTGAAAGGGAGGGGGGTAAAGCGACCTGTTTTGAAAGTAGGTTGTTCTTCGCCTGACCAGAAATACCAGGAGCAAATCAAGCTCAAGCTAGATCTACTTCACTCAAAAACAACTTGAGAGTGGTTTTTTTTTGGGAGGGGGGCAGGGGTAAACAACCCGTTTTGAAAACAAGTTGCTTCACCCCCGTTAAAAATACCATCAGAGCAAACCAACTCAGTTGTTCCCCCCACTCCCGAGGAAACGAACTCAAGTTGCTTTTGGGGAAAACTACCATGAAAAAATTACTGGAAAATTTCCAACTTTTCCTTTTGTTTCGAATCTCGTGCTGCCTGCTTTTGGCCGCGGGCTGGTTGATCTTTGATCTCTTGTTGGTGTCACAGTCACTGTGCATCTTCGTGCACGCATTCACGTGTGCGAATGAATGAAAACTGATGTTGACCGTGCATTCGATAAACTGATCAGAGTTGCACCTTTTCAAGCAAACAATTTTTCTGAGGCATGCATCGACTGGCCTCTATATATGACAGTGTTGCATTGGCGTGTTTCCTTCGGTTGATAAATGTACAAACTATATTTCTTGCGTTTGTCAACTTCCACCCTGCATGTCTTCCTGTCGGGTGCGCGTCCCGGCGAGGCTTCGCGACACAATATCGAGAAATATCGAACAAGAAAACATCGAACTGAGCAAACACTTCACGCGCAGCGTGCGAATGTAATTTTTGACACCTCCCCCCCCCCCCCCAAATAGAGTTCACAGTCCAGGAGACAACAGTCTGCTGCGTCAAGCAGCTATACACTTTGAATCTCGACGAAAACTTTCTTTTTGCCAGTGTCGTTTGCCAGGCTTCACTCGCCAGTACGCTGTTGTCGGCTTCACACCAACCGTTCGCCAAGTTACTGAAGCCACGCAAGCTGCCTTTTTTCACAGGCCAGCACCGTGGGTCGCTTTACAAAAAGGGAGGAGTGTGCTGTCGCTCCCGACACTCCGCAGCAATGATATATTTGCAGATCATATACAAAAGCAGATTACAGATTGCATTTATGCAGTCTTGCTACTTACTGAAAGACGATCTCAGCCATCAGTTTGCAAATAAACGAGGTTTGCGTTCCCCTCAGGTCCAGCCCCCTGTCTATTTAGAGTACAATTTGTGAGGTTCCATAATGCCTCAATGGACACCAAGTGTACCGTGCAAAATAGAATGGCGGGTGTGATTGGCACGAGAGCCACCGAATCAAGTGAGAAATGCCCCCCACCGAAGCACCTCAACTGCAATTAATGAAGCCAAATTTGATCAGTATCGGAACAGCTATGCAGGCAAATTGGATTAAATGGCGATTGTTGCAAAGAAGGGAGAACTCAGACGGTGGGAACTTGTGTGCCTTATCCACCGTCAAAAGAAGCAGATCCTTCGGTGGATGTTCTGGGTTTTCCTCGTCAGAAATGGCTGAGGTAACCTGCGTGCCTTCTCCCAAATTGATCGGATTGAAAGAGAAAAAAAAACGGTAATTGGCCGTACCAAAGGGATATCAAGATCTGATCACAGGAACAGGGACACGGCACACGCCCACGGCCCGACCAAATCTGTGGAGATTCTTTGCGAAAATGATTCTGGGTGTTTCTTGGACAACCGTATCACTCTTGATATTCGGTAACAAATTGTCTCGTCACCGCAAAACTTGTATTGGTCTCAGCATAACACGTCGTGACAGGTTGACCGGGCTGAGTGTTGCAAGTGGGTCAGTTTTCACTGACCCAAATCCGTCTTTTCATGTTGCTGGCACTCACAGCAGACGCATTTTTCTACTCTGACAATTTTATGTCGTTATTCACATTTTTTCAACACGGTTGTTGAGAAGATTGTCTTAAAAGGATCTATGGATGCTGCTGCGTTGTTGGATGAGCTCAAGAAGATCAGTGCAGGACAAGAAAAGCTGGCAAAATCGGTCGGGGAGTTGAGTGGCCGAGTGTCATGTTTGGATGATGTTCAGAGGTCACAAGGTGCAACTGGAGATACAGAAGTGCAAACTTTGTTGCGGCAGTTCCAGGACAACTCCAGATAGCTGAGTGCCACTCCCAGTGGTTCTGACAACACGCCTGCAGTGGATCCTGGCTTCCAGAGCCCACGGCTGTCCGCGGCTTCCCTTCTTCGTACACAAGTTGGCTTGGCTGTGGGTGGGGACACAATTCAAGAGGAATTTCATGTCCTACAAGACACGTACTCTAAGGTACATTTGCCCTCAGATGTGAGGTTCCAAGGACAAACTAGAGGTCTCAAGACTGAGTGTAGAGAACAGGCAGCGATCTTACATAACGCTGCAAAATATGCAGAAGTTGGCCTCAAGATTTTAGTAGACATACTCCGGCAGTCTGGGGATGACAACTATTGGGTCAACGAACATTTGGATGAACTCACACAATGTTTTGTGGCTCAGCTTAGATACCAGCAGGAGGAGCAGAGTGGTTTGTTTGTCAAGGGCTCTTTTGGCTCAAAAACACACAGCCTGTTCAGACAGTTTAGACGGAACACTACCTTGTTGGGAACGGATGACATTGAGGTTTTGCGGGTGGTGGCAACATTGGCTGCACTCCCTTCTGAGTCTCATCAGTCTGGGCCTCACAGAGGCCGCGGAGGTTTCCGAGGATCTTTTTGTGGCCACGGATTCAGAGGTTGAGGAGCCTTCAACCCGCAGTTCCAACCACGCAATATTCCTCCGGACAGGGTGGAGGAACAAAATCAGTGAATGGGGTATTTGACACCACATTTGACAGCTTGGCAAAGGATTGGTGCACCAGACTTTGTTCAGGACTGGGTTCAGAATGGAGTCCCTTTGGACTTTCTGACAGTTCCACCTCATTTGTTTGGTACCAATAGAGTTCGCACTGCGAAAGCAAAGCAATTTGTCACTGTCGAAACTCAACGTTTGTGCGCTGCTGGTCATCTTTTGCACACAAATCAAAAGCCCAGGTGCATTTCGCTGATCCAAACAACTCCAAAGAAAAGTGGAGGCTTTCGACTTGTCACTGATTGTAGGCCAGTCAACAAGTTTTTGCGGGTACCCTCATTTTCACAGGGAGGGATCAAGGAAGTAGTTGCACTTATACAACCCTGCGATAAACTGGCTACAATTGATCTGAAGGACAGCTTCTTTCACATTGGGGTCCAAAAAGAATTCACAAAGTTTTTGGGCATCAAGTGGCAAGGGCAGTATTATTGCTGGCAAGTATTGCCTTTCGGGCTTGCTGTCTCCCCTTTTTATTTTCACAAGGTGCTACAGCCAGTCAAAGATTTTTTGACAAAACAAGGTTTACGTTTGGCATTGTGGGTCGATGATTGGCTCCATATGGTAGAGCCCTGTTTGGCGGTGGCCCAACAGGAACTACTTTTGGACACTTTTAGTGACTTGGGTTGGAGAGTCAATTTTAAGAAATCACAGTTGAGGTTCTGTGAAACAGCTGTGTTTGTCAGCTACCAGATTTGGTCAAATTTTGATGGTATTCCCTGGATCCGTACACTCCCTCAGAAAATTCACAAGTTGTGCAACCTTATCAGGAGTTTGTTAAACAAGGGTTGCGTTCATGCCCGCCGGGTGGCATCTGTTACGGGTCAGTGCGTGGCCATGATAAAAGCTTTCGCACCTGGGCAACTGCAATTGAGAAATCTTTATCGCGATCTTTCGATGCGGTGTTCTTGGGATGATTTGATACAAATTTCCTTGGCTTCAAGAGCTGACTTACAGTGGTGGTTGAGTGCTCTTACTGGCTGGAACGGAGCTCCTTTGTGTCAGAAACTGGTGGACATACAGGTTGTGACGGATGCTTCCAACATTGGTTGGGGAGGATGTATCAATGACAGCAACGAGGAGTGTTCGGGCGCTTGGGGCCCAGAGACCAGCACATTGCACATCAATACCAAGGAACTTTTGGCTGTCTTCCTGACATTAAAATCGCTCCGGTCATAGTTGAGATGAAAAACAGTGCAAATCTTGTCAGACAATGTGACTACATGCGCTTACATCAACAGGATTGGAGGACAGGATGTACTGCACAACTCCATGGTCAAGGGAATTTTTCTGCTGTGTTCAGAGAACAGGATTCACATCACGGCCAAGTACCTGCAGGGAAAACTCAACCTTCGGGCAGACCAGCTTTCAAGACAGGGTTCAACATACGAGTGGACCCTCCGGCCTCGCATGTTTTGCCAATTGGAAGCCAAGTGGGGACCCTTCAGTTGCGACAGGTTTGCTTCCAGTGTGACATCCAAGGTAAAAACATTCAATTCTTACTTCTAGAACCCGGTGTGACATCCAAGGTAAAAACATTCAATTCTTACTTCTGGAACCCGGGCACCACAGGCGTCGACGCACTGGCCCAGCCATGGGGAGGTCACATGAACTTCATCAATCCTCCATTTTTCTTGTTGGACAAGATTGTCAGGAAAATAGTGCAGGACAGGGCGCATGCCATGGTGGTTGCTCCTCTGTGGCGGGGGCGACATTGGTTGAGGATGCTGTGCAGAATGGCTCTGGATCAGCCTCTGTTGCTTCCCAGTTCAGCGGTTTTGCCAGTTCATTCAGCAGTGGTTCCAGAACCTCTCAAAAATCCAAAATGGCAACTGGTCGCTTGGAGAGTGTGTGGCTCACTAATTTGACCAAAAAGGGTTGGTCTGCAGAAGCAGCAAAAACATTTGTGACTCAGTGGGTGCCTTCCACACAGAGAACTTATGACCATTTGATTGAGCAGTTCATTGAGTTCATCTCAACCAAGGGTTTGTGCTTGTTGACTGTCAAGGAACCAGTGGTCATTGAGTTTTTACAACTGTTGTTGTCATCTTTGAGTCAGCCCCGCTCAACTTTGAGCGCAGCTTTAGCTGCCCTGTCTCATTTTTATCAAGGCTTGGGGGTCAGGGCTCCCATGACACAGGATGTGCATCGCTTTGTGGGAGCACTGGTCAAAGTGGAGACCACTCTTCCTCTATGCCATTCATCAGTCTTTGACATCTCTGCCCTCAGGAACATGTTCATAGATTGGGACAGAACTCACATGGATGTGGCATGGCTCAGGATGAAGGCAATTGTGCTCATGGCTGTTTCTCTTATGTTGCGGCCTTCTGACATTGCCCCAAAATCTCTGGAAAGACACAAAAATGGTTTAGTTCCTCGCCTCTTCAGAAAATCCCAAATTGTACAGGAGCAGGGTGCATTGCGCATCACTCTGTTTGGCAACAAAAATGACTACTCTCGTGATGGACAGCAGGTGCTGTTGCAGCCCAGTTCAGAGGCTTGATGTGTCCGGTACGCACTCTGGAACAGTACATTTCCTTCATGGATGCTCAACTGGGTGCAAAGGATTTTCCATCCCGGCCTGTGTTTTTGACTTTATACAAACCATTCCGGGCTCTGACAGCTGCTGGTGTCACTACAGTGATGAACAGTGCGTTACGGATGGTTGTGCTGGATGGTCATACAGCAAAAAGTTTTCGCCCTACAGGTGCAACCAGAGCAGTGGAAGCGGGTGAAAATCCGGACACTGTCTAGGCTGTGGGTCGCTGGAAGGATAGAAATTGTTTTGAGTTTCACTATGTGCACTCATGCCCACACCCAGGCTTTATGGACTCTCTTTTGGGCATACAACCAAACGATCCCATACTCTAAATGTGGCAAAATAAATTTTCAAACTCAGCCCGAGTCACACTTTTATTCATCAGAATGACAGGTTGACCGGGCTGAGTGTTGCAAGTGGGTCAGTTTTCACTGACCCAAATATATCTTTTCATGTTGCTGTACAAAAAATATTGATTGTTTTAAAAGTTGGTCTCTCACCGGGACGAGTTGACCGTGTATTTGTACATCTATTTGTGAATTTCATATTTGTATTTACAGTTTGTGGGGATTTCCCTATATTTGTTGAATGAGCGTCAGCACATGAAGAGACTTTGGCAAAATAAATTTTCAAACTCAGCCCGAGTCACTTTTATTCGTCAGAATCACTGTTTTGAATGAAAGATACAAAATTTCAGACATTTCGTGTCGGTCTACACCAGCACACCAATCAGAAATTGGAGACCTGGGAATTTTAACGGGTGCACGTTTCTGAGGTCGAGTGGACCTTCTTCCTGAAACAACCGCGACAGAAGAGGAAGGTGGGCACCATCGCGGAAGCGCATGTTGCTGGCGTGGAATTAGAAAGAAATGTTTTTGGCTCAATGACATGACAAATTATGCTTCGTCAAAGAACTTCAACTGGCAAGAAACGACCAACGAGATCCTCTGCGTAAAAGTCTCCGCAAATGTCTCTCTGGCCTTTACAGCGCCGGTTCTATTTTCTGCGAGTGTAATCCGCTTTCACGCCTTCACCACTTGACAACACAGGAACCTTCAAGTCATTCATCAAAGACGCATGCAGCGACGAACTCATTATCTGTTTGTAGTGTCAATGTAAACCCGTGAGCCCGCGAGTTCTCAAACACTCACCCATGTACTTGCGTTTGGATCCAACAGAAAAGGAAATGAACCCAAAATCGATACCGAACTCTGCAGTGCAATTGTCACCCTACACTGAATGTCGCCGCTGTATGGTGTGTGCTGCATCACTTACAAGCAGCTGAAATATCCGCACCCTTGGCTGTTTTTCGGGTGAAAACAGCTTGTCGTGGGAAAAGGGGCAAAAGAAGCTGGGGTCTTTTTCTGTGTGAACATGAATCAAACAAGCTTTATTCTCTCTGTATTTATTTTTGACCAACATCAACTATTGGTGGACCCTTGCCCCACGACGAACTTTTTCTGCACAGAAATATTTCACACACAAAGATCACAGTGACTTCATTTGGGCAAACGGCGTGTGCTGTGAATGGTGTGCTGTTTTGGCCCAGACAGCAAGAGGCACTTTGACTCGGAGGCATTTTCCCACGCCAACACAGTCTAGATTCCAGACTGACACAGTGAAGCACCAGTGCAGATTGTTGGAACACGAAGTGGAAGATGCAGGTCACCAACAACAAATCACCTTCAATTTTTCAGGCGTTATTTTTTATGTCGATTTGCTTTGTGAGTGAACTACATCCTTGGGATTTGTTCGCACTCGTTTGAATGAATCTTTTCAGAGATTCGACACGTCGACAAAACAGAAACGAAACAGGAACGTTTGCATGGATCAACAGTCTGACAATGCAGCTTCATCTCTCAACAACAACCAAAATACAAACTTTCGGTGTGCGATTTGTTTGGCGTCATTTCCAAAAGTAAAAATGGACGGCGAACCGAGCCAACAAACTCGGAGAGGAGCTTTCGAGTCGCAATCCCATCACACACCGGAATTCCTACCTCGGTGCAGGTGGTCTCTGCATTTTTCCTTTCCGTGGGCTTCCAGGTTAGTACGCGGCTGCAAGTAAGAAATTGGCCATTCAGTGATTTCCTTCCTTCGAATTTCGTTCCCTCAAGACAAACATCAATAGGAACACTGCTGTTTTCAGACCCAGAAATCTGATGGGAGGAGGCACTTTCGTTTTGCTTGGCGACACATTTTTGCGGTGCCACCCCCAACTCACCGAAGTACGCCTCGTCCTCAGTGTCACTCGCCGGCGCGTCTTCCGCTTCGTCCAGTACGGAGCCGTATCTATGAATAAAGTAACTTGACAAATCAAAGAACTGACAGACAATCAATCCCACATAAGCGAAATAGGTGGCAGATTTGCTTCAAGAAGCATTTTACTTGCGCAACCTCTCTGCAGATATGTCAGCGGCACAACAGGCTCAAGACGCCTGAAGACTTCACAGTGGAGGAAAAAGCTTCACCTGTCCTCGTACTCGTCCCTGATGCTGTCTGTCTCTTCTTTCCCTTCGTCAGTCAACTTGACCGTCAGCGAACAAATGCTGGCATCTGAAAATTTAGCAAAAGTGTGCAAGTGTGTGTGTATTTAGACATGAGAAAGGTTTAGCCGTTCAGGACCTGTGCTGGATAAACTCACCTTTCAGCGGGAATGGCAGCTCACCAAACAGAGACCACTTCTCTGTCTGTGGGCTGTACTGCTGGATGTAGGACTGCAGTTCCTCCGTCACGTTGATTCCCCCACACACCAACAACATGCCCTCCAACACTGACACAAAACAGCGAAAAGAAAATGTCACAAAGACCCTCCGAAACAACATCGATCTCAGAGAACACCTCTGTGATGCAACATGTGCAGTGCAGCATTTTCGTAACAACAACGGTTGAAAATCCCTGAACGCGTCGAACAAAAACATCAACCGATGGAAAACAGGCACAGCTTTCACGCCTCGTACACACCTGTCGCTGTGGGGAAACAGGCTTCGAACCTCATGGGTGCGAGGTAGGTCCACTGCTCGGTCTCGAGACAGAACGCCTCGACGGAAGAGAGGTAGCGCGGCGCCGCCGGACCGTCGATCGGGACGCGCCCCGCGCCGCCGCACGCGATCAGCTGGTCGCCCACACGATTCATCGTGTGGCCGTGACGCGCTGAAAGCACGCATCGTTTCTTCACATCACCATTCCTGATTTTGAATGACTGATGACTGGCTGCACACACACACACACACACACACACACACACACACACACACACACACACACACACACACACACACACAGATATGTGTCGCCCCAATTGTTTTTGTTTGTTAGAGAGTGGGGTGTAGCCCCCATCTCG